>Ga0172369_10004087_pt1 | contig 18784 bp, 18 predicted proteins | sample LakKiv25m_FD_114539 | JGI IMG/M metagenome (GOLD analysis project Ga0172369, IMG submission 114539) | Freshwater microbial communities from Kabuno Bay, South-Kivu, Congo - kab_022012_11.25m | ecosystem: Environmental > Aquatic > Freshwater > Lake | place: Democratic Republic of the Congo...
CGCTGAAAGAAAGCACCGCGCCTATCTCCGCCATTAATTCTATCTTCATCTTATTCCTGGTGCCAAAGCTTCCGGAACCGCTCACATCAGCCATAATGATTACCGTAAGCTCTCTTTCTTCTATAAATTTCTTAACATACGGATGGCCCGCCCTGGCGGTCACATTCCAGTCAATGGAGCGTATATCGTCCCCGGGCACATATTCCCGGACCTCATGAAACTCCATGCCCCTGCCTTTAAAGATAGACTCGTATTCTCCGGCAAAGACATCGTTTACAAGCCTTCCGGTCCTTATCTCGATCTGCCTGACTTTTTTAAGGATTTCTTTCGGGATCATGGAACTTCTATTTCATCAAATACTTTCTTTACGATATCTTCGCTGGTCATCTCTTCGGCTTCGGCTTCATATGTAAGAATAACGCGGTGCCTCAGGATATCCATGCCTACTGATTTTATATCCTCCGGCGTTACGTAACCTCTCCCCCGGATAAAGGCGTGGGCCTTACTGGCTATATTAAGGTATATAGACGCCCTGGGAGATGCGCCATAAGCGATGAAGTTCTTTATATCCAGCTTGTATTCCTCAGGCGTGCGGGTCGCGTAAATGATATTCACGATATAATCTTTTATTTTATCGTCCATATAAATCTCATTTACAATTTCTCTTGCTTTTAAGATATCTTTGGGAGAAACAACCGCTTTCACTTCGCTTGGATTGTGCCCTGCCATGCGCTCCATGATTTCTCTTTCTTCTTTTTTATCAGGATATTCTATTCTTATCTTAAGCATAAACCTGTCGACCTGCGCCTCTGGCAAAGGATAAGTTCCTTCCTGCTCTATGGGATTCTGCGTAGCAAGCACCAGAAAAGGCTCTTCTAACGGAAATGTATTCTCTCCTATAGTAACCTGCCTTTCCTGCATCGCTTCCAAAAGAGCGCTCTGCACTTTAGCGGGGGCTCTATTGATTTCATCCGCAAGTATAAGATTTGAAAATATAGGGCCTTTTTTAATAGTAAACGCCCCGTCTTTCGGATTATAAACAAGCGTTCCTATTAAATCCGCCGGTAATAGATCAGGTGTGAATTGTATGCGTTGGAATTTTGTCTGGATGCACTTGGAAAGCGTTTTAACAGCGAGTGTTTTAGCTAGGCCGGGCACACCTTCTATTAATATGTGGCCGTTCGCGAGGAGAGCGATGATTAATCTGTCTACAAGATAACGCTGACCGACTATTACCCTGGACAACTCCTGGGTGATTTGCTGGATAAACAGGCTTGACTCTTTGACTTTTCCGTTTATCTGTTTTATGTCCTGGCCGTACTTAGGGTTAAAATCAGTCATAATTACCTCCTGGTTATATTGTCATAGTTTCCAGTCTTTTGACCCTTTCTCTTATAGGCGGATGCGTGCTGAAAAGCGCTCCGATTACGCTGGCGCTTAAAGGATTTACTATAAATAAATGCGCAGTAGCCTGATTCGCATTCATTGGATAAACCTTGTTTCCTTTTTCCAGTTTTAAAAGCGCTCTGGCGAGCCCCATCGACGTTCCGGCTACCATGGCGCCTCTTTTATCAGCGGCGTATTCCCTGGATCTTGAAATCGCAAGCTGTATAAGCATAGCCGCTATAGGAGCGACTATCAGCATAACTAACATACCTATGCCGTTATCCTCCCTGTCCCTTCCTCCTCTTCCTCCGAATATAGCCGCCCACCTCGCCCAGTTGGCAATCATTGTAATTGCACCCGCGATAGTAGCCGCCACGGTCATAATAAGGGTGTCTCTGTTTTTTATATGAGAAAGCTCGTGAGCGATGACCCCTTTTAATTCTTCTTTGTCCAGAATATTCAATATGCCCTGCGTTACACAGACCGCCGAATGCTTAGGCGAACGGCCCGTGGCAAACGCGTTTGGAGTATCCTGCTGGGATATGTACACCTTAGGCATGGGCATTTGAGCAGACATAGTAAGATCTTTTACCAGGTTATACAATTCCGGCACTTCTTTTATATTCGCTTCCTTGGCTCCGTACATCATAAGCACAATCTTGTCGCTAAACCAGTATGAAACCATATTCAGCGTAAAAGCTAATACAAAAGCTAGCACCGCGCCCTGCTGGCCTCCGAAATATCCGCCTATCCATATAAAGATCATGGTCAAAGCAATCAACAATAAGCCTGTTTTAAAATAATTCACAAATACTCTCCTTAAATTTAGGCGTGCAAATGAAGAAAGCCCCAAGCTACAGGGCTCTTCTTCAATTAATCATATTTTATTATATCCTTATTTCTTCTCTTGGGTTGGCTTTGCTTCTTCTTTTTTTGCCTGCATTGAGTCTTTTACTTCGCTGATGCCGGCAAAAAGAGCTGCAAGGCCGCCTAATATCAATATAGGTGGAACCGAGCCTTTTAATAATATAACAAAGCTATACCACCAGCTTATAAGCCCCCAGATACCTATAATAATACTTACTAGCCCGCCAAACACTGTTACGTATTTTCCCATTTTCCCCTCCTCCTTCTGTTTTAATGTAACTTTTTATACCATTTTAAGCTGTCTTTGTCAATATTTTTCTATAAGTACTTACCTAAACTAGCCCATGTCTTGGGCCCTACTGCTCCGTCAGGCACCAGGCCTTTTGACTTCTGAAAGTCCTTTATCGCCTGACGCGTCCTGGGCCCCATCTTGCCGTCAAATGAACCCGGATCAAATCCGGCGTTCTTCAAAGCAGTTTGTATCTCCTTTACAGTAGGCCTGAATTCCGCTTTTTGGGAGTCTTTTTGCCTCAGCTCCTTTACCTTGGCGTAATCCTTCTTGGATTCAAGGATCTCTTTTGTCCTGCTCAAGTCCTCCAGCTGCGTCAAGGTGCTTTTATCAACATATCCTGTGCTTTTAAGGCCTATTGATTCCTGAAATGCCTTTATAGCGTCACGCGTTTCCTTGCCCATTTTGCCGTCAGTATTTCCTGGCTCATAACCTTCGTTCTTCAATATAACCTGCACCTCTTCGATCTTTGGATTAATAATATCAGTGCTCCCCACAAGCTTCTCTTCTTCTTTCTGGTATTGAACTGATTTAGGAACAATATTACACCCGTAAAATGCCAATAGCGCAAGCATAGATATAATAACATAACCTTTCTTTCTCATAATGTATTCCCCCTTTAATTTGTGTTATTATATCAAAAAATCAATGTAAAGTGAAGTCTTTAGTGGTAAAATACAATAATCTTGACACTCTGACAATGTTAGTTTTGTCAAGTTTATGGTATATGCTAAAAAAAATCATCCCTTCTGAGCTTTGCCTTTCATGCGATGTATGCTGCAGATTTCTTGATAAAAAAGCTGCTCTAAGGCCGCTTTTTCTTCCGCATGAGATAACCTCCAAGATAAAATCGCATCTTGATAAATCACGCCGCGTTAAATTAGCTCCTTTTCAAGATATGTACGCCTGCCCTTTTTTTAGCGCAAAAAACTATAAATGCTCCGTTTATTCAAAAAAGCCTTTCGACTGCCAGCTTTATCCGTTTACAATAATGTTCGATGAATCCGGAAAAAAGATCGTCCTTGGCATAGATAAAAAGTGCCCGTTTGCCGCAAATCCTAAAAATCAAGATGTCATAAAAAACTATTTTTATTATCTTACCGATCTACTGGAAAGAGAAAGAATCGCTTCATTGATAGCCAAAAACCCTTCGTTTATAAGCAACTATCAGGATGATGTGATAAAATTTTCCTATTTAGACAACCTTACGAAAAGAATCATTACTAATCCGAAAAAAAGCGGTTTCAAAAAAATATCATTAAAAGACAGGGCAATGTTCGAGAAAGCTGGTTACTGTTTCGTAAATCTGTACATATGGAAAAAAATAAACCCTGTATGGTGGAAAGAAAACTACGAGGAACTGGAGATATTAGTTGAAACAGATTCCGGTTATGTCGATTTTAACTCTCTAAAAAAATTCCCTGACTACATATACCTGACGCAAGATCTGATTAATCTTAGAAGCGGTAAGTACAGACATAAAAGAGCGAGCTATAACTATTTTTCAAAAAATTATAAATTTCAATACACGCCTTATAAACAAAATATGAAAAATGACTGCCTGAAACTGTTTTCAAAATGGGCTCGCTCCAGAAAACAAAAATTCCAGGATCCTTATTACCATAAGCTTTTGGAAGACAGCTTCTCCGCTCACAAGCTGGCAATAGAAAATTTTAAAAGGCTTGGGCTGACAGGCAGGGTTATAAAGATAAGAAAAAAGATATGCGCTTATACATTTGGATTCGAAATTACAAAAGATATGTTTTGCGTACTTTTGGAAGTTTGCGAACTACGATTTAAAGGTATTGCAGAATTTATTTTCAGGGAATTCTCGAAAGAAATGATACGATATAAATACATCAACACCATGGACGATTCAGGCCTTGAAAACCTGCGCATCTCCAAGCTCTCCTACCACCCAATAAACTTGACACTCTGACAATGTTAATTTTGTCAAGTTTATCGCTTTTCCCAGCAGATGCAGTCGAAGTCACAATTGCCGCATTTATCTTTATCGCGTTTCGAAAGTTTTTCGAAACTGAGTTCTTGAATATCATTCCAAGTATTTTTTATAATACCTGCCATCTCATCCACCATATCTTCGTTGAGCTCCACCTTAAACTCCGAAGGCTCGCCTTCTTCTATACCGTATTTTCTTAAATCTTTTTTGGCTGGCTCTACGAACACAAGCACCCCATGGCTTACGATCATGGATTTATCCTGCCTGGTCTTGTCTCTTTCATATAAAAGCTTGTAGCACACCAGCTGTCTTAGATAACCGTCGCATTCTTCGCTCTCGAGGCTCTTCGCTTCAAAGATGCCCTTGGCGTGTTTATTCGGCTGGCCTGTCTTGTAATCAACAACCCTTGCAAAATTATTTTTTTCATCCTCTAATTCCAGCTTATCGTATTTGCCAGTAAAGATAACGCCATTTATATTCACAGGCATCCTGTTTTCAAGCCCTATAGGCTTTATGGGTTTTTTAGAGACCTTGCCGTAATATTTTTTCAGGCCTTCAAATTGCTCCTTGCATCTTAATTCTATAGCTTTCTCGGGCCCTTGAAATTTCAACGCCTCTAGAAATTTTTTCTTGAAAAACTGGTATTCTGGAAATTTATCCACCCTTATATATTCTCTGTATAAGTTCTCCAGTCCTGAATGCACTGCATTTCCAAACATAAGGCTTTGTCTCTTTTCGGAAGGAAGCATCATGACATTGTCATAAAGAAATTTTCGCCTGCATCTGAGATAATTGTCCAGGCTTGTGGGATTCAGCGTCATATCTTTAACCATATCCTTCAAAACCTCTTCCGTGCCGATAAACGGCTCCATGAGATTCGTTTTCTCAAGGAAACTGACCAGAATATCTTTTTCCTTTAAATCAACTGCCTTAGCTTTTATTCCAAGTCTATGTAAAAATATGCTGGAAACAGCGCTTTCGTCAGGACTCGCTGTAAAGATAACGTTGCCTCTAGCCCTTGATACAGCCACGTAAAAAAGTCTTGTCTCGTCGTGAGATCTTAATTCTTTTATTCTCTCCTTATTGCCAAATCCTTCTATGGTTTTCATAAGATCTGGAGGAAGTGGAATAGTATCAGGCCTTGATTTTATAGGCCAGCTTTTATCCTGTAAGCAGAATGGTATTATAACACTGTGAAATTCCTGGCCTTTGGAACCATGCGCCGTAAAAATCCTCACCCCGTTCTGGGTCATCGTCACAAGCTCTCCCTGAAGCGCCATACCATGCTCGTTTCTTGTCCTTATCTCTTCCACAAAATCCTTTAATGCTATGCCCGGTTTTGACAAATCCGAGCTCTTTACCATATTTATAAAAGACGAGATCGCTCTTAATTCCCTGATCCTGATGACGTCTTCCTTGTCATATTTTTCCAGGATATATTTATAAATCCCGGCGTCTTCGACATATTCCATAAGTATTGTATGCGTCGATTTAAACTGCGAATTTTCTATAAGTTTTTTTATTATAGCTTTTGCGTTTTTCAGGCTTTCCGGCAAATCTTCTGAATTTAAAAGTTCCGACAACATCTTCGCGTCTTCTTTATTTCTTTTCTTCTTATTAACTCTGGCTATCATGCTTAATACATCTGTCAGTGGAATTTTAAAATAATCCGCTACCAGTATCTTGTATAAAACCCTGTCCCTGTCTTCATAATTCTCTGGTTCCAGGTTTGCAAGTTCCAGCACATCCAGCATCTGTCTGACGCGGCGCTCAGGCCTTATATCCTCTTTGCCATCTGTTGCATACGGAATGCCCGCCTGTAAAAATTTATCTATCACCTTTAATATCTGATCTCTTTTTCTAACCAGGACGGCTATGCCATTGTAAGGATTTTTTTTCTCTTCCGCGCTAAGATCTTTTGAAAATTCAATTTCACTCTTAAACTCTTTTACTTTTTTCACAATAAAACCCAGCTCTTCTGCTTCCCGGGTAAACTCACAATAGTCTATTGATTTTTTCTTGAAATCCACCATATTTATGAGTTCTTTGTCTCCTGTTCTTTCTCCCTCCGGCACCTCTTTTATCAAAGACCGCGTAAGATCTATTATTTCTTTTGTTGAGCGGTAATTATTTTTTAAAGATATGATTTCCAAATTTTTGAATTTCTTTTTCAGCTCCCTGAAATTACCTACGCCGGCGCCCTGAAACCTGTATATCGACTGGTCATCATCTCCTACACAGCAGACATTTGGATTTCCATCTTTTAGTATGGAAAATAGCAGTTTAAGTTGTCCACCGTTTGTATCCTGAAACTCATCCACCATGAAAAATTGATACTGGTCCTGATATTTTTTCTTTAAAACAGGCTCGCTATTTAAAGCATGGACAGCCATCATAATCATATCGTCATAATCATACCTGCCCCGCTCGTCAAAGACTTCTTTATTGCCGCTTGATTTAAGCTTTTCATACTGGCCGTAAATAATAGCCAGCGCCTTAATCCTGGGGATATGCTTTTCTTCCACATACGCGCCATCAGGTTTTATTGTCTTTACGTAGTCCAGAAACTCTTCGGGGCTTACGCCTTCCCTCTTAAGATCACTTATCTTTTTCTGTATCTCCCTACCATAACTATACGGCGCATTAAAAGGCCTTATCTCGGAAACACCTTGAGCATGGTCCAGGATATATTCTATCGCCCTCACCTGCTCAATGTCTTCGATCTGTATTCTCTCCTGAATATAGTTAGCGGCTTCTTCGGAATCCAGAAGAATTGAGTTCGCAAAACTATGGAATGTGGCAACATATACATCATAGCCTTTAAATCCGACAATCTTCGCAAGGCGCTCCTTCATTGTCCTAGCTGCGGCGTTTGTATAGGTAAGTATTAAAATATTCTCCGGCAAAGCTTTTTTCTGGCGTATTATATTTGCCGCTCGGACAGAAAGTATCTGCGTCTTGCCAGTCCCGGGACCTGCCAGAACCAGCACCGGCCCTTCAATAGCATCTACAGCTTTTCTCTGTTCTATATTCAATTCTTCATAAAATTTTCCAAAATCTTTCATATTTTTTATTTCCTCTTTCGCTTTTCCACCCTTCCGCCTTCATAAACTTGACAAAACTAACATTGTCAGAGTGTCAAGTTTTTGGGAGAGCAGGTTATTTGCCTGCTGAAAAGGCATCGCCAAGATATTTACCTATGCCGTGATAAGTGCGCACTTCCGGATCATACAATATCGGCTTTATTTTTTCTATATCCGGCAAACCGTCTTTCCCTATCACGCTTTCATCGGATTTCACGTCCAGTATCTCTCCTATAAACTGGGTATGCAGGCCGATCTCGGTTGTATTAATAACTCTGCATTCTAAAATAAGAGAAAATTCCTCGATATAAGGCGCATCCACTAATTCGCTTTTTACAGGCGTCAGGGCTGTTTTCGCAAACTTGTCCTCGTTCTTCCCTGACACAATCCCAAAATAATCGGTAACTTTCAAATGTTTTTCAGAGGGGACATTAACCGTAAAAGCCTTTTTATCCATAATATTCCAGTAAGAATAAGTGGCCTTTCTTAAAGATATCCCTACGCAAGGAGGCTTTGAGCAGGCGACTCCTCCCCAGGCAACCGCAGCCGCATTCGGTTTTCCGTTTTTATCATACGTGCCTATAACCCAGGTAGGTGTGATAAAAACAAGCGCCCTGGCTCCTAATGATTTTTTCATAAAAATACCCCCTTGTGATATTTGATATACACTTAAACGATCCGCGCACATATTATAACACTCTTAACATTAGGCGTCTACCAGGCTATTTGACATATCCTGTGTTATTGAGTATACTTTTTCTATATGAAAAACCGCGAAGTATGGAATTCGAAACTTGGGATCATAATGGCTGTTGCAGGAAGCGCGATAGGACTGGGAAATTTCCTGCGCTTTCCGGTACAAGCTGCGCAAAACGGCGGCGGGGCGTTTATGATTCCGTATTTCATATCCCTTATTCTTCTGGGTATACCGCTTATGTGGGTGGAATGGACCATAGGACGCTTCGGAGGAGGCTTCGGCCACGGCACAGCGCCCGGCATATTCCACAACATGTGGGCGAAAAACAGGTTCATAAAATATTTCGGCATAATAGGAATCTTCGGGCCTCTTGTAATATTCATATATTATACCTATATAGAATCCTGGACACTCGCATACGCGTTCTTCTCAGCAGCTGAAAAATACGGCCAGGCCACCACCCAGGACAGCATGTTATCTTTTCTAAAAGGCCTTCAGGGCATAGAAAAAAATAATTTCTTTTCCGGCATCCAATGCGCTTACATTTTTTTTCTTATCACATTCTGCCTCAATATATTCATAATATATAAAGGTGTTTCCGGCGGAATCGAAAGATTATGCAAAATCGCCTTGCCAAGCCTTTTTATCTTCGGGATAATACTGGCTGTAAGAGCCCTGACATTCGGAACGCCGAATCCTGCAAATCCTGACTGGAATATAATAAATGGCCTTGGGTTTTTATGGAACCCGGATTTCAGCGCCTTAAAAAGCGCCAAGGTCTGGCTTGCCGCATCAGGCCAGATATTTTTTACATTGAGCGTAGGCATAGGCGTCATACTTACATACGCGAGTTATCTTAAGAAAACTGACGACGTGGTGCTTTCAGGCCTTACCTCTGTAAGCGCAAACGAATTCGCGGAAGTCATACTCGGTTCTTCCATTGTCATACCTGCCGCATTCGCATTCTTCGGCCCGAATGAAATCCAGAATATCGCTAAAGGCGGAGCGTTTAACCTGGGTTTTGTCACAATGCCTTTAATATTCGGAAAGATACCCATGGGCGCAGTCTTCGGATGCATCTGGTTTTTGCTATTGTTCCTCGCGGGAATCACCTCTTCTATATCATTAGCGCAGCCAAGCATAGCGTTCCTGGAGGACGAATTCAACATCTCAAAGAAAAAGGCTGTCATTATTTTCGGCATAGCCGCGTTTATTTTATGCCAACCGGCTATCTTCTTTTTAAAAAATGGCGTGGTAAACGAACTGGATTTTTGGGGAGGCACTTTCTGCCTGGTGCTATTCGCAGCTGTTGAGATCATACTCTTCGGGTGGATATTTGGAATTGAAAAGGCCTGGGAAGAAATACATCACGGCGCAGAAATACGCGTGCCTAAGGCATACAAGTTTATAATAAAATACATAACGCCTTTATTTCTGTTTTTGATACTGGGATTCTGGTTTTATCAGGAAGGCATCCCCACGATACTAATGAAAGGCGTTACCCCAGGCGATAAGCCCTATATATTAGGTATAAGGCTTATGCTTCTAGGGATATTCATTGCCCTGGCAATACTTGTAAAAATTGCCTGGCGAAAAAGAAAAACTGGGATCAAAAAATGACTTTTTCCGGTTGGTTATTCCTAATTACATCCTGTGGTATTATAATAACCCTCGCTATATTCTGTTTCAGCAAGGTCCTGTCCAAAAAATAATTTGAATTATTCTATAATTATAGCTTCAACAGGACACTCATCTTTAGCCTGTTTTGCGCTACCTTCGCTTGCCGGCGGGACTACCTTTACCTTGCTGGCTGCTTTGTCATCTTTCATTTCAAAGATATCAGCGCAGGTATTAACGCACAACCCGCACCCAACGCACAAATCCTGATCAACTCTTACCTTCATATCATCCTCCTGGTTAAATTATCTACATATGATATATTTGAGCCTATTTATTGTCAATAAAAATCACTCCAATCCTAATCTCGCTATAAATTCCGCAAACATCATGTCCTGTATATAAAAGCCTCCGTTTTCCGCCCTTTTCACAAGGCCTTTTTCTTCCAGGCGGTAAAGAAAATTCTTTATGTTCGCTATCGGAAATTTTTTTGCGCGGCTCCCGACTATCATCATTGTGGTAAAATCTTTTATCGTTATCGGCTTTTTCTCCTCCGCCAGTATCTTTAAAAGATCTTTCTCCCTGTCGCTTGCCTTTGACAGGAGATATTTAAAGTAATCCCTGCCCAGCTCTTTAAGGGTACTGTTCAACGCGCTGTCCCACGCGCCTATCCTCACCTTGCCCTCTATCTGGCTGTCGTAAAGATGGCTCGCCAAAAGCTGTACTTCATACGGGTGGCCAAACGTATATTCGAATATATTTTTTCTTATCCCCTCTTCAAATTCCGCGCCCGTGTCTTTTAAGGTCATATCTATCGTGGCCATGACCTCTTTTTCTTTTAAATTTTCCACAAACAGCTTTTTCCTGAAAAATCTCCCTACAGGATCGTGTTTATCTATAAAAGACGCCCAGCCCGCAGGCGTAGAGGAAAGCACAAAAAGAAATCTTGTCTTTTTAACAATATCCTCGTTACTTAAAACAGCTCTTAAGATATCTATAGTGTTGGACACTTCCATAAGGTTCTGGATATCGTCCAGAAGCACAACCGCCAATTCAGAATCCAACGCCTTCCATAATTCAAGCAAAAATTTCGTAAGCTGGACCTGCGCGTTTGATAAGGACTTCCTTTTGGAAAACAGCTCCAGGATATCTTTCTGAGCGCTTTCAGACTTAGGAAAGCCCATAAGCATCTCTTCGGCTATCAGATGAATTGCCTCCAGCGCTTTATTTTTTTCTGTAAATTTTGAAATCCCGCAGAATGCCGCCGGAAATCCGTTCTCCTGGCTAATCCTTCTGAACTGTTTTAAAAGCGATGTCTTGCCGGTTCCCCACTCCCCAAGAACCACAAGATGGCTGGGCCTCGCATTCACCGCATCATCCAGGTTTGACTTAAAGTCTTCCAGCTCCCGGTTTCTGCCGCCGAATATCTTGGGCTCCCACCCTGATTGAGGAGTAAAAGGATTTGAAGATATCATATATTTCCTTTAAAAGCTGACGGACAAAGTTTATTTATTTTACATCCTTTACAAAAAGGTCTTCTTGCTTTGCAAATCTTCCTTCCGTGTAAAATCAGAAGGTGTGAAAATACGCCCCAGTCTTTTTTCTGGACTATCTTCATCAAGTCTTCTTCTATCTTATCAGGCTTTGCATTTTTCGTCAGGCTCATAAGCTGCGACAGCCTTCTGACATGCGTATCCACCACTATCCCGACCACTATTCCGAATCCTGAAGAAAGGATTACATTCGCCGTTTTTCTGCCCACCCCCGGAAGGCTTGTCAATTCTTCCATAGAGCCCGGCACCCTGCCTTTAAATTCATTTAAAATTTTCTTCGCGGAACCTATGATGCTTTTTGCTTTATTTCTGTAAAAACCCGTTGAGCGTATGTCTTTTTCAAATTCCTCTCGGCGAGCTTTCGCAAAATCCCGCACCGTCTTGTATTTTTTAAACAATAAAGGCGTTACCTGATTCACCCTTACATCCGTACACTGCGCGGAAAGAATGGTTGCGACCAAAAGCTGCCATATATTTTTGAATCTAAGCGCTATCTTGGCTTCAGGGTATTCTTTTTTTAAAATCCTTATTATCTTTCCGGTATTTTTCATTTGCCAAAAAACATATACACAGAAATGCACAAAAGCATGGCTGCAAATACCTTTTTAAGTACAGGGCTCGGGACCGCCTGAACAAACGCCGCGCCTATGAAACCTCCTATTAAGAAACCCGCGCTTATAAACAAGGCTACCTTTATATTTACATTCCCGGCCTTATAATATTTTATAACCGCTAATATTCCTACCGGAAGAAGAAGCGCTGTAAGCGCAGTACCCTGGGCGAGATGCTGAGAAAATTTAAAAATATAAATAAGCGCGGGGATCAATATTATCGCTCCGCCTATCCCGAAAAATCCGGAGGATATCCCCGAGACAAGCCCTATTAACACGCTTAAGATGTTGTCCATATAGAAACCTGTAATACTTTCAATGCTAAGTGCTCTATAATAACATTCTCTTGTCAGCTCTGGCAGGCCTTCGAAAAGACGCTCGGACGCCCCAGCGTGGCGTCCTTCGCTCCGCGCCAATTCTCGCTCGCCCTTGGCCAGACTGGGGTCTGAGGCGCATTGGAAAAATTTTGCCAAATGTCCGCGAGGAGTTACGGCGAAGTTTTTATACCGTCAAGACTACCTACGGTATAAAAAATGAGCCGTAAACCGAAGCGGACGGCTAAATTTTTCTTGCGCCGAACGGCCCCAGCCTAGCCAAGGGCACCATGCCCGCTCGAATTGGCGAGGCTTTTCTCCAGGCCTGCCAGGCTGGCAAAAGCCTGTTATTTACTTTGCCGTGCTTATATGTTAAATTATACTTATGATTATAAAGACAGACGCTGATATTATCAAGGGTTATTTCGAAGACTATTCAGGCCTTCTGGGCGGTTACGCCGACAAGGTCATATTGCCTGAAAATGAGAAAGAAGCCAGGGATATTCTTCTGGAAGCAAGCGCCAAAAATATCCCCGTAACGATATCCGGAGGCGGCACGGGAGTTACAGGCGCAAGGATACCTTTCGGCGGATGGATGATCGCCACGGAAAAATTAAATAAGACCATAGATATAAATGAGGCTTCCATGACCGCTACGCTGGAGCCCGGGGTAAGGCTTTCCGACCTTGAAAACGAGCTCTCGAAAAAAGGCCTTGCCTATCTCCCTGACCCTACGGAACCAAACGCGTTTCTGGGAGGGACCATATCCACAAACGCTTCAGGAGCAAAAGGATTTAAATACGGCCCTACGCGTAACTATATAAAAAGGCTGAAAGTTCTTCTATCTACGGGAGATATTATAGATATAAAACGCAGAGATTATTCTATAAAAAGAGGCTCCGCCTTCCGGCTCAGATTAAAAAATAAGGAAATAAATATAAAAATCCCGGATTATTCAATGCCTGATATTAAAACAGCTGCGGGCTATTACATAAAAGACGATATGGACCTTCTGGATTTATTCATAGGCCACGAAGGAACCCTTTGTTTCATACTTGAAGCCGATATAGCGCTTGGAAAAAGGCCGGAAAAGGTAATGAGCTTTTTCAGCTTCTTCTCTTCCGAAGATGACGCGATAAATTTTGTAAAAGACGCGAAATCTTACAAGGCGATGTCCCTGGAATACATGGACGCAAATTCCCTTTCGCTTTTGAGGATAAAATACCCCAATATACCAAATCGTGCACAAGGCCTTATATATTTCGAGCAGGATTATAAAAAAGAATTCGAGTCAGTTGTTATAGACTCATGGACCAAGCTGTTAGAAAAATACAACGCCCTGACAGAGGATTCATACTTTGCGGATTCCGACAAAGAAAGGGCGAAGCTGAGAGAACTGAGACACGCGCTCCCGGACGCCGTAAACGAAATTGTAAAAAAGAATAAACTGCCTAAGGTCGGAACTGACATAGCGGTGCCTGACAAACATTTTAAAGAGATGATGGGATTCTACAAAGAAAAACTCGTTTCTTCCGGAATAGACTATGTGATATTCGGGCACATCGGCGAAAGCCATATGCATGTAAACATGCTTCCCGGGACGGAGGAAGAATTTAAAAAAAGCAGGCTTGTTTATATAGAATTCGTAAAAAAAGCCGTGGGATTCGGCGGGACTGTTTCAGCTGAACACGGCATAGGAAAATTAAAACACCCTTTTCTTAAAATAATGTACGGGGAAAATAACCTAAAGCAAATGGCCCTTCTTAAAAAATCGCTGGACCCATCCTGTATACTAGGGCTTGATAACATATTCCCCAAAGAGCTGTTAAAATGAAAATCATCATAGCCGTACCCGATTTTACGCGCAAAGCGCATTTAAAAAAGACATTGCCCCTTGTTCTGGATAAACTTAACAAAAAAGGCTTCAGCGATAAAGACATGGAAGTGCTTATAGGGACAGGGCTCCACAGAAAGCCAACCCGTCAGGAATTAGAAAATTCCCTCGGCAATATCACAAGCAGGGTCAAGATATCATCGCATGACTATAAGAGCGTATTTTATTCAGGCAGGTCGAAAAGCGGCATACCTGTATACCTGAATAAAAAATTAAAAAATGCCGGATATATCGCGACTATAGGAGTGGTGGAACCGCATCTTTACGCAGGCTACAGCGGAGGCATAAAGGTCATATCAATAGGGCTTGCCGGAGAAAAGACGATAAACTCCACCCATCATCCAAGATTCCTTGACCATCCAGGAACAAGGCTGTGTTCGTTAAAGAACAACCCTTTCCAGGATTTCATACAGGAGACTTCATCATTCCTGCCCGTAAAATATTCCGCAAACATAATAAACGATAAAAACGGAAATATATTGAAGATGTTCGAAGGCAACCCAAAGAGATGTTTCGTGGACGCCGTCCGGTATTCGCAGAAAATATTTGAAAAAAAGCTGCGCGGATTTATTGACGTAGTTATATGTGACACGCCTGCTGAAAAAAGCGCAAATATCTACCAGGCATCGCGCATATTTAATTATGTGGCGGACACCAAGCTGCCTGTAATAAAAAGAGATTCCCTAATACTCGTAAAAGCGGGCCTCCGGGAAGGTTTTGGAAAAGGACTGGGAGAGAAGCGTTTCATGGAAAAAATGCTTGATATGAAAAGTCCTGAAAAAACCATATCCGAAATCAAAAAAAGTGGATGCCTTGCAGGAGAACACCGCGCCTACATGGTCGCAAAAGCCCTCGGAAAAGCAAGGTTAGGTTTCATATCGGAAAAAGCCTCTATTTATAAAAATAAAGGCCTTCCGTTTTTGTTCTTCGAAGACCTCGATGAAGCTAAAAAATATATAAAAATTAATTTCAAGAAACCTGAAGTATATTATTTAAAAAACGCGTTTACGACCATTCTGACTAAAATCCCCTGCTTATCCCCAGAGAAACCTCTTCCCCATCGATAAAATCCCCTTCTATATTCAACCTTGTGTCTTTCGCAACAAGATAATCAATGCCTATCACGGCTCCCCACATCTTTTCGGACTTAATGCGCTTCCTGTCGTGCTCGTTCACCCATTTAATAAAATCGACTGTCCCGTATCTAGCGCCAAGATAAGGTGTAAAATTCCCCAGATCCTCTGAAATCAATATCGAGGCCTGCCAGTCGTCTATAATAACCCTGTGTTTATCGCTCGCCGGAGAAGTAGTACGCGGATGTACGCTTATATGCTGGAAACCGGCTACGGTCTTTACGCCAAGCTTTTTATTTTCATATCCTTTTATCCTGAAACCGTACGCCCCAGCAAAACTTGTGTTGTAGCTTAAATTTCCGGGGTCGGAATTGCGCCATGCCACATCCCCTGCTCCTATTTTTCCGTCAAAACAAATCCAGTCAAATACGCCGAAAGAACCTGTTAAAAAATATCTATTACCACTGGTAGATCCCTGATTATCCTTAAGATTCCTGTCTATAAGAAAATCTCCCTGCACTCCCCATATCCATTGTTTTTCCTTTGGCATATGCGTCCCATAGCAAGGTGCGGCTGAAGAACTCTCCGAGCAAGCCATAACCAAGACTACACTGAAAAATAAAGCCCATTTAAACGCGGCGTATCTTGTTTTCAAAATAATTTCCTGCCTTTCTCAGCCAGCTCTTTCAGATCAGGCCATAATTTTTTTCCCTTTAATATCACCACTATTAAATTATGCCTTTTATCGTAACTGATATAACCTGAGAAACACTGCTTTGCCCTTATAGTGTATCCTGTCTTCCCAAGCATAAGATAAGACGCATCCTTCCATAAGCTTTTATTATGATTTCTTAATTTTATACGCCTTCCGCTTACTAGCTCCGTTATCTCCGTTTCTTTTATCTTAAGTATATCCAGAAGCCTTTTATCTTTCACCGCCTCGCGCATAATTAACGCCAGGTCATACGCCGTAGAATACTGCCCTTTTGCAGGCAGCCCGTTAGAGGTTTTGAAATTTGTATTGCGGCATCCGATTTTCCTGGACAAATCATTCATCATTTTTACAAAATCTTTTTCCGTGCCTGCCACGCTTTCAGCCAGGGCTACGCTGGCGTCATTGCCTGAATTTAAGAGCGCCGCCTTTAGCATGTCCTCCGTTGAATAAACCTCTCCTATTTTAATATCCACTTTGCTGGGAGGCATACGCGTTGCACAGGTTGATACGTTTACATTTTTGCTAAGATTTGATTTTTTCAGAACCACAAGGGCTGTCATTATTTTTGTAGTGGAGGCGGGCGCAAGCTTTACATGAGGATTTTTGGAATATATAACCTTTTTATTCCAAGTATTCATAAGCACCGCGGAAGATGCGGTAATATGAATAGGCTCTTTTGCAAAAAGATCCGCGCTTAAAAATATAATAAATATAAAAACCAGGCCTTTTGTGAACATTTAGTCTTGGTGTATCTCTCGGATCTCTTTGCTGATATCTCCCAGAGACGTCCGCGCGCGCTCGAGTTCATCGGCAAGCCTGGCGGTTATCATCAAATGTTTGTAGGAAAGCAGGCTGAATGCCAGGTTCAAAAGCGCCAGTAAAAATAGATAGACATTTACCTTTGGGTTAAGCAAAAAGTATATAAAGAAAAATATGCCCAAGACTATGAGCAGCCTGTTCAACCTGTAAACTGTTTCTATAAATGTTTTTTCTCTGGTCAAACTTGCCATACATAACCTCCTTTATAATGCGCTCTGCGCGGAAAACTCAACAAGGCGTAAATTTGTTTGTTATAGGCATGCGCCTGTCTTTTCCAAATGCCATAGGCGTAATTTTTACGCCCGGAGGAGCCTGACGGCGCTTGTATTCGCTGGAATCTATCATATTTAACACTTTTTTAACGACATCCCTGCGCCCTATCTTTTTCACTATATCTTCAAGGCCTTTGTTTTTCTCAACATAAAGGTCTATGACCCTGTCTAAAAAATCGTAAGGCGGCAGGGTATCCTGATCTTTCTGGTTGGGCCTCAGTTCTGCCGTAGGAGCTCTTTTAAAAACGCTTCTCGGTATAATATCTTTTCCTTCTTTTTTATTGACATATTCCGCCAGCTCGTAGACAACCCTTTTGGGCACATCTTTTATTACGCTGAATCCGCCGGCCATATCTCCGTAAAGAGTGCAGTATCCCGCGCTTGTCTCGCTTTTATTGCCTGTATTAAGCACCAGATATCCGAATTTATTAGAAAACGCCATGAGTATATTGCCCCGGATTCTGGCTTGGATATTTTCCTCCGCTATATTGGGTTTCACGCCTTCAAAATGCAGGTTCAGTGTATCTAAATAAGCGCTGAAGATATTATCTATCGGTATTTTTCTGAATTTTACTCCCAGATTTCCGGCTATTGTTTCCGCATCTTTTTGCGTCTTTGCTGAAGAATACATGGACGGCATGCCAAGCGCAAGGACATTTCCCCTGCCAAGCGCGTCTTTGGCGATACACGCGACTAACGCGGAATCTATTCCCCCGCTCAAACCCAGAGCGACTTTGCTGAAGTTATTTTTAAGCACGTAGTCTTTCACGCCCAATACAAGAGCGGAATATATCTCATCCTCTCTGGCGGCAGGATTAGCCTTCGGTTTTATTTTCATCACTTTTTTTCCGGGGCATAGATCAAATATTAATAAATCTTCCTCGAAAGCCTTCGCTTCCGCGATAATCGATCCGTCTTTTCCGAATAAAGCGCTTCTTCCGTCAAATACCAGCTCATCCTGGCCTCCGACAAGATTACAATAGACTATAGGAACCTTGAATTTTTTCGCTTTTCTCCCGATTACCTTACCGCGCTCTTTGATCTTATCGATATGATACGGCGAGGCCGATATATTCACCAAAAAATCCGTTTTCTCATAAATTTTCTCCGTTTTCGGCTCTACGCTTTCCGCCCATATATCTTCGCATATATTCACCGCGAAACGCAGATCTTTTATCCTTATCAGCCGATTACCGGATCCCTGGGAAAAATACCTTTTTTCGTCAAAAACGCCGTAATTAGGCAGATGCGCCTTATGATACACATAAATTATCTTTTTATTGCTTATAACCGCGGCGCTATTGTAAATATTCCCCTTTTTCTCGTCCACAAATCCCACTATAGCGGTTATTTCGCCTGTTTCCCCGGATATTTCCTTCAAGTATCTTATGTTTTCTTTTATGAAATACCGCTTCAAAAGAAGGTCCTCTGGCGGATAGCCGGTTACGCTAAGCTCCGGAAATACGATTAAATCAATACCCTTGGAAATCGCCTCTTTTATAAAATACGATATCCTTGCGGAATTGCCTTTAAGATCTCCCACCACGGTATTCATCTGGCATACGGCTATTCTGATATTTTTCATATATTATATATTATATTAGCATAACTTAAAGAAATAGGCAATAAGAGCA
>Ga0172369_10004088_pt1 | contig 18780 bp, 13 predicted proteins | sample LakKiv25m_FD_114539 | JGI IMG/M metagenome (GOLD analysis project Ga0172369, IMG submission 114539) | Freshwater microbial communities from Kabuno Bay, South-Kivu, Congo - kab_022012_11.25m | ecosystem: Environmental > Aquatic > Freshwater > Lake | place: Democratic Republic of the Congo...
CCAGGCTCCCCATGTCCATCCTCCTCAAGCTTTCCGTCTCTGCCGACGATCGGGCTGCGATGTTGACTGCCGTTCACATCCTACCCGGAAAAAACGGTGGTACGGCTGCAGTTCGTGCCGATGATGCGACATAGACGAATGGAAGGCTGGAAGGATGGAAGATTGGAAGGATGGAAGGCTGGAAGGGTGGAAGATTGGAAGGATGGAAGATTGGAAGGATGGAAGATTGGAAGGATGGAAGATTGGAAGGATGGAAGATTGGAAGGATGGAAGGCTGGAAGGCTGGAAGGATGGAAGGATGGAAGGATGGAAGGATGGAAGGGTGGAAGGGTGGAAGGATGGAAGATTGGAAGGATGGAGGGTTCGGGTAAGCTTACCAATTATAGGATCGGCCTGATAGGCTGGCAGGTCAGCGGAGGGATGGGAAAAATGAGAAGAATGGGAGGAATGGGACAGGACGATTCGCCCGTTCAAGTCGCTTGAATTCCAAAACACATTCTTCCCATTTTTCCCATCCCCCCGCTGACCTGCCAGCCTATCGGGCTGATCCTCTTAAAGGAAAGCCTTCCTATATCCGAACGCTACTCCGCTGTGGCTTGCCTGACTACCCGGTCTGCTGGAAGAACTCGATCACTTCGCCGTCGAGTCCTTTGCAAAAGGCAATGCGCACCGGCAGGGGCGTGGGGGTGCTGGGAATCGTGAGTGATTTGGGCTCCATCTGCGCCTCAGCTCCGGCGGCGAGTGCCCGCTGGAAGGCGACGTCGCAGTCGTCCGTGGCGAATGCCAGGTGCAGATAAGCGCCCTCGGGTTTCGGCGCGTCCGTGCCGCCGGCGAAGATCTCCAGGCTATTGCCGTTGCCGGCATGCAGCATTACCGCCCGCCCATCCCCCTCGCCCCAGGCCGCGGTCTGCGCGAGTCCCAATCCTTCCAGGTAAAAGCGCACGGTGGCGTCGAAATCTTTCGCCCGCAGGGCGATGTGGTGAAACCCATGCAGGCGGCCTGTCATCTCGGTCATGTCGGTTGAACCCTTTCGCGTCAAGTGGTTCCATACCTTACCCGGATTTTCGCCGTCTGTCTACCGGGAGAACAAGGATTGGAAGGTTGGAAGAATGGAAGGTTGGAAGGATGGAAGAATGGATACCGGTTCAATCTCCCCATTCTCCCCTCTTCCAGTCTTCCAACCTTCCAATCTTCCAATCTTCCAGCCTTCCAGCCTTCCCTCACCAAACGACCCGCGCCGGACAGGCAATGCTGTCCGGCGCGGGTTTCTCGAGGGAACTGTCAGCCGCGCTTATTGCAGGCTGAACGAGAGGTCGCCGCTGGTCATCGACGATGACAGACTGCCGGAGCCGTACACGTAATAGCTCTGCGTGCCGCCCCAGGTGTTGGCAATCCAGGTCGCCGGTCGGCTCTCGCCGTAGACCGGCGCAGAGGTGTAGTAGGCCGCGCTGCTGCTGTTCGGCGATTCGAACCACAGGCGATAAGCCTGTCCCTGCGTCAGCGTAACGGCCGTCGGCAGCGCGGCATAGACCCAGGTCTGCACGGCGCCCACATCCGCGGCGGAGGCGATGGTGCCGGAGACGATGTCCCCACTGCCGACCTTCTCCAGATGATAGATCAGCGACCCGGCCGGGGTGCCGACCTTCTTCATGGAGACGCCCACCTTACCGATGGTTGTCGTCGGCGAGTTCCACAGGATATACTCGCCCGCGCGGCTGGTGCCGTAGATCTTCGCGCCGGAGCTGATGGCCGCCGAGTAAAATGGATCCCCGGTATTGGTGCCGTCGCTCCAGGTGAGCATGGTCGGGGTATGTTCGCCGCTCACGTTATTGCCGCCCGAGGTATTCCACGGGTTGTCGGTCGAGCTCCACGGCTTCCAGGAACCGCTGCTGTAATACGCCAGCCGATTGCCGGTGCCGTCCCAGGTCTGCACGCGGGTCATCAGACCGTTCGGCGAGGACCAGTTCGTGCCCGGGTTCGGGTCCACGTTGGTAATCACCAGGTGATAGATCTGCCCGGCGGTCAGCGTCGCGGAGATCGGGAAGTGGAAGGCGCCGTCCGCATACCCGTCCATTGCGGTGGTCGGGTTGATGTTCGCCGCGCGGCCGATCGCCGTGCCGGAGGGGAAGTTCCCCGCGCCGTTTGTCTGCAGCTCGAAGTTAAAGATGCCATAGGTGCCGGAGCCGTAGCCGCCGCTCTTTTTCCATTGCAGGGTGATCTGCGTGATGGCGCCGCTTTTTGGCGCCTGGAAGGCGACGGTCGCTTTATAACCGGCATACTTCAACCAGGCGAAGTTCGCACTGCCGGCGCCCTCGATGATCTGACCCTTTTCAGCACCGGTGGTCGGCGGAGGCGGCGGCGGGGGCGGCGGCGTGACAGTCGCGGTCTTGACTGTCACCGTGCCGCTCGCCGGCGCGATGGTCGGCGTCGCGCTGAGGCTCTCTACGGTCACGGTATAGACACCGTCCGGCACGATGGCGCCCGCGGTGGTTTTCCCATCCCAGGTGATCGTGCGGTTGCCGGCGGCAGCACTCGACACCTGGGTGAGGGTGCGCACCTCGGTGCCACCACTGTTCTTCACATAGACGCGCAAGTCGCAGAGGATCGGCACGTTGTACGTGATTGTCGTCGTCTGGCCTTGCGTCGCATCAATCGTGCTCGGCGTGATGCTGATGATCTTAAAGGCATACGTGGTGGGCGCGGCAGTTGCCACGGTCACGCCGGCGGTGGCCGGGGTGAGCAGAGTGCCGTCGGAGGTTGTTCCGGCGAACACCACGGTATACTGGCCGCCTGCCACGACATTGCCCGCGGCATCTTTGCCGTCCCAGATGGCCTTTCGCGTGTTGGTGCCGATCATGGTGTTGGACGTAAGCGACTTCACGACGGTGTTATGGCTGTCCTGCACTGTGAGGCTCAAGTGATATACCGACACGGTATTCGTATAGGTGACGGTGGTCGTCTGCCCGCTCGACGGGTCGATAGTCGTCGGACTGTCACTGATGGTCAGGCTGCCGCCGGTGTCGCCGCCGCTGGGCGGTGGCGGAGGCGGAGGCGGAGGTGTGACCGTGGCGGTCGCGATCGTGATGGTGCCGCTAGCCGGCTGGACGGTCGGCGTCGTGCTGGTGCTCACCACGGTTACCGTATAAGTACCGTCGGGCACAATCGCTCCCGTACTGTCCTTGCCATTCCAGGCGGCGGTCCGGGAGCCGGCAGCGGCGCCGGTAACCTGGTCAAGCGTGCGCACCTCGGCGCCACCACTGTTTTTCACAGAGACGCGGAAATCGCAGAGGATCGGCACGGTATAGCTGACCGTCGTTGTCTGGCTCTGTGTCGCATCGATCGTGCCTGGCGTGATGCCGGTGATCTTAAAGGCATACGTGGTGGGCGCGGCAGTCGCCACGGTCACACCAACGGTGGCCGGAGTCAGGGCTGTGCCGTCGGAGGTTGTTCCGGCGAACACTACAGTATACTGGCCGCCTGCCACGCTATTGCCCGCGGCATCTTTGCCGTCCCAGGTGGCCTTCCGCGCGTTGGTGCTAATTGTAGTGGCCGTCGTGAGTGATTTCACGATAGTGTTATGACTGTCCTGCACCGTAAGACTCAGGTGATACACCGACACGGTATTGGTATAGGTGACGGTGGTCGTCTGCCCGCTCGACGGATCGATGGTGCCCGGGCTGACGCCTAGCGCCAGCACGCTGCCGGTGGGCGGTGGCGTCACGGCGGCCACCGCTACCGTGACGGGGGCAATAGCCGGAGTAATGGCCGCGCCGGTAGAAGTCGTGCCGGCAAACACCACGGTATACTGGCCATTCGGGACACTCTTGCCGAATGCGTCTTTGCCGTCCCAGGCAGCCGTTCGCGTGTTGGTGCCGATCATGGTGTTGGACGTGAGTGATTTCACGGTGGCGTTATTACTGCTGCGAACCGTGAGGCTCAGGTGGTAGACCGGCACGGAATTTGTGTAGGTGACAGTGGCGGTCTGCCCGTGTGATGGATCGATGGTGCTCGGGCTGACGCTGATGGTCAGAGCTGCGGAAGCCGCGAGCGCGATGATTCCGCTGACCAGGAGCAAAAGCGCGGCCAGCACGCCGGCCCACGCCCAGCGAGGTAGCTGTGGTGACATGTCTCCTCCTCAAATTGCTGTAACACAGTTGGAACAGTTCATGTGGCGCGTTGTTGTTGGGAAACGCATGGGATAGCCAAACTGTACCGACAGTGAGCGATAAGTGGTGCTGATAGTATATCCTGCACATGGGGGGACATGCCGACAGGCGTCTTCTTAAGTTATTCCACACACATACCGGGAGTTACACCTGTTTTGAAAAAATATCGTCTGCCCGTTGAGTTGAGACGATTGCACAATTGAGGGACACCAGCGATTTCTCGAAACCCTTGCAAAGCGAATACACCCTTGGCAGAGGTATCGATTAGCATGCTGATTGCTATCATAACAGGTTTTTTGGCGCGTGTCCAGCAGCGCAAGCCTATTGTTGCCGATATTTTTACAAGGATTCGAGCCGGCTGGCGCGCGCGTGAGCTATTCCAGGCAGGACGGAATTCGTTTGTGGGACTGGTCATACACCGGCACATTGAGGATCATAAAAACGGGAGACACCGTGATATGCGACAGGCCGGGAACGGACTTCTACCATACTGCCCGGCCAGGCGAACTGTCGGCGATACGGCGCACGTCTGCGTCAGGCATCGGGATTCTCATCAGCCGGCCCACGCAGCATCGCGTTGCGCATCAAGACGACCACTGCCCAGATAGTCGCGCCGATTACGATTACCCCGCCGGTCAACCACAGCCCGGCGGCTAGCGCCGTCTGCAGCACACCCAGCAGGGGCACGCTTAGCAGCACGACCCCCAGAAAGAGCAGTGCCCAAAACAGCCAGTTCATACACATATCTCCTGCCATGATATTCCCCGCTCGCCGCGCGGAACACGGTACGGACGCGACATCAGGCAAAATATGGTAGTGAAAATTGAGCATGGGAGAAAATAATGACACGACCAGCCTAACTTGTCATAAAAATGAGACAGCGGGCGCCGGCGCCCGCTGTCTCATTCGATTCACGATCGTCATCTCGCGCATTTCGGCCGCGTAGACCGGGTCGCTACGTCGCCTTGCTGCCGCGCACCAGCACTACGCGGCCGCTGCGCACCATCTCCTTGATGCCATAGCCTTCCAGCATCCGCTCCAGCGAGTCGATCTTCTCCTCGTCGCCGGTCGCCTCGATGATGATGGTTTTATCGGCCATGTCCACGATCTTCCCGCGGAAGATATCCACGATTTGCATCAGCTCGGCGCGCTTCGCCGTGTCGGCGGCATGTACTTTGAACAGCGCCAATTCGCGTGACACCACATCATCCTGCGTGTGATCCATTACCTTGATTACATCGATGAGCTTGTAGAGCTGCTTGCTGATCTGTTCCAGGATATCCACCGGGCCGTTGACGACGATGGTCATGCGCGAGGTATCAGGGTCCTCTGTGGTACTCACCGCCAGTGAATCGATATTGAAGCCGCGCCGCGCGAACAACCCCGCCGTGCGCGCCAGCACGCCGGGCCGGTTCTCCACCAGCACGGAGATGGTATGTTTCATTGTTGCCTCGAGTTGCGTCACCATGTTGTTCTCCTTCGGAAGACTAGGACGGATGGGGCGAGTAAGACGTATGCAAAGACAGGCATTGCCTGATGCACCCTGTCATCGTTTCATCGCCTCATCGCTTCACGCTTCACCCTACCATCATGTCCGCCACGCTCTGGCCGGCGGGGATCATGGGGTAGACATCCTCTTCCGCTTCGCACTGGAAGTCGAGCAGCACCGGGCGATCCGTCACCTCGCGGGCGCGGTCGATGGCCGCGCGCATTTCGGCGGGCTCCGTCACGCGGATGCCCACCGCGCCGTAGGCTTCGGCCAGCTTCACGAAGTCCGGGGAGCCGACGTTCAGGCCCACCTGCGAATAGCGTTGGTTGTAGAACATCTTCTGCCACTGGCGCACCATGCCGAGGAAACCGTTGTTCATCAGCGCGATGCGGATGGGCAGTTGATGGATGACCGCGGTGGCCAGCTCCTGGCTGTTCATCTGCAGGCTGCCGTCACCGGTGATGCACCAGACTTCGCTGTCCGGGTTACCGAACTGCGCGCCGATGGCAGCGGGCAGGCCGAAGCCCATGGTGCCCAGACCGGCGCTGGAAACGAAGTGCCGTGGGCCTTTCACCAGGTAATACTGCATGGCCCACATCTGGTGCTGGCCCACGTCGGTGGCCACGATGGCATCGCCGTTGGTGGCGCGCCAGATTTCCTGGATAATTGCCGGCGGCTTCAGGGTGGCGTGCCGGTTTTTACAGTGCGTCGAGCCGCACTTCCGCGGATTCTCGTCGCAGTTTTCCCGGCTGGAGCACGGCATGTCCAGCGCATCCGACCATTTGAGCGGATACTGCGCCTTCCACTCCGCAATCTGCTGATGCCACGCGGAGAAATCGGGATATTCCGCCTGCTGCGGCAGCAACTCCTCGATCAACTCGGCAATCACGTGCCGCGCGTCGCCCACCACCGGCACCGCGGGATTGACCACTTTGCCGATTTCGGCGGGGTCCACATCCGCATGAATGACGCGCGCATTGGGCGCAAAGCGGCTGACGTCGCCGGTCACCCGGTCGTCGAAGCGCGCGCCGATGCAGATGATCAGATCCGCGTTGTCCAGCGCCAGGTTCGCGTAGGCGGTGCCGTGCATGCCGGGGATGCCCAGGTACAGGGGATCCACCTCCGGATAGGCGCCCTTGCCCATCATCGTGGCCGTCACCGGAATCTTCAGCAGGCGGGCCAGCACCGTCAGCTCCTGCGCCGCGTTCGACCGCAAAATGCCGCCGCCGACGTACAGCACCGGGCGCTTCGCCTGCAGCATCTCCTCGACCGCGCGGCGGATCATTTTCGTGTTGCCCTTCACCGTGGGCCGGTAGCCGCGCAGGTGAAGCGGCACGTCATCCCAATCGACGTCGATCATCGCGGTGGCCATGTCCTTCGGCAGGTCGATCAACACCGGCCCGGGCCGCCCGCTGCGCGCGATGTAAAACGCTTCCTTCACCACGCGCGGAATGTCGTTGGGATCCTTCACCAGGTAGTTGTGCTTGGTGATGGGCAGCGTAATGCCGGTGATGTCCGCTTCCTGGAAGGAGTCCTTGCCGATGGCGCCGGTCGTGACCTGGCCAGTGATGGCCACCATCGGGATCGAGTCCATGTAGGCGGTGGCGATGCCGGTTACCAGGTTCGTCGCGCCCGGGCCGGAGGTGGCCAGGCACACGCCGACCTTGCCGGTCGAGCGCGCGTAGCCGTCAGCCGCACGCGCGGCGCCCTGCTCGTGGCGGACAAGGATGTGACGCAGATCGGTGTCGTAGAGCGCGTCGTAGAGGGGCAGCAGCACGCCGCCGGGATAGCCGAAAATGATCTCCACGCCTTCGCGTTTCAACGCTTCCAACAGCGCGTGCGCGCCGGACATCCGCACGGATGCCCGCGCCGGGGCTAACGTCGTCATATGCGATTCCTCCGAGATGTCGCCTCGGTCTGAACACCCCGCGTGCAAGCGAGATGCCCACCTGAAGTGTAGGGTGATTGTACCAGAATTCGTGGATGAATGCAAAACGGCAGGCCGTAAACCGGATCGAGCACCCGTGGCGATGGCGACAGGCAACTCTTACTCTTGCTCTTTCATCTTGCTCTTGCTCTAAAAATGCTGACGAACATGGATCTCATGCTTTTTAGAGCAAGAGCAAGATGAAAGAGCAATAGTAAGAGTAAGAGTTGCCTGGTGCCTGGTGCACGAAACGAACTCTCGTGATCCCCTTCCATCAGCAGGGAAATAAACCAACCTGTAGAATTCACCTACAGAGGAGCTGCCATGCTGAAAAGCGCTATGCTGCGAATCTACAGGATGACACCGCGCACCCGCCGCCTCCTGATCGTGCTGGCCGTCCTCGCCGGACTGGCCGGGTGGTGGTGGTTCTCCAGGCCGCAGGAGATGCGGCTGGTGGATGTGCGGCCGTTTATTTTACCGATTTCAGATCCCTATTTCACAGCTAATGCAGATTATATCCTCGCCTCCCGTGATGAATCTCTCTCTCCTACAGCTATGCGATGGGATGGAACAGTCAGATGGCATATTATGCTACCCGAGGCAGTATTACCGGTTACTTATGCGAATTACTCGAGAAAATCCAATTATTCTGTTTCTCCGCGTGGACGTTTTTGCACGGCTTTAACCGTTATAGGAAATAGCCAAAGGGTGATGATGTGGGATGAGGGCCGGCTGCTTGGATCGGTTTCGCTGCCGTTGACGACAAGGCCATGGAAAGGGAAAACAGAAACCGTATTAGCCAAAACGATAACGTTGGATAATGGTCAAGTATTTTGCCTGATGCGCAATGTGCCTGGAGGGAGCATCATACTCATTGAGGGTGGTAAAGTGCGGGCGCAGGGAAAGCTGCCTGCTTTTCCGAGCCCGATAAAGTATCCAATGACTTCATATCACTTTGGGCCCGATGGACAGGCGCTCATTGCTGCCGCAGGCAATGCTTTTAATTTCTACCAGATAACGATCAACGGCAACTCTCTTCGCTTTAAGTTAAACTATACTGCAAAAGATGGATCACATTGGCCGGTTCTCACACGCGACGGATTTTTGATCACCGATGATGGTGCGGTGTATGATAGGCATGGCCGGATTTCGGGTTCAACCGGTTGGAATCGGAATCCGCCACTAATCGAAATTCCGACTCCGAATTCCGCCGTATTACAGGTGCAATATGTGCCCTTAAGGATGGGAGCGAATTATTTAGGCAATGCTCGAATCCTGGATCCCCATTCTGGGAAGATATGGAAGCCGTCAAGACCGGGTCCTTATAAGTTCTGTCTCTCCACACCCGATGGCCGCTACCTGCTTGTTGCTGAACTGCGGTCAGAAATGACAGTAACTATAGTCAATTGGCTCTGGGAACGACAAATCATACCCGCCAAACTGTATTACCGCGACCACAGGGCGTATTTGTGCGTTTACCGGAAACCTGGCCGCATATGCGCTCGTGTGCCATTCTTCGATAATTCTGATGATTCGATTTCCATCTGGAATCCACAGACCAGACAAAGGCTTGAGTTCTGCGCGATATCGCTGTCAGCGGATGGACATACCTTGCGCTTGGTAGGCTGCGACGAGACGAAGCCGAGCGAAATAGCTTATTCCGTTTTGACGTATAAGTGGTAGTGGCTGAGGCGTTGAAAATTACTTCCATCGGCGCTCTTCAATTTGTTTCTCTTCCTGCTTCTTTAGTGCCGAAGCATCAAACACTATCGGCATCGCCGATCCTCCAGGTCGATCTCTTCCTGTTTTCGCCGGTTGAATTCATCGCTGCTGAGCTGTATATGCGCGTATTTTCCCATCGCTGATTCCCGATGCAATGGAGTAACAATATCTGCGCCGGCTTCATCACGCAGGTAAGCGATCATCGCGGAAGCATCGAGCACTACTTCCATCGGCGTTCCTCAAGTTTCTTCTCCTCCTCTTTTCTCTGCATAAATTCGTCTGTACTGCCTGGAATATGCGCGAATTTACCCCTGGCCGAGATCCTTCTCCGGATAGGTGGCGGTTGCTTTGCTCGGAGGAAGGCAACGAAATCGGCCACTTCAGCCAGATGCTCCGGTGTCAGTTCCTCGATTTGTTTCACTAGCTCCGCGGTCGTCATGATCCTATCCTCCATTGCTCAGTATACCAGATATCGCGCCAGTTATCGTGAGCGGCATCTCATTTTGCATTTTGCCCTTTTCATTCTTCATTTTTCATTCGTCCCCACCCCGAACCACCTATTGAACCACCCCGTGTATTTTGGGGACACCATACCGAATAGTAGTTCTACTGAACGGCTATTCGGTATGGTGAATTAACTGATTGCAGACAGGCTGATCTTGCAGTCATGAAGAATGGTAGCACATTATGTCGTGTTGACAATATTGAAGTCGCACAGCTCGTGTATCTTCTACTTGATAACTCTCGCATCAGTGGCATGCTAAATACCATAGTATCAAAGATCGTACTAATCCTCGGACGTTTCGGTCCTAGGCTGCAAGTCCTCGAACATATACGAACCGAACTACGAAAATTAGGTTATGTTCCAGTAATATTTGACTTCGATGCTGTGGCGCAGCAGACACTATTACAGACCGTAACAACCCTTGCGAAACTTTCACGTTTCATAATAGTAGATATCTCCGATGCTAAATGTGCTCAAGAGGAGGTTACTGCTATCCTTCATGAAGAGAATACGGCTCCTGTAATACTCTTATGGCAATATGGTACTGAGGCATGGGGTATGGCCACAGATATGACAGATGCAATACATGCAAGGTTGGTACAGGTAAATGGAGAACCTGTATTCTGCTACTCCAATTCGGCCGATCTAACGAAAAGACTTGATATTATTACTCAGCTGGCAGAAGAAGCAGCAGATCAGCTTCGGTTAAAAATGCAAGCAACGCGTAAGTGGTGGCAAACCCAACTCACCAAACAAGCCAAGTGAATGTTTTCCACATTATGCCATTTTTGATGATGTCGGGGATGCATTTGTCGTTTTACTACGGATGAAACAGTAAGTATGTATATTCATCCTTTTAGTATCATTTCCGAGATACTAATACAGGGATGGGTTATGTAATATAGTATACTATCATATAGTTAAATAGTACAATAAGGGACAGCCCCCGATGCGCACGATCCGGTCTCTTCAGGTAGTAATTTCCAAACTGCAGATAGCCGGAAAAGCCGGCAGAGCGAGAGTCATACCGATGTACTACACTTTTTTCAACTGCGCCGCTTTTTCGACAGCGAGCAATACCGGGGACAGTCCCTACTTCTCTTTCTCCGCGTGTCTTTTCCCGTTTCCCTCGTGTGCTCACGGCAGGCTGGGACAGTCCCAAACGGGTGGAAAGAGGGGCGGGGGTGGATGGAAGGGAGGAATGGGAGGAAGGTTTAAGGTTTGAGACCTGTCCCCAGGATTTCATCCTGGGCTGGCGAATTTCAGCCTTTCAGGCTGAATGAGGCGCAACGGCGCTAAGATTTTTTCAGGCGGCAAGGATATTGCCGCTTTCCGCGCGAAAATACTTCATTGCACTATCTCGCGGAGATCTCTCCGCATCACAGCACGAGGTTACGCAATGAGCACCGCCGAATCCGCCGACACGTCGCTGCATCCCGCAGCGCGCTGTTTCGATCGCGTCGAGTTGCACCGTCTGGGCGATGAGCGCCCGGCGGGGTTATGGATTGCTTCCTTACCCATCCCGCCGGGCACGGACACCGCGTTCAGCCTGGGGGGCAAGCCGACTTTCGTGCAGCCGCTGGGCGAGTGGCCGGGGCACGAGGGCAGCCCGCGCCGGTTGTTGATGGTGGCCGACGGCGGCAACAGCGCGCCGGAGACGGTACGGCCGGCAGCACCCGCCGCCATGACCGGCAGCGCGCCGGAGGCGGAACTGGCGGTGATTGAGGAAAGTCCCGAGCGTTTTTACTACTGGCGGACGGATGCCCTGAAACTAAGCTGGCAGGGGAAGACGACGCGGCTGATGCTGGGCCTACGCGTGGGCGAGGCGGTGCACTGGTGGCAGTTCTGCCGCCTGGTGGTCGAGCAGGAGACGCCTGCTTGCCGCGTGGTCGCAATGAGCGGCGCCATTCCCGTGGTGCAGGTGACGCAGGCGGATCTGGTCGGCAAGGGCTATGACGCCCCATTTCTGCATCACCAGAACTGGGTGTATGGCGTCATTTACGCGCGCCTGCACACCAACGGGGTGTGCGAAATCTATGCCCGCCACACCAATAGCAAGTTCGTGGACGCGGGGCGCGAGCTGCACGGCGCCGTGCCGGTGATCGGCATGAGCGTTGACGGTGCGCAGCCTGACGCAGCCTCGCTGCAGGACCTGGCCACCGGCGCACGGGAGGCGTTCACCCTCGGCGGCGTGAGCTTTGACGTGAACGAGATATCGCGCCTGGGCACGCCCGAGCAGCCGGGACGCGTGGATGCGGCGGAGGAGACACTGATCTGGCAGCCGTACCTAGGCATGGAGCTGTATGGCGGCCTCGCGCCGCAGCAGCAGACGGGCAGTTCCTTCATCTTCAAGGCTGAAGATCAAATCATCCCGCACGGCATGAGCCGCTCGCTGCGCTTCACGCTGAGCCTGAATCCCGACCGCCCGCCGGCGGTGGTCCGCTACCAGGCGCAGACGTGGTGGTACGGCCTGTGTGAGGAATTTTCGCCGGCGCCGCTGCTGCCGGTGAAGAATTCCTACGATGCCATGCTGGAATACGAGCGGCAGTGGGCGCGATTGACCATTCATCACGGCGGGTTCGAGGACGGCAGCGAGCCGCGCGGCGCTTCGAGCAAACAGGAAAACCGCCCGGAACCCGGCTGGGAAGGCGAGATGCCGGGCGCTATGTTCCTTGCCGCCTACTGGAGCGGCGATGGGCTGGATCACGAGCTGGCGCTTCGCTGCGCGTATTGCTATACCGACGTCTACATCGACCACGCCGAAAAGCTGGTGCGCATGCATGGCCAGGCGCCGCCGGCGATGGCGCTGCCGATGAACCGCATCCACGCCTGCCTGTATGCCTACCTGGAGACGGGCGATCCGTATCTGCGCGACATCGCGGAGGCGGTGATCGAGACAAGTTACCGCGTGCACAAGAATGCCTGGCCGCGGCTGACCATCGGGCGCGACGCCTGCTTCATCCGCGGCGCGGTGCTGCTCTACCGTTATCTAAACGACAAGCACTACCTGAACTTCGCGCGCGACAGCGTCCGCACGGTGAGCGAGTCGCAATTTCCGGACGGCAGCTTCGGCGACCAGGGGGGCGGCGTCGGCGTGCACGGGTGGAATCAATACATCGTCAAGCCGTGGATGGGCTGCATGGCGACGGGCGGCGCCCTCGACCTGCTGGATCTGTTCCCCGACGATGAAACGGCGCTGCCGCCGGCCTCGCGGTTCGCCGAGTGGCTGCTGCGCGAACGGCATGATCTGAGCAACGGCGTGAAAGGCTGGAGCTATCAGCACGCCTACCATTTCGGACGCGAATTCATTCAGATTACCTCGCCCGGCGATAAAATCTCCATATTGCCCGGCGATCGCCAGTGGCATACCGAATATCTCGCGCGCGTACTGCCATCCCAGTCGCTGCGCACGGGCGATCCCGCCTACTTCGACGCCTGGGCGGAGGCCCACGAAGCGGCCTGGCGTCATATCGAAGATACTGACGAATACAAGAGCGGCGACCACGGCTACGCCCAGGTCTGGCAGTACATCCCCTGGCTGCAGCAGCGCCTGTGGAACGCCACCATCGGCGAAAACGGCCTGCAGCTCGATCCGAAATACTTCGGCCCGCGCACGCCCAAGGAAGCGACCATCCTCACTCCGGATGGCGAGGTGACGGTGCAGTGGGTGAATGAGACGGAGTGGGAGATCATATGAAGCTGGGAGCGCGGACCTCTGAGTCCGTACGCGCGGACTCAGAGGTCCGCGCTCCAAAGAACCTTGCCCATATCGACGTTCTCTCCGCGGGACGCATCACCGACTTTCGCCCGCGAGATAACTACAGTATCGGCGACAAGCGGCGCTGCCGGGTGATCGGCGGCGGCGAGGCGGTGGAGTTCACCTTCACCCTCGACGCCGTTCCATCCGGCATTGCCGAAGTGGTCATCGCCGGCTGCCTGGAGATCTATGACAGCCATGCTTACGTCTACAAGCACCTGAACACCGTCTTCACGGTGCGGGTGAACGGCGTGACGATCTTCGACGGCGTGCAGCACTGGCGCAGCCACGAGGAGACGGTGGCCTTCTGGAACCCGTTCGATTATCCCTTCGACGCGGCGTTGCTGCGGGAAGGGGTGAACACCGTCACGTTGATCAACAACACGAGCCGGGTGACGCTGGGCGAGTTTTACGATGCCCGGCTGGATGATCAGTTCGGCGCAGAGGAAGGCGAGCGGAAGCTGGCTACCCTCTACCTCTCCACCATGGAAGTGAACTACGTCGCGCCGCCCGCGCGGTACCCCACCCTGCGCGGAGTGCCGCGGACGGCGGTGGCCGGAGTGCCATTCATTGTGGAGGTGAGCACCGGTCTGCAGCCCGAGTCGATCACGATCGGAACGGCGGACAATGCAGCGGTGACCGAACTCGGCATGGAAGAGGAGCTTGGCGAATATCGCGCGCTCTTCGAGATCACCCCGCGGGAGGCGGGACAGCCGTGTTCCGTCGATTTCACCATCAACAACACGACATTCACAGCGCGCGTGGAGACGATCTACGCCCATGTGGGCGAGCTGGACTTGATACTCGGTCCGGGGGCGGAGAGCACCTACTGGCATCAATTGCTGCCCGCCGCGCAGGACTTCTTCGCGCTGGACGAAGGCACCTGCTTCCGCATCTCCATCGACGACTTCCTGGGCAACCTGCACTTCGTTCCGCTGGAGGAATGGAAGCCACTTATCAACTACCTGGTACGCCGCCGCCGGCATTACGCCCTGCAGCGCCTGCGCGTGCCGCCCTACAGCAAAATTCAGCACCATGAGCTAACAGAATTGGCAGATATGGGCCCCGGCCTGTTCGCCGGCACCTCGGTGCCCGAGCCGATCCTTTTCCTGCACCGCGAGGATGCGAAATCACCTGACCTTGATAAACGGCTTGGCGCCTACCTGGATTACTTCGCCGGGCAAATGGCCGTGGTAAAATTGCCCGGACACCCCGTCGTCACCTTCGACTCCGCCGGGGCGATGAGCGGGCACTATTACCGGCTGGGGCTGGACGTGCAGGTGAGCGAGATCGGCCCGGCGTGCAACGTGATCGAGGAGATCTGCAGCCGCGGCGCCGCCACCGCCTATGGCAAGCCGTGGGGCGTGGCCACTGCCATGCACTGGTACTGCGGGCAGGGGGCACAATACGCCTACGATGACTCGCGCGTGCGGCAGGCGTGGCTCACCATGCTCTCCTCCTACCTCGCCGGCGCGCGCTATATCGTGTGGGAGGGCGGCGTCTTCGACAACCTGCCAGTCTACAACTACCTGCTTACCGAGGAAAGCTGGCGCGATTATGGCCGGCGCTACCACCACCCGGCGCTGGTCGCCATGCGCGAGAACTTCCGCCGGCTGCTCGACCTGCACCGCGCGCAGCAACTCCCCTCCCCCACCGTGCGCTTCGCCGTGCTGCACGGTAAAAACGATATGTTCGCCGGCGCCTTCCAGTCCACCACCAGCACGCTGGGCGACATGTCGATGATTCGCGCGTGGTCGCTGCTGAAGGTCTGGCTGCCGCACTTCTCCTGGGGGCGCCACGGCACCGACCATGGCCGCCCGCACCGCCGCTGGTACTCCGGCACGCCTTACGGACAGGTGGATGTGATTCCGGAGCACGCGGAAATGGCGCACTATCAAAAGTATGGCCTGCTGGCGCTGCTCGGCTGGAACACCATGACCGACGCGCAGTATGCAAAGCTGCTGCAATACGTGAAGAATGGCGGCACGCTGTTCATCTCGCTGCCGCATCTCGTGACCGACACCCGACAGCAACACCTGTGGACCTTCTATCGCGGCGGCGACCTGACGGAACTGTGCGGGGTGCGCGCCCGCGACATGGGCCGGCGGCTGGAGACGGTACGGTTTCATACCGACCAATTCAGCGCGCACTTGCCCGCGGAGATGGTGCTGTCGGAGAAGAATCCCCTTTTCCCGGAGGATTTCGACGAAATCTACCCGGTCTTCAGCCTGGACGTGACCTACGTCACCGGCGACGTGGAAGTGACCGACGCCGAAGTGCTGGCCGCCAGCCAGGCCGGCCAGCCGGTCCTGCTGCGCAAGCGCATCGGCCAGGGCGCCGTCTACCTGCTCAACACCTACCATCATCCGGGACGCGGCCGCCTGCTAGATCTGGCGGAAGGCATCCTCCGCACGCTGGTGGAAACGCAACCCGCCCCCCTCCGCCTGCACGACCCCCGCGGGGTGGTGGCCTGGTTCGAATATCCGACCGACGGTTTCACCCGCTATGTCTTTCTCAACACCGATTGGACAACCGAAGGCAATGTCGCCCCAGTGACGGTCACGGTCGGCGAGGAGACGATCAGCTTTGACGTGCCGGAGGGGACGCCGGTGCAACTGCTGAGTGATGGGAAGCGCTATGTGCTGGTGACTGACCCGGCAATACAAGTTTTAGAGATGGAGAGCCGGTAAGTCATCTGTTATAATTGATGCAGAGGGAGAATGCCGATGACGCTACCGATCCCGATCAACCATGACGAAATCGTTACCTTTTGCCGGCGGCATCATATCCGCAGACTCGCGCTGTTCGGCTCGGTGCTTCGCGAGGATTTTCGGTCGGATTCCGATGTCGATGTATTGGTCGAGTTCGAGCCGAACCATATCCCCGGTCTAATCAGCCTGATGGAGATGCAACAGGAATTTTCCGACCTGATTGGCCGTGAGGCGGATTTCCGTGCTCCGGGTGACCTGCACCGCGCATTTCGCGATACGGTTGTTGCCGAAGCCGAGGCGCTGTATGCCGCATAATGACAACCGGCTGCGTCTGGAGCATATGCTGTCGGTTGCGCAAGAGGCGCTGCAATTCACCGAGGGCAAGTCGTATGACGATTTGCTCGCTGACCGTGGTCGGTCTGCAATATATCTGCATTCACTGCCTGGAACTTATCGGGGAAGCGGCTACCCTCGCTGACAACTACATCGTCATTATTGAGGAAGCGGATTTGCCAACCGAATGCTTCCATATTATCCGTCAGCAACTGTGTGGTGATCTCACGGTCTGCGTCGGTTATAACGTGTAGATCGAAACTCACAAGGCACCTCTTTAATAGTTGACGGATTACCCTACTACGAAGTAAGCGAATAACAAAGAAACCGCCCCTCCCGGGCAGGAGGGGCGGTTTCCAGTTTGTTTACTTCGCGTATTCTACCTGCCGCGTTTCCCGTATCACCGTCACCTTGATCTGGCCTGGGTACTGCATGTGCTCTTCGATCTCGTGGGCGACTTCTTTGGCGATGAGGTAGGCTTGCTGGTCGTCCACTTGATCGGGTTTGACCATGATGCGGATTTCGCGGCCGGCCTGGATGGCGAAGCAGCGTTCGACACCGGGCTGTTTGACGGCGATCTCTTCAAGCTTCTGAAGGCGCTTGATGTAGTTCTCCAGCGACTCGCGACGAGCGCCGGGGCGGGCGGCGGAGATGGCATCGGCGGCCTGTACAATAACCGCTTCCACCGTTTCCGGATGCGGATCGCCGTGGTGGGCGGCGATGGCGTGCAGCACGTCGGGATGCTCGCGGCAGCGCTTGGCGATCTCGGCGGACAACTGGTGGTGGGCGCCTTCGTTCTCGCTTTCGGCGCATTTGCCGATGTCGTGCAGCAGCGCCGCGCGCTTGGCGAACTCGATGTTGGCGCCCAGTTCTTCGGCCATCATGCGCGCCAGGTGGCACACCTCGATGGAGTGATCCAGCGTATTCTGGCCAAAGCTGGTACGGTAGCGCAGGCGCCCGAGCATGCGCACCAGCTCCGGGTGAAGGCCGGTGACGCCGGTGGCCATTACCGCGCGCTCGCCGGCCAGTTTGACCTGCCGATCCACTTCCTGCTGCGCGCGCTCGACGGATTCCTCGATGCGCGACGGGTGAATGCGCCCGTCGTCGATCAGGTTCTGCAGGGCCAGCCGCGCCACTTCGCGGCGCACCGGGTCGAAGCCGGAGATCACCACCGCCTCCGGCGTATCGTCGATAATCAGGTCTACGCCGGTCAGCGTCTCGAAGGTGCGGATATTGCGCCCTTCGCGTCCGATAATGCGGCCTTTGATCTCGTCGCTGGTGATGGGCACCACCGAGACGGTGCTCTCCATCGTCTGATCCACCGAAATGCGCTGCACGGCGAGGGTGACGATACGGCGGGCTTCCGCGTCGGCGCGTTCGAGCGCCTCTTCTTCGATGGCGCGTGCGGCTCGGGCGACATCCAGGCGCGACTGGTTGCGCACCTGCTCGAGCAACTCCTCTTTCGCCTGCTCAAGGGTCAGGCTGCTGATCCGTTGCAACTCCTGCTGCTGGCGCTCAATGAGAACCTGCACATCCTGTCCTTTGCGCTCCACCTCGCGTTCTATTCCGTCCAACTCGCGCTCGCGGCGGGACACCTGCTCCAGTTTGCGGTCCAGCGTTTCATCCTTCTGCACCAGGCGGTTTTCCAGCCGATGCATCTCGGCACGGTCTCTTTTCTGCTCCTGCTCCATCTCTTCGCGAATGCGCAGGACTTCATCCGCCACCTTCAATTGCACCTGTTGTCGTTCGGCTTCCAGATCTTTTTGTGCGAGGTCTCGCTCTCTTTCGGCTTCGTGTAAAGCTCCCTCCGCGGTTTTGACATTGCGCTGGAGGAAATATGCAACAACGGCACTGCCGACGATAATTCCGCCCAACAGGCCGATTCCCAGGAATAGGTATGGAATGGGATTTCCCTCCTCCCAATTATAGTAACGCGCGCCGGGCTGATGGCACGCGATTGACCGGAGTTACTCCGTCCAGCCCTCCTCTGAATTGGATTGCTCGTTCAGGCGAGCACACACGCGATTCACGATATCGCGCGTAAAGCCCCGCCGCAACAGCATCTGCCGCAATCGTAGCAATGCCGCGCGATCCCGGAGCACATCGCCGTGCAGCGCCTTCCTGGCTAATTGCCATGCAGTGGTGAAATCATCCGCTTCCGACCGCAGCG
>Ga0172369_10004089_pt1 | contig 18775 bp, 16 predicted proteins | sample LakKiv25m_FD_114539 | JGI IMG/M metagenome (GOLD analysis project Ga0172369, IMG submission 114539) | Freshwater microbial communities from Kabuno Bay, South-Kivu, Congo - kab_022012_11.25m | ecosystem: Environmental > Aquatic > Freshwater > Lake | place: Democratic Republic of the Congo...
AACCGCTTCTCGGGAAAGAATTAAATAAACTTCGGACTAAAGCAGAATCGCTCTTCTCAGAAAAAAAATTATCCGTTGACGATTCCATTTCTCAAGGTGCAAAGAGAATCGATTTGACGCTGCCTGCACGAAAAGTTGAATTGGGACACAAACATCTTCTCACACAAACGCTCGATGAAATAAAATCAATTTTTAAAGGATTAGGTTTCTCGGTATATGAAGGTCCGGAACTTGAATCAGACTACTACAATTTCGAAGCGTTAAATTTTCCCGCAGATCATCCCGCCCGTGATATGCAGGATACATTTTTTGTGAATAAAGAATTTTTACTTCGCACCCATACATCGCCGGTGCAAGTTCGTTTAATGGAAAAACTTCAACCGCCTCTCCGCGCCATTATGCCGGGTAAAGTTTATCGGAACGAAGCGATAAGTTCCAGAAGTCATTGCATGTTCCACCAGGTTGAAGGTTTATGTGTGGATACCGATGTCACTTTCGCCGAATTGAAGGGAACATTGGTTGCTTTTGCAAAACAATTTTACGGAAGAGAATTGAATTACCGCTTTCGTCCAAGCTTTTTTCCTTTTACCGAACCAAGTGCCGAAATGGACATTACCTGTTTCCTCTGCAAAGGAAAAGGGTGTCGAGTTTGTAAACATTCCGGCTGGCTTGAGGTTCTTGGATGCGGAATGGTCGATCCCAATGTGTTTGCTTTTGCAAACTACGATACTGAAAAATATACCGGCTATGCCTTTGGTATGGGTATCGAAAGAACTGCGATGCTGAAATACGGTATGACGGACATTCGTACCTTTTTTGAAAATGACGTCAGATTTCTCAAACAGTTTTGATGCGGAGAATAGAAAGTGAAAATATCTCTTAATTGGTTGAAAGAATATATCGATTTATCAGACATCTCGGTTGATGAGATTGTTTCCAGGTTAACGATGTCAGGCTTGGAAGTCGAAAGTGTTGAGGATCAGAACGAACTGTTTAAAAATTTTATTGTTGGGTACGTAGAAGAAAGAGGAAAGCATCCTAACGCCGATAAACTTTCTCTTTGCGTGGTTAACAACGGAAAAGAAAAAGTAAAAGTTGTATGCGGAGCCCCGAATGTGGCAGCCGGACAAAAGGTTGTCTTCGCGCAAATCGGTGCTGTTGTTCCTTCAAGCGGAATGAAAATTACAAAAGCGAAAATTCGTGGGGAAGAATCAAACGGTATGCTCTGTTCTGAGGCTGAGCTTGGTCTAAGTGAGGATCATTCAGGGATAATTGAATTGGAAAGCTCAATCAAAGAAGGAACAACAATTTCTGAAGCACTTCATTTGAATGACGTTTTACTTGAAATTGGAGTTACTCCAAATCGTGCAGATGCCCTTTCGCATATTGGTGTTGCAAGAGATTTAGCGGCGATATTTCAACGAGAATTAAAATACCCATCCCTCCAATTAAAAGATTCGAAAAAAAGAATTGATGATTATGCTTCAATTGAAATTGCGGACACTACAAATTGTCCCCGATATTCCGCAAAAGTTGTTCTCAATGCTGAGATAAAAGAGTCCCCCGAGTGGATGAAACGCAGATTGAAAGCTATTGGGCTAAGACCAATTAACAATATTGTTGATGTTACAAATTTTGTGTTACACGAAATGGGCCAACCGCTCCACGCGTTTGATCTTGATAAACTTGCACAGCAAAAAATTGTCGTTAAGAAAGCAGAACCAGATGCTGCATTCACCACACTTGATGGAAAAGAGCGTAAGCTTCCCGACGGAGCTTTAATGATTTGTGACGGTGAAAAGGCTGTAGCCGTTGCTGGTGTAATGGGAGGAGAAAATTCTGAAGTTACTGCCACTACAAAAAATATTTTAATTGAGAGCGCTTACTTTTCCCCATCAAGTATTCGGAAAACTTCTAAAGCGCTTGGTTTAAGCACCGACGCTTCCTATCGATTTGAACGGGGCACTGATCCTGCGAGAACAATTTTTGCCGCCGAACGTGCAGCCGCGTTGATGGCAGAATTAAGCGGCGGGGAAGTGGTTAACGCTTGTATTGATGCTTATCCAAATCAATTAGCAGAAAAAGAAATCACCCTTCGTTTTGCACAAGTGAAAAGAATTTTGGGATACACCATTCCGGAATTGAAAATTATTGCTATCCTCAACGCTCTTGGAATTAAAGTTATCAAAGAAGAAAAAGAGAAAATAACCGTTCTTGCACCATTATTCCGCCCTGACATTGAACGGGAAATTGATCTTATTGAAGAAGTAGCACGAATAAATAACTATGATGAAATTCCAACAATTTCTAAAATAGCAATACCGATAAGTGAAAAAGTTGATGAATCGGAATTTGTCGATGAGCTGCGTTCAATTGCTGTAGGTCTTGGGTTTAACGAAATATTGTCCATCCCGATGATCACGGAGAAGGCTGCAAGGATTTTTGGCGAACCGATTGAACTTCTCAATCCTCAGGGTTCCGAAATGGGATTTCTTCGGACCTCCTTAATGGCAAGCGCGCTCCATTCAGTTGAAAAAAATATCAACGTCGGCGAAAAAAGTCTGAAATTGTTTGAGATTGGGAAAGTTTTTAAGAAGGTCAATACTGAACTCAACTCGTTTGATGATTTTGTTGAAGAAGAACGCTTTCTCTTCATTTTAACAGGAAAATCAACAGAAAAAGAGTGGTACTCAAGTGAAAAAGAGTATGATTTCTTTGACCTTAAGTCATTTGTAAATGAAGCTTTTCGTAAAAAAACACTTGACAATCTTTTAAATGATTCCTATTATCACAATGCAAATAAAATTTTTGATTACTCTTTCTCAAAAAGTCATGGAAAAACGTTGCTTGGTGAAGGAGGAAGAGTAAAAAAAGACGTTCTTAAACAGTTTGGTATTCAGCAAGATGTTTTCTGCTTTGAAGGTTCGGTTGAGGCGTTAAAAACCATAACCGGAAAAGAAAAAACATTCAGCGAACTTCTTCGTTTTCCCAAAATGAATAGAGACTTTGCCTTCATTTTAGAGAAGGAAATCCCGTCCAATGATGTTGTTTCCTTTATCAAAAAGAAGGGGAGCAAAATCTTGAAAGACGTTCATCCGTTTGATTTATTTGAACATCCTTCCATTGGAGAAACGAAAAAATCGGTGGCTTATAGTCTAAGTTACTATGATCCGGAGCGGACGCTTACCGATGAAGAAGTTGATAAAGATTTTCATCAATTAATTGAAAGTGTTACGAAAGCTTTTAACGCAACGTTACGAGGAAAATAATTGGCAGATTTATCTAAATTTGAAATTTTCTTACAAGAACTCAGTTCCGTGGAAGTTCAGGCTTCTGCTCAAGTGGAATTATACGATGAGTTACTGAGTCGGTATAAAGAACTTGAAAAACGGCTTAGTGCGTTGCAAAAAGAAAACGACTATTTGAAACTCCAGCTAGAAAATGGAGAACATGAAGCTGTAAAGGTTGGGGAAGGAAAGGAAGATCTTTTCTGTACCTTAAGCGGCAAAGAACGCGAAGCACTTAAATCAAAGATTACCGAGGTAATCGCTAAGTTAAATAATCAGTTAAGTTCTTAACGGAACGAATTGTTCGATGGTGTCAGTTTAAAATGAGTGACAAAAAGAAGCTTAAAGTAAAAATATTTGATAAAGAATACTCTTTATTGGTAGATAATGAAGAGATCGCGAAAGAATTGGCTGTGTACGTGAACAACGTCATGGAAGAAACAAAAGAGGAGCTCCCGGATCAGCCTGCGCAAACCATCGCGATTATTGCCTCATTGAATATTGCATATGACTATTTTATGGAAAAGAATAAGAATAAAGAATTTTTGATTCAGGCTACAGATAAGGTTAAAAAGATTAAGCTTCTTCTCAATCAATCATCCGAACTTATCCCATCATAACTACCCATTTACCGCTGCCGGTTAATGGTAACAAAAAAGAACCATATTTACCAATGGGTTACTGACTTACGATGCGTAATGCAGGCCTCACCCGTTTATTCGGGTTTCCAGTTTTTACCGGAACGTTGGAAGCAAGAAACATTCGGGCTCTTTCCCACACTGTTTGAATGAGGGTTCTTTCCCTGTTCAACAGTAACCGGTGGCACTTTTATTTTTTTTAGGAAGAGGTGTGTTGTGAATTTTGTTGATATTGACCTTTTAATTCTCATTCCGATGGTCGTCGTTATGGTGGCGGGATTTTTCTACCTCGGATGGAAACTCAATTCGAAATTAGGGAAACGAAGCATCCTGGCCGGTGAAGAGAGAGCAAAAATTATTATTGCCGACGCTGAGAAGGACGCTAATAACTTAAAGAGAGAAAAACTGCTCGAAGTGAAAGATGAGTGGTACAAGAAGAAAGTTGAATTTGATACGGAGGTGAATCAGAAACAGCAAAAATTACAAAATTTAGAAAAGCAACTTGTCGGACGTGAAGATAACATTGATAAAAAATTAGACCTCACCCTCCGAAAAGAAAAAGAAAACCGCAACCTCGAACGCGACCTTGCCAACCAAAAGAAAACTATTGAAATTCGCTATAATGAACTTGATAGACTAGAAAAAGAACAAAACGAAAAACTTGAAAAAATTTCCGGCTTAACATCAGAAGAAGCTAAAAAATTATTGCTTGAAAGTTTGGAGCAGCAAGCAGAAGCCGAAGCAGCAAAAATATTCAAAGAGCGGTTTGAGAAAGCAAAAATGAACGCAAAACTCGAAGCGCAAAAAGTTGTCGTCCTCGCTATTCAAAGAACCGCAGCCGATCACTCGGTTGAAACTACTGTTTCCGTTGTGCAAATTCAAAATGATGAACTCAAAGGAAGAATTATTGGAAAAGAGGGAAGAAATATCCGCTCGTTTGAAGCGGCTACCGGTGTGGATGTAATTGTTGATGATACGCCGGAAGCCGTTATTCTCTCTTCCTTCGATCAGTTTAGAAGAGAAGTTGCAAGAGTTGCCCTTGAGCGGTTGATTGCGGACGGCAGAATTCACCCTGCGCGAATCGAGGAAATTGTTGAGAAAGTTAAAGCAGAATTAAACGAAGAAATTTTTAAAGAAGGTGAAAATACTCTTTTGCAGTTGGGGATTCATGGAGTACATCCTGAATTGATAAAACTGATCGGAAAGATGAAATACCGTTCAAGCTACGGGCAAAATTTGTTGCAGCATAGTATTGAGGTAGCTTACTTGTGCGGTATTATGGCAGCCGAACTTGGCATTGATCCTATTTTGGCAAAACGTTCCGCTTTGATGCATGATATCGGCAAAGTTGTTGAAAAAGAAGTTGAAGGTCCGCACGCACTGCTCGGTTACGATATTGCCAAGAAGTATAAAGAAAATGCAATTGTGGCAAACGCTATCGGTTCGCATCATGAAGATATTGAAATGGAACATCCGATTGCGGTACTTGTTCAAGCGGCTGACGCTATAAGCGGCGCTCGTCCGGGTGCACGCCGTGAACCGATTGAAGGATATGTTAAACGACTTGAAACACTCGAAGCGTTAGCTCAATCATTTGAGGGCGTTGCTAAAACCTACGCTATCCAGGCCGGAAGGGAAGTCCGCGTTGTCGTTGAGCATGAAAAAGTCGATGATATTTTTGCGGATAAATTAGCGCAAGATATAGCTGCTAAAATTGAAAAAGAGATGGAGTATCCTGGACAAATTAAAGTTACCGTCATTCGTGAAGTTCGGAAAATCGGATACGCGAAATAGCAGAATTCACTTTTTCTGATTTTTAAGGGATGGAAAACCATCCCTTTTTTGTTTAACTTTCCCTCATTCACCACCTTTTCAACCTTCCGGAATTTTACCATAAACGAGAAAAATTTTTGTAGTTTGGCAATAAGTTGGTTAATTCATTCTAAAATGAAGCAAAAACGGATTTTTTTATCTGGCAAGAAACTTGATATTTATAAATATCAAGTATTTAAATTGATATGAAAGAAAATCAAAGTATCCCTATTTACACGATAAGTTCAGCAGCGGAAATGCTCGGAATATCCGTCCCTACGCTGCGCATGTATGAAAAAGAAGGTTTGATCATTCCTTACAAAAAAGAATCAAACCAGCGAAGATATTCGCAAAATGATTTATCCAGGATCAGATGTATCCGCGATGCAATAAACAAAGACAAAATAAGCATCGCAGGAATTAAACGGTTGATGGCTTTAAATCCATGCTGGGACATTATCAAATGTTCGGCTGAAGACAGAAGTCAATGTGCTGCAATAAAAGATCATACAAAACCTTGCTGGGCACATAACCATACAACCGGAATCTGTGGCACCAAAGACTGCCGGGAGTGCATTGTCTATTTTGACCTGATGCACTGTGACAGCATTAAATCAACTATCGTAGCCGGGATACCAGACTCAATTTAATACTTTTGATCGAACATAATAGTATAATCACCGTTCAACTAAAGTAGTTATATGAAAAAAATAGTTATTCCACTGGTCCTTATCGGACTGGTAATGGTGAGTGCAATAAGCATCCTTACTTCCAAAAGTACGGAACAGACAAAACTCGAAGCACTCAAAGAAAAATTTGATAAAAAAACTCAGCAGCCGGTTGACCACTCACAATTCGCCGAACTGAAGAAAAAATTCTCAACCCCTCAACAAGTTACCGAAGCATGCATCGTTTGCCACAACGGCCGGGCGCAGGAAATAATGCGCTCCAATCACTGGAATTGGGAACGCGCTGAATATATTAAAGGAAGAGGCATCGTTTATCTCGGTAAGAAAAACGCCATCAATAATTTTTGTATCGGTACCGAAGGAAACGAAATGAGTTGCGCAAAATGCCATGTCGGGTACGGGATGCAATCATCAAAAACATTCAACTATAAAGATGAAAGTAATATTGATTGTCTGGTTTGTCATGATAACACCGAAACGTACGCGAAAGCTCAAGAAAAAGGGGGAGCCCCTGACCCTTCACTTGACTTATCTCTCATCGCACAACACGTTGGTAAACCTAAACGCACCAATTGTGGTGTATGTCATTTCTTCGGTGGCGGTGGAAACAATGTGAAGCATGGCGACCTTGAAAAAGCTATGTTTGAACCGTCAAAGGATGTTGATGTTCATATGGCGGTTGAGGAAAAGAATTTGCAATGCGTTGATTGCCACAAAACCGAAAATCATATGATCAGCGGAAAAATGTATTCTCTTTCATCGATGAACAGAAACCGCGTGCTTTGTGAGGACTGCCATAATGAGAGTCCCCATAACGATGCTATCTTAAACAAGCATACATTGAAAGTGGCGTGTCAGACATGCCATATCCCTACCTATGCAAAAGTAAACGCGACAAAAGTAGCATGGGATTGGTCATCGGCCGGAAAACTGAAAGATGGAAAGCCGTTCGAGATTGACGATAAAGAAGGAAACCACACCTATCTTTCCATCAAAGGAAATTTTACCTGGGGAAAAAATCTAAAACCCGATTATGTGTGGTTTAACGGTACGGCGGGACACTACCTCTTAGGAGATAAAGTTGCCGATACCACAAAACCACTTGTCTTGAATCCGTTGTACGGTTCATACAATGATGTTAACTCAAAAATAATCCCTGTTAAAATTCACCGTGCACGCCAGCCGTTCGATCCGGTGAATGCAATTATCATTCAACCAAAACTTTACGCTGAGAAAAAAGGAGAGGGAGCACTCTGGAAAGATTTTAACTGGGAGACAGCAGCAGAAACCGGAATGAAAGAAGTCAATCTTCCTTTCAGCGGAAAAATTTCATTCATCAGAACAGAAATGTATTGGCCGGTGAATCATATGGTCGCTTCAAAAGAAAATACTGTAAAGTGTGTGGAATGCCATACCCGTGACAACAGTAGACTTGCCGGACTTACGGATTTTTACATGCCCGGAAGAGATTATAGCATGATAATTGAAACAGCCGGAAAGGCCGTCCTTCTTCTATCATTTCTACTTGTACTTGTTCACGGCGGATTTAGATTTTATTCTTCACGCTCAGAGAAAAGGAAAAAATAATGAAAAAGAAATTTTATATCTACCGGTCTTTCGAAAGATTTTGGCATTGGATGCAAGCTCTTTGCATCTTTTTCCTTGCGGCAACCGGATTTGAAATTCACGGATCTTTCTCTTTCTTCGGATACCAGAATGCAGCCAAGTACCACAACATTGCGGCGTATACATTTATCGTGTTGATTGTCTTCGCCATCTTCTGGCATTTTACCACCGGCGAATGGAGACAATATCTCCCAACAACCGAACATCTGAAATCTCAGATAAATTATTATCTGATTGGAATTTTTCAGAACGCCCCTCACCCAACAAAGAAAACCGTATTGAGCAAGTTGAATCCATTGCAAAAACTAACCTACTTAGCACTAAAAATTTTGGTGATTCCCACCATGGTAATTTCCGGACTACTGTATATGTTTTACCGTTATCCGCAAAAGGGAACCATTGAAGGATTAAACATCGGAAGTATTGAAGTGATTGCGCTCTTCCATACAGCGGCAGCATTTCTTCTGATGGCATTTGTAATTGTTCACCTTTATTTAATTACCACCGGGGCTACGATGACATCAAATCTAAAAGCTATGATCACCGGATATGAAGAGCTTGAAGATCCGCATGCTGCTCATCAACCCGAAGCAACTTCAACTATTAAAACCGAACTTGAGGTGTAACATGCATCAGACAAAATATATGAATCCCTACTTAGCAGGACTTTTTCTCGGACTCATTCTTCTCGTAACAATTTTTATTACGGGCAGAGGATTAGGCGCGAGCGGTGCCGTAAAAAGTGCGGTAGTAGCAACTGTTCAGACAGTCACACCGGGACATACAAACTCAGCTCAATTTTATAAAGAATATAAAGAAGAGCATCCGGGTAATCCGATGAAAAACTGGCTCGTTTTTGAAATTATCGGGGTGATAATCGGCGCGTTTATTTCCGGACTCGTTTCCAACCGGTTAAACCTGGAATTAGAACATTCACCGAAATCAACATCAAAAGCAAGAATTGTTGGGGCGTTAGCTGGAGGCGCGTTATTTGGTTTTGGCGCACAGCTTGGAAGAGGCTGTACAAGCGGCGCCGCATTGAGCGGTATGGCTGTTCTCTCAACCGGCGGAATCATTACTATGCTGGCAATTTTCGGCGGAGCTTATGCCTTCGCTTATTTTTTTAGAAAACTTTGGATTTAGAAGGAGTATAACCTATGGGACCGTTAGTCCCCGATGTAATCGGAAATGAATTAAATTTTATTGTCGCGCTCTTTGTCGGAGTAGCTTTCGGGTTTATTCTTGAGCAAGCCGGCTTTTCAACCTCAAAAAAATTGGTTGGATTATTTTACGGATATGACTTTACCGTCTTGCGCGTCTTTTTTACTGCCGGATTAGTTGCTATGATGGGTGTTATCGCTTTTGACCACTGGGGTTTAATTGATATGAATCTTGTTTACATCAATCCAACTTTTCTCTGGTCGGCGCTGGTTGGCGGAATGATCATGGGACTCGGTTTTGTTGTCGGCGGTTTTTGCCCCGGTACAAGTGTCTGCGCCGCGGCAATCGGAAAAATTGACGCCATGATATTTATCGTTGGTTCTTTTTTTGGAGTTCTAATTTTTGCGGAAGGATATCCACTTTTTGAAAATTTATATAAAGCGGCTCCTTGGGGAAATGTAAGAATTTTCAACTCACTGGGCATGTCGCAATCATTGTTTGCGTTTTTACTAACAGCTGGTGCGCTTGGCGCATTTTGGATTACTACGCTCATAGAAAATAAAATTAACGGAAAACCAAATCCGGAGTTCTCTTCAAAAAGACTTTATATCGGGTTGACAGGAGTTGCGCTAATTTTTGCACTTTCTGCTTTCGCCATGCCGGAAAAACGTCAGGCGCTTCTCGCTGAAGCGGCGGATGCGGCTTTCGTTCAAAATTACCAGGCCGAGTCGATGGATTGTGACGAATTGGCTTTCTCCCTTATCGATAAAGACAAAAATCTTGAGCTGATAGACCTGCGGCCAAAGAAAGAATTTGATTCATTAATGCTGCCGAATTCTATTCATATGGAACTCGAAAATCTATTTGATAAAAGCGCGCATAATCTTTTAACCGTAAAACATAAGCGCTACCTCTTTCTCGGAGAAAATGAAATTGACGGAAAGAAGGGTGCTGTACTCGCGCGTGAACTTGGTTATAATCAAGTCTTTTATCTCAAAGGCGGATTACAAACGTTCCGTAAAAATATTTTGAATTTCAGCGCGCCAAACGTTCCCGAGGGAGTCAAAATCTCCGATACAGACCGGTTCCGGAGTGAAGCCGTTGTTGAGCTTCCTCAACTTATCAAAGAGTACAAAGCTAAAATGTCCTCTGCCGGTGCCACGCAAGCAAAACCGAAAAGAGTTATTGGCGGTTGCTGATAAAAAGGTGTTAACATTCCTATTCTTTTCTACAGAAACCCCGAGACAACTCGGGGTTTTTTCTTATTTTTGATTATGGAAAAGAGACTTGCAGTTGCAATTACCGGCGGTATTGGTTCGGGCAAATCAACGTTCGCCCAATTTCTGGAAGCGAAGGGATTTCCTGTTATTCAGGCCGATCCGTTGGCGCAGGAACTATACACAACAAATTCTGAATTGAAAGAAAATTTGATGAAAGAATTTGGGAGCGAAGTGTATCCAAACGGAATTTTCGAAAAGCAAGCACTCGTGAAAAAAGCTTTTGTCAATAAAGCGTCAATCGATAAATTAAACGGCATTGTGCATCCGGTTGTCATTAAAGAAATACGCAAAAAAATTTCCTGGATGAAAAATTCTAACATTGTTTTTGTTGAAGCGGCTCTCATTTTCGAAGCTAAAATGGAAAACATTTTTCAGTACATTGTTTTAATTACTGCGAATGAAGAAACTCGAATTGAGAGAGCTGTGAAAAAAGGACTTGGGACACCTACGGAAATTAGGAAGCGAATGCAGTTTCAATTACCTGAAGAAGAAAAAAAAGCAAAAGCAGATTTTACATTTTTTAACGATGGAACTCTGCAAGACTTAGAAGCGAAAGCAGAATTACTCGTAAACATCTTATTAACCCAGCAAAAGAGTTGACTATGAATATTGCATTCCAGGGAGAACACGGCGCGTTTAGCGAAGTAGCCGCAAAAAAATATTTTGGTGAATCTATAACTACTTCGCCTTCATACTCGTTTGGAGATGTCTTCACAAAAGTTCAAAAAGAAAAAGTTGACTATGGCGTCATTCCCATTGAAAATTCATTGTACGGAAGTGTTTTTGATACCTACGATCTTCTCTTAAAATCTACCGGAGCTTCCGGTAAAAACGGAGTTTCCGTAGTAGGGGAGTTGCAGCTTCAAATAAACCATCAACTTCTTGCGGCGGCAAACCTTGAACTGCATCAAATTAAAAAAGTTTATTCCCATCCACAGGCGCTCGGGCAATGTTCGGAGTTTTTGAAAAAACTAAAAAATGCGGAAATACTTCCTGCGTATGATACAGCGGGTTCGGCGTTAACCTTACGGAAGCATGCAGGCGAACCTGTCGCCATAATTGCAAGCAAACAAGCCGCGGCTGTTTATCATTTAAAAATTCTTAAAAAAAATATCCAAAATAATTCTGAAAACTATACACGGTTTTTAGTGATTGCTAAACGGCCTCAAAATCTGATGTACAAAACTCCCAAAACTTCAATCTGTTTTGAGTTGAAAAATATTCCGGGAGCCTTATTCAAAGGATTGAGTGTCTTCGCGTTGCGGGAAATTAATCTTGTTAAAATTGAGTCGCGCCCCATTCCCCATAAACCGTTTGAGTATCGTTTTTATGCTGATTTTCTCGGTGACTTAAAAGAAGAGCGGGTAAAAAATGCGTTGAAAAATCTTGCCGAAATTTCTCTCTCTATTAGAATTTTCGGAACGTATGAAAAAGGGGAAATCTACAAGAGTTAACCCCGGTCGTTCATGTTTTTGTTAAAAGCAATTATAACGGTAATTTTATACAACAATTTTACGGAGTTCTTGTGTCATTCAATAATGAACTGATCGTTTCGTTCGTGCAGCTTTTGCCAAAAGCGATTGTGAAACGGTTTTCTGATCGGTATATCGCGGGGGACTCACTTGCTGACGCGGTTCGTGTTGTGCAAGATTTAAATAAAAAAGGAATTCTCGCCACTATCGATGTTCTTGGTGAAGCGATAAATTCAAAAGAAGAAGCGTCGGCTTCTAAACAAGCCTGCTCTGAAGTGCTGGACGCCATTCGAAAACTTCAATTAAAAGCTAACCTTTCAATCAAACCTACCCAAATGGGATTGAAACTAGACGAAGATTTTTGTTTTCAGCAAGTTTCTTCGCTTGTGGAAAAAGCGGGAACTATGCAGAATTTCGTTCGGCTTGACATGGAAGACTCCGGCTGCACGGACGCTACACTTCGTTTGTACAGGCGATTACGTGCGGCAAGTACAAACTGCGGCACTGTACTCCAGGCATATATGCGGAGAACTTTGGATGACCTTGAGGCTACAAAAGATTTAGCGCCGAATATTCGTTTGTGCAAAGGCATTTATATTGAGCCGGAAGAAATAGCCTATAAAGCAAAAGATGAAATTCGGAAGAACTATCTTGCCGCACTCACCTGGTTGTTTGAACACAAACAATATGTCGGCATTGCAACGCACGATGAATTTTTGATTGATGAAGCGGTGGCTCTCATCAAAAAATTACAAAGACCGCAAGACGCGTTCGAGTTTCAGATGCTGCTTGGTGTCCGCGAAGATTTGCGTGACTATCTTGTTGAATCCGGATATAAAGTTCGCATCTATGTTCCATTCGGAAAAGATTGGTATCTCTACTCTATGAGAAGATTGAAAGAGAATCCGAATGTTGCCGGACAAATAACCAAGAATCTCTTTTCGTTACGAAGATTATGATTGTTCTTGGAATTGAAAGTTCCTGCGATGAAACTTCTGTTGCTGTAATTAAAGATGATGAGGTTCTCGCCAATTTAATTTCTTCGCAAGATTTTCATGTAAAATACGGCGGTGTCGTTCCCGAACTCTCCAGCCGTGCTCACATCCAAATTATTACCACGTTAGTTGAAGATGCAATCGCGAAAGCCGGAATATCGCTTGACGAAATTGATGTCATTGGGGCTACGGCAGGTCCCGGTTTAATTGGCGCGCTGCTTGTCGGGTATACTTTTGGGCGCGGACTCGCATTCGCGAAAAAGAAACCGTTTGTTCCGGTGAATCATGTTGAAGGACATATTTTCTCGGGATTTTTAATGGAAGAAAAACCAACCTTTCCGCTTCTCACTCTCGCGGTTTCCGGTGGACACACGCTGCTCTTGCTCGCAAAAAGCTTTACTGAAATTATTCCGCTCGGTTCCACTATTGATGATGCCGCGGGTGAGGCTTTTGATAAAGTAGCAAAAATGTTGGGACTCGGATATCCCGGCGGTCCAAAAATTCAAGCTGCTGCTGAACAAGGAGATAAAACAAAAATCGATTTTCCCGTTGCGGAGGTAAAAGGGAAGTATGACTTTTCTTTTAGCGGTCTCAAAACTTCGGTGCTTCGATATGTTCAAAAAGAATTTCCTGATGGCGCGCAAATTCCGCAATCTTCTTTGAATGACATTGCCGCATCATTTCAGGATGCCGTTGTTCGCGCGTTAATCGGCCGGTGCAAAAAAACTCTAAAAGATTTTGAAGTGAATTCCATTTCACTCGTCGGGGGAGTTGCGGCAAACAGCGCTTTGCGAAACGCGTTTATAGCATTAGGGAAAAAGTTTAATAAGAAGACCGTAATTCCGAAGTATGAGTATTGCGGCGATAACGGCGCCATGATCGCTTTCCGGGCGAAATCTTTGCACGAAGCCGGAGAACGGTTTTCTCTGGAAGAAGATGCGTTCCCTAATTTTTCTTCAAAATATTTCGTCTCTCCTTCTCTGTAAAAAGAGAAATTTCTTATCTTTGTTCAATGGAAAATCTTTATAAAAAAGTTGAAAATGAACTGCAATCGCTCTCTGCCGGAGAGAAAGAAGAGTTGTTAAATAAGCTTCGGTCCGGGGTTGACGAAATTGACAAGCAGCTTGTCTCGCTCCTTTCTAAACGGACGAAACACTCAATTTTAATCGGCAGAATAAAACGCTCGATGGGATTACCGACGTACAATCCCGTGAGAGAAAAAGCGATCAACGAAAAAATAAGCGAACTTGCCGAGGAGCCGCTCCGTAAAGAAGCGGTGATGAGAATTTACGAACGAATTCTTGACGAGTCACGCGCTATTCAAAAAGAAGAAGCGGTAAAAGGTAATTTTTATAAACTCTTAAGCGGCGGAGAAAAAATTTCACTTAAAAAACTCCTCTCAAAAAAAGAATTTCTCAGCGTACTCATTTTTTTCGGTGTCGTGCTTTCTCTTTTAACGTACACCTTATTCGGTGGAAATACCTACAACGGCAGTGAGCCGCAAATTATTCTCATCCACAAAGGGGAATCGGTCGACCGGCTTGCTGAACAGTTATACGAGAAAGGCATTATCCCGAGCAAAGGGAATTTTAAATTTGCCGCGTATGTGTACGGCGCAACCAAACGAATTAAAGCCGCCCGGTATTACATCCCAAACGGGTTAAGCTATCTCTCACTTCTCGATCTCTTTCTATCCGGGAAAGGGGATGAATTAAAAGCTTTTTCATTCTACGACGGTATCGGAATAAAGGGATTGGCAAACCGGCTGCAGGCTGAAAATGTTGTACAAGCTGATTCCCTTCGCGCAGTAATTAACGACAAATCATTTCTTGCTTCAATGCATTTTAATCAGGAATCGTTAGAAGGATATTTACTTCCGGGACATTATCAATTTTACGAAAACAGCTCACCGAAAGAAATTGTTGAAACTCTTTATACAGCTTTTCAAAAGTTTTTTAATGATTCAATGGTAACTCAATCGAAAAAGATGGGGCTCAGTGAACATCAAGTGGTAACCCTTGCTTCGATTGTTGATGGTGAAACAAATCATGTTAACGAAATGAGCCGCATAGCGGGCGTTTATCTCAACCGGCTTCACGGTGGAATGAAACTTCAAGCAGACCCAACGCTTCAGTATTTACAAACAAACAGCTGGAAGCGGTTAAAAGGTAAAGACCTCGATATCGATTCTAAGTATAATACGTATAAATATTTTGGTTTGCCTCCGGGACCGATAAACAATCCGGGAAAAAATGCTCTGCTCGCGGTTCTTTATCCCGAAAATCATAAATATCTTTTCTTTGTTGCCGATACGCAAGGGGGACATCTTTTCTCTCAATCGTTTTCGCAGCATCAAAAACTTGCACAAGAGTATCACCGATGGTTGAACAAGCAGCAAAAAAATTAACCATCATTGGAATAACCTTTGCGGTGTTCATCCTTTCCGGATGCGCTAATATGCTGCCTCCCGGCGGCGGCCCGCCGGATACTATTCCGCCTAAAATTGAAGAAGCATATCCCTTAAACGGTTCAACCAATTTTCATGATGATTATTTTGAATTGAGTTTCTCCGAATATGTTGATAAGCGGAGTGTAAAAGACGCCATCTTTATTTCACCGCAAGTTGAAGGGGATTTGGATTTGAGCTGGACTGGCACAACGGTGCGTGTTTATTTTCCGGCGCCTTTAAAACCGGACGTTACGTATAATGTTACTATCGGTACGGACGTGGTTGATTACAACAATAAAAACAGAATGGCCGACGCCTTCTCGCTTGTTTTTTCTACCGGAAATAAAATCGATCACGGAATGATCCGGGGAACGGTGTACGATGAAAAACCTTCCGGCGTTATGATCTTTGCCTATAAGGTAAGCGGAGATACCATCGATCCGGCAAAACGGAAAGCTGATTATCTTTCTCAAGTCGGAACAACCGGAGCGTTTACGGTTTCGGGACTCGCGGACGGTGAGTACCGCGTCTTTGCAGTAAAAGATGAATACCGCGATTTTCTTTTTCAACCGGATCAGGATATGATTGGAATTCCTTCGCACGATGTTTTTCTCTCTTCTGCTGATTCAATCTTTAACGGTTTGAATTTTTCACTTACAAAAATTGATACGGTCGGTCCAAGATTATTCAGCGCGGTAATGACGGATAAACACCATATCTTAACCACGTTTTCGGAACAGGTGGATTCTTCTTCCTTCAACGCCGAAAAATTTGCGGTTATCGATTCCACAACCAAACAAACAATTCCGGTTCGGTTCGCTTTTAAAGGAAGAGCGAAAGAAAAAGAAATGGTGCTTGCCCTCCATGATACGCTTTCCGAAAAAGCTGAGTGGTACCTTCTCGCAAAAGATATTAAAGATCTCAGCGGCAATACTACCCCGCACGATGGAATTTCTTTGACCGTTAGCGATAGAGTGGATACGTCTTCACCAACATTAATGCGCACCATACCGCAAGAACATACCGCGGATGTAGATTTCCAAAACACCGCAATCGCTTTTTACTTTGATAACGAATTCAATGTCTCTTCACTTAAAAAGAAAATTGCGTTTACTGATACAACCGGAAATAATGTACGGTTTACGATGAAAAAATTGGATGACGCTTCCTTTGTTTTGAATCCCGAGCAAAAGTTGAAATCGTTGGAGACGTACATTATTCAATTTAATTTTAAAGATGTGGTTGATATTGCCGGTAACAGCATCGATTCTCTTTACCGTTACTCATTCAAAACGTTTAACGGATTGAACTTTACCGGTTTCTCAGGAAAAGTTGAAAACCTTGATACATTGAAAAACCCGCTTCTCTTTTTAGAGAGTACAAAAAATCCTTCTGCAACAGTAACGGCAAAACCGAACGGAAAAGGGGAGTTCACGTTTAGCAGAATTGAACCCGGCAAGTACAAACTTTATTGCGTCTATGATACCGATAATAACGGAGCCTACTCACCGGGATTTCCCTATCCGTACAAGCCTTCGGAAGAAATGATGTATTGCAAACCGGAAATCAATTTACCTCCGCGGTGGGAAGTGACTGATTTCAAATGGGATGTAAAGGCGGTAGACATGCCGGTAATGAAACCTCAGCTTCCTAATCAAGAGAATACGCAGGAAGAAGCTCCTCAAAAGTAACCTAAAGCGGTTAAGAATTTCCTATCAGCACCCCGGCAAGAAAAACTAATATTCCGCCAATCACTACTTGAAAGATCGCGGTGCCGAGCGGCGTATCCATGTATTTGTGACGCACCCAGGAGATAACACCAAGTTCAATCAAAACAACAATCACGGCAATAATAGTCGCTGTGTAAACATCGGGAATTAAATAAGGCAGGGTATGTCCTAATCCGCCGAGTGTAGTCATTAACCCGGTGATCAAACCTCTCATCCATGGATGCCCTCTGCCTGTTAACGTTCCGTCATCCGAAAGCGCTTCTGCAAATCCCATACTAATTCCGGCACCGATGCTTGCCGCAAGTCCGATGAGAAAAGTAGCAAAACTATTATGTGTTGCGAACGCCGCCGCAAAGAGGGGAGCAAGCGTTGAAACGGAACCGTCCATCAATCCGGCTAACCCCGGTTGAATTATTTGTAGAATAAAAAGCCGGCGCTGTGCCGCTTGTTCGCTTTCTACATGGGCTTGAGCTTCCATTGTTTGCGCGGTATGGACGTGCTTTCTCTCTTCATTAATTAAATCGCCAAGCAATTGACGCAAACTTACGTCGGTTGTTCTATTCAAAGCCGCTTCGTAAAATCGCCCCGTCTCCATCTCCATTTCCTGCGCCCGTTTACGTGCGGCAGATAATTTTAAAGAGCTGCTGAGCCAAATCGGTTTCCGTTTTACAAATCCGCGTACATCATCGCGGCGGATAAGGGGAATATGCTCACCAAACTTCTCTCGGTACAAATCAAGCAGCCGGTGGCGGTGCTCATCTTCTTCCATTCTCATCTTGATGAATTCTTCCGCTTGAGAGGGAAAATCGTTTTTTAGCGCGTGGGCAAAATCGTCGTAAATTCTTGCGTCTTCTTCTTCCAAAGAAATCGCCAGTGCTAATACTTCTTGTTCGTTTAAACTGTCAAATGATCTCATATGCTTTCTACTTTTTTACTGTTTCTTCTTAGGTTACAACATAAGAATATTTTTGAAAATGTAATAACGCAGCCGGGAATCTCTGTTTTTAATGTAAATTTTATTTTAGTCTGAGAATTTCAATAATTTTTAGTGCCTTAAGCGGTTGGTATTTTATTAAAAGGAAACTGAAATGAAGAATTTAAAAATTATTATTGTTCTCTTTGCTTTTGCCCTTTGTGCTGTTACTGCGCAAACGCTGACTACCCGCTACAATCAACTTGGAAAAATGTATCTGCTCAGTCTTTCCTCCGCGCCGTTTCCGGACTCAGCCAGGGAAGAGGGACACACCTACAATAATCAAACGTATTCTAAACAAGACCATTACAACGATAGCAGCGTGGCGGTATTTATCCCTAAAAACTTTCGGAAAACCGGGAAGGTTGCTATCGTGGTCTATTTTCACGGTTGGTACAACAATATCGACAGCGCCTGCGTACAATACAAATTGGTTGAACAATTCACCGCGGCACAGAAAAATGCCATATTCGTTTTCCCGGAGGGACCGAAAAATGCCCCCGATTCTTACGGCGGAAAACTTGAACAGAATGATGGACTGAAAAATCTCCTGAGCGATGTTACCGCTTTTCTCGTTAAGCAAAAGGAAATTAAATCGCGCAAAATTGGAAAAATTATTCTTGCGGGACACAGCGGCGCCTACCGCGTTATCGCTTACTCATT
>Ga0172369_10004097_pt1 | contig 18742 bp, 18 predicted proteins | sample LakKiv25m_FD_114539 | JGI IMG/M metagenome (GOLD analysis project Ga0172369, IMG submission 114539) | Freshwater microbial communities from Kabuno Bay, South-Kivu, Congo - kab_022012_11.25m | ecosystem: Environmental > Aquatic > Freshwater > Lake | place: Democratic Republic of the Congo...
ATCCGCACCACGGGACCGGCAGGGATGCAGGCCGCGGCGGCGGCGCAGGAAACGGCCGCCGCAAGCAGTTCGATGGAAGTGACCTTCCCGTGGGACATCCCAAGGGCGACCATCCGCTGGTAGAAGTGGCTCCGGTGCGCCCGGTACCATTTCTCTCCCGTCAACATCCGCCGGAACAACGTGAACGTGGTGTCCAGAATAAAATTGGCGAACGGCAGCACGAGAACGGGGAGGGGATTCTGCTACCCCCTGGAGACGGACCGAATGATCCCGGCCACCCGCTCAAGTTCCATATCTGTCAACGCCGTCCCGCTTGGGAGACACAGGCCCTCCTGGAAGATGCCTTCGGAAACCGATCCGCCTCTCACCCGGCAATCCTTGCAGACAGGCTGCAGGTGCATCGGCTTCCAGAGCGGACGGGACTCGATGTTCTCCTTTTCCAGCGCGAGGCGGATATCTTCCCTCGTCGCGCCAAACCGAACGGGGTCGACCAGAATACAGGTCAGCCAATAATTCGGCTCCCCATACCCTGCGATCGGCATGAAGGAGACGCCGGGAAGGTCACAGAGGGCGCGTCGATAGAAATGGAAGATGTCCCGCTTCCTCGCCACCCTGTCCCTCAGGACCCGCAACTGTCCGCGGCCCACGGCGGCGAGCAAGTTGCTCATCCGATAGTTATAACCAATCACGCTGTGTTGGTAATGCGGCGCCGGGTCACGCGCCTGGGTCGAGAGATATCGCGCCTTCTCGACGAGCGCTGCGTCCGGCGACGCCAGAATCCCTCCGCCAGAGGTCGTGACGATCTTGTTCCCGTTGAAGGAGAAAACCGACATGCGGCCGAACGACCCAGCGGGCTTCCCCCGGTAGGTCGCACCGAGGGCCTCGGCTGCGTCTTCCACCACGGGTACCCCGTGCCTCTCACACGTTTCAAGGATCGGGCCGTAATCCGCGCACTGGCCGTACAGGTCGACCACGATCACCGCTTTGGGAAGCTTTCGACGCTTCGCGGCAACTTCAAGTTCCTCCCCCACCAGACCGGGGTCCATGTTCCAGCTAACCGGATCGCTGTCGATGAAGACCGGGGTTGCCCCCACGTATATCACGGCGTTCGCCGTCGCTGCGAAAGTGAAAGAGGAAACGATGACTTCGTCCCCTGGACCGACGCCCAACATCAGCAACGCAAGATGGAGGGCCGCCGTCCCGCTAGAGAGGGCTGCGGCGTGGGATACACCAACAGATTCGCAGAACTCCTGTTCGAAGGCGTCAACATGGGGGCCGAGGGGGGCGATCCAGTTCGAGTCGAAGGCGTCGAGGAGAAAGGAACGCTCCAATGTCCCCATATGTGGAGGGGACAGATAAATTCTCGCAAACGGTTCGCCCATCCCTATCCGCGATTTCCTTTTATCGTCTTCCAAATGTAACCAAAATCTTTCCAGAAGGTGTATTGCCGCACATACTCCAGGTTCAACCGTACCTTATCGGGCCAGATAACCTCATCGTTGTAACAATCCGGGGCGGCTTGCCGCGCAAGCAAGTCTTCCTCGTCCCGGTACTTCAGCGATGCCGGCCCAGTGATACCCGGCCGAATAGACAGCATGATCCGATCTTCCTCCGACAGCTTGTCGGCAAAGCCCGGCACATCAGGGCGAGGCCCGACCAAGCTCATTTCCCCGAGAAGTACATTTATAAGCTGCGGAAGCTCATCGATTTTAGTCCTACGGAATAATTTTCCGGACCGGGTTATACGTGGATCTTTGGATGTGGTAACGCAGGTAGAGAACGATGGAATTTCCTGCATCGTTCGGATCTTGATTAACCTAAATGGTCTGCCGTGCATTCCGACCCTCACCTGGGTGAAAAATCCATTCTTCCGTGTGTCAATGGTGGCAATTAAGACCGCCAGCAAAATAACCCACCAAGTGGCGGCAAGCCCCAGCAAAGAGAACAAAACATCAAAACCTCTTTTGCAAATACGATCAATTTTTGTCATCGCAATATACTGTAACTTCAGTGCGACAAATCACTCTGTACGTTGAGCAAGGAGCCCAACGTCACGATGCTCCATGATGAACCAATGTCTTATGAATATGTTTCGTCAGCCAACCGAAATGGAGCGTCTCGAGAACTTTGACGTTCTCCTCCTCGCAGAGATCCGGAGGGGCGAAGGGGTTGGACCCTTACGCTTTCGTTTTCATGCTGCCCCAATTGCCCAAATGAATTCTTTTGCCAGAACTCCGTAGTCATGATGTGCCAGGACATAATCTTTTCCTGCCTCGCCGATACGTTTGCGCTCGGCCTCGCTCATTAACTTGAACCGTATGATGGCATCAGAAATCGCAGCAGCATTCTCCGGCTCTACCGAAATGCCGCATCCGGATTCGGCGACCAGGTCATTTCCAGCGTCGACTGCGTGGATGACCGGTTTGGCTGCCATCATATAATCCATGAGTTTGTTCGGGCATATGCCAAAACGATAAAGAGGGTTTCGACTCCACCCCAGATAAAGCAGGTCCATCGCTTCGAGGACAGTTGGAACAACAAATTTATCAACAGCTGGAAGAAAGTACAGATTGTTAAGGCCGAGACTTTTTGTCTTCTTCTCTAATATTCCTTTTTCGACGCCCTGACCAATCAGCACAAATGCAACGGAAGAATCTTGAAGCAAAAGAGCAGCATCCAGCAACTGATCAAGAGCATTTGAAATCGCATGTCCTCCGGCATAACCCACAAGAAATCTATTCTCCAACCTCAGTCGGGATAATAATGCCTCATGCTCTTCGGGAAGAGGCTTCCGTTCGCGGCTCCATTCTTCTTTATAGATTCCGTTGGGGATATGGACGAATTTTTCCGGAGCCATCCCGTGCTCGCACATGTGCTCTTTGGCTTTTGGCAACATTGATACTACCTTGTCGGCCTTGCGGTAGGCATAGTTTTCAGCACACTGCATGGTCATGATAAAAGGGTGCCATCGAGATAAGTTACCGAGTTCCATCGGCGAGAGCGGCCACAAGTCGTGCACTTCGAAAACCAACCGTGCCCCTGCCTTATCGGCAACCCGGCGTGCAGGATAGATATCGAGCGGGTAGGTCGATGACGCAATCACCAGATCCGGGCGAAACAATTGCGCCAACTCGCCGCCCATCGTTAGGAGACGGCGAACGAAGGTCAGCATGTTGCGCACGCGCATAACCCCGTTGCCGGAATAGTCGGGCGTTGCAAGCCACAGATAGCGGATGCCGTCGATCATCTCTTCTTGCACGCCTTTGTTTGTATTCGGCTGCACAGTGCGAAGATGTGCCCGCGATGCAGCGACAATCGTGACTGAATGCCCCAACCTCACCCATTCCCTCGCGAGATAATAAGGACGGTACTCCATGCCGTGTATGGGCGACCCAGCGTAGTGATTGATCAATAGAATTATCATCGAGCTTATCCTGAGAATCCTCGACAGGCCACTTTCAACGCAGAAGCAATTCTGATCAGTTCCGCATCCGTCAAGTACGGATGCATCGGAAGGCTTACCACCTGTTTCGCCGCAGACTCGGCAACCGGTAAACTCCCTGTAGACAGATTCAGCCCGGCGAAGACCGGCTGCAAGTGCAATGGAATCGGGTAATGAACGGCAGTAGGTATCCCCTCTTTCCGAAGCTTTTCCTGTACTACCTCCCGATTTTCTACCTGTACCGTGTATTGGGCGTAGACACTCGTACTATGCGGTTCGATGTACGGCGTCACCACAGTATTGTGCAGGAGGTAGCTGTATCTGGCCCCTATGCGGTTGCGAGCTCCCACTTCATCGGCAAACACATCCAGCTTGGCAAGCAGTACCGCCGCCTGAAGGGTGTCCATTCTGCCATTCAAGCCGAGGAGGGCGTGATGGTAACGGCGGTCCTGTCCATGAACCCTGATCTGCCGCATCTTCGTGGCCAGTTCATCATTGTCGGTGAAGGAGGCCCCACTGTCGCCGTAGCAACCCAACGGTTTTGAGGGAAAAAAACTGGTGCAACCGATGGTGGAGAGGGCACAAGACTTCCGCCTGCTATAGGTGGCACCAAAACTCTGGCACGCATCCTCGATCACCGGAATGCCGTGTCTCGAAGCAATTGCGTTGATTGCATCCATATCAGCGCACTGACCGTAGAGGCTAACCGGGAGAATCGCTCGAGTCTTCGTGGTAATCGCCGCATCGAGGAGCAACGGATCAAGGTTGTATGTCCGCTTATCAATATCCACAAAGACCGGTTTCGCGCCGAGGAGGGCAATGATTTCACCGGTGGCGATAAACGTAAATGGAGTGGTGATCACCTCATCACCAGCTCCAATACCCAGCGCCATCAGGGCGATCAGGAGAGCGTCGGTACCGCTCGCCACGGCAATGCAGTGTTTCACTCCAACGTGCGAAGCCAGTTTTTCTTCCAGCTCTTGAACCTCCGGCCCCATGATATATCGGCCGTGCTGAAGCACAACCTTCATGCGCCGTTCCAGTTCAGGGAAAATCTTTTGTTGCTGCGTCTTCAAATCAATAAATTCGATGGGCAACATAGCTCCTCAAGCTTCGGATTTATTTTTCAGTTCCCTGTAAAAAACCTTTCCAACCGCAAGTTCTTTCGGCAAAGGGGCATCCTCATCGAGATCAAGACAACGAAGGATCCCCTGTCCCACTTCCTTGTACCGGAGACCGCTTTCCGGACAGATATAGATACCGCCCGGATCTGGATCCTTTAATACGTGGCCATGGCGACTCATCCACCCTTTTTGACGCGCCGGGACCCCGATCATGAGAGCGTAGTCGGGGACATCTTTTGCGATCACCGCCCCGGCAGCAATAAATGCATACCGGCCGATGGTGATTCCGCACACAACCGTTGCATTGGCCCCGATGGACGCGCCACGCCGGATCAAGGTCTTTTCGTACAAAGCCTTTCGAATAACTTGGGACCGTGGATTCGTCACATTCGTTGTTACACATGACGGACCAAGGAAAACATCATCCTCGATAACGGTCCCTTCATAGATCGATACGTTGTTCTGCACCTTGACGTGATTTCCGATCACTGTTCCACCGGCAACCGAAACATTCTGTCCGAAAATGCAATATTCCCCGATCCTTGCCCCGCCAAGAATATGCGAAAAATGCCAGATCTTCGTCCCCTTGCCGATCTCGGCTCCATCATCTACATACGATGACTCATGGACAAAGTAGTCCATAATGCGCTCCTTGATAATCAGGAAATGACTATGGTTTGTTCAGAAACGGATGGACATGAGGACCATTGTTTTGAACAGGCGCAGAATTTCGCAATTTATTCACGAGATCGATCGCCGGGCGAAAATCCTCGATCCCGAACCCCCGGCCAACGAGGATTTCACGATAGATGACCGTATGGAGGTTGGCGAAGCCCCCGGAAAATTCAAACTCTTCCCCGTCGACGGTGATGGAGCGATAGGTGGTTTTCCCTCCCTGCACAGCTTCCGCGGGGAGATCTTCCCGCCCCACCGAGAGAAACCAGCGAACGTGCGCCTTCTCAAGCTCCAGGAAACCGGCCATCTTACGGTCGTCGGCAAGATGCACTTCATGGTGTTGCACACCACCGAAAATCCATATCAGCATATCGAAGAAGTGAACACCGATATTGGTGGCGATTCCGCCTGATTTGCTGATATCCCCCTTCCATGAAGAGAAGTACCAATTCCCCCGGGAGGTGATGTACGTCAGGTCGATTGCGTACTTTTTCCTTGTTAGGGCCTGTTGGACCTTCTCACGAAGAGCCATGATTGAAGGATGTACTCTGAGTTGGAGAACATTGTATATCCTCATTCCCGATTCCTGTTCCAGTTCGGCGAGGGCATCCAGGTTCCATGGGTTGAGGACGAGCGGTTTCTCGCAGATCGCATCCGCGCCGATGCGCAATGCAAATCGCACATGGGCATCGTGAAGATAATTGGGAGAACAGACGCTGACGTAGTGTATTCGTGATTTCTTGCCTTGCCGGCGCAATTTTTCCGCATGCCGGTCAAAACGCTCGAACTCGGTGAAGAAGGCAACATCGAAGAAATAGCTGTCCATGATCCCAACGGACTCGGATTTGTCCAATGCGGCGATGAGCCGGTTTCCGGTGTCGCGGATTGCCATCATATGGCGCGGAGCGATATAGCCAGCCGCTCCGATCAGTGCAAAATTCCTCGAATTGTCACTACTCATTTATTCTCCCCAGGCTCTTATACAGGCCGGATATTAACCTTGGAAAGTGTCGAAGAACGGGGGGACCCTCAAAATAGAAATCTGGTCACCCACCATGCGGTCATCCTCATGGGGAGATTGCAATCTTTCTGAATATATTTTTAAAACGTTGAAGTTTATGGAACAGAACGTAGTGATTCGGGTAGTTGGTGTGGGGTATGGGATCCCTTTTCAGAATGATGTTAAACTCCTCTAGCGTCAAACCGAACTTCTTGAGGACGAACTGGAAGTCCTGCCTCATGAGTGATTCTTCGTAGGGGAGAGTTTTCATCTCCGACAACGCGTGCGTCCTCTTCATGAGACCCGAGCAAATCATCGAGGAGTAGTGGGCGCGCCTCTTGTCAATACCAAATTTTTCTGGAAGGTAATATCCCTGGAAGAAACGCGTCCATACGGATTCGTAGTGCTTGCCGCCGTAGTCGCGCCACCCCAGTTTTTTTGTGAGCATTATCTTTGCTTTTTCCTTATCGTAATCAAGGTAGTTAAGGAAGGGGATCTGCCGTATTCGCTTCACAAGCACGCAGATGAGATAATCCGTGAGAGATATCATGGGCATCGTCCTGAGCGATTTTGAACCAAAGCGTCTGTGCACTGCCTTTAGGTGCTTCAGGTCCTGGTTGTAGTATACCCAAGAGCAGGGCATGACCGCCTCTGTCACAAGATTGCTTCCGCTGAGAATGAAACGTATCTGCTCCTTGGAAGCCATTCGAAATAGTAGTGCCGTGATCCCATGGTCGGTAGGTATCTCGCAGTTGGCAACCGAAGCATTTAAAAATGATAACTGGAGATCCCTGAATTCTTCCCAATCCACCACATGGGTGTAGAGTTCGATCCCAAGCACATCCAGCATCTTCTTGATATTATCCACGGCCAACTCGGAATCCCAGCCGTTGTCGAAGTGAACAGCGAGCGGGCGGAGGCCCAACCTTTTCACCCAATAGGCAGTAGTTGTGCTGTCCACCCCGCCGCTGACTCCGATGATGCAGTCGTAATTCTTCCCGCGGCCTTCGGCTTTGACTTTCTCCACCAGCAACGCAAGGGCGCGCTCTCGTGCCTCATATTGAAATATTTGGTTTCGTATTCTCTCAATTGCCGTTGTGCAGTGATTGCACACCCCCTGTTTGTCGAAATTGATTTCGGGATCGGACGTATCCATGATGCAACGGGTGCAAATCTGGTAAGGCCGGCTCATGATGTTTCGTTTGCTATCCCTTCAGGCGGTAAGAAATATTCTCTAATCTCCTCGGGAGTTGGATAGCTAATCAGGACAGCATTGTGTTTCCCGTAGAACACGAAGAAACTACCAGCCGCCGCCGCTGAGGCACCTCCGTCGGAAACGACTTTCCGGAAGTCATCCAACTTCCCTGCCCCACCGCAGGCTATGACAGGAATTTGGACGGCCGACGTAACAGAACGGATCAACTCGATGTCATACCCAGTCATCGTGCCGTCCCGGTCGATGGAGTTTACAATGATCTCGCCTGCCCCCATTTCCTCCATCCGCTTAGCGAAGGTTACGGGGTCGAGTTTAGTATTCTTCCTGCCTCCGTAGATGTAAAGTTCGTTGCGACCCAAGAAATTTCTCTTGATATCCATACACATGACCACACTCTGGCTGCCGAACTCTTGGGCCGCAGCCCGAATTAATGAAGAATCCTCCACCGCTGCTGTGTTTATCACCACTTTTTCGATACCTAACTGCAGCATCGACCGAGCATCCTCAACAGAACGGATCCCGCCGCCATACGCGATCGGCATGAATGCTTCGCTTACGATTTCACGGACAAGATCGTTCTTAGGCGGCTTTCCCTCAGGTGTCGCCTTTATGTCGAGAATGACGAGTTCATCGACTTCTTTCTCATTGAAAATCTTTACTGCATTTCTCGGATCTCCGACATATTTCGGATTTTTAAACTTCTCAGTCTTGACCAACCCGAGGCCACTTAGAAGCAGGCAGGGGATAACACGAGGGGTAATCATACAAGCATCCCCGCAAAATTTTTGAGGAGTCTGAGACCGAACTTGTGGCTCTTTTCAGGGTGAAACTGAGTTCCCATGATGTTTCCATTGATCACGGCCGCATGAAAGGTGATGCCGTACCGCGCCGTGGCCAGAACGTTCACATTGTCGGAGCACCGCACATGGTAGCTATGGACGAAATAGAAGCGGGACTCTTCGTACAGTCCATCCAAGATATAGCTCCGTTTACAGGCGTCGATGGTGTTCCATCCCATGTGGGGGACCTTAAACCCAGCGCTTTCCTTGTTGAACGCAAAGCGGACCGTCTCGGCATCAATCCACCCGAGGCCAGGCAGCTGGCCTTCCTCGCTACGCAGAGAGAAGATCTGCATCCCCAGACAGATTCCCAGAATGGGTACCTTCTCTCCTAAGACTCTTTTATTAAGAACGGGTAAAAGACCAAGCCGGGAAAGACTTTTCATGGCAGGGTCGAACGCACCTACACCAGGAAGAATCAGCTTGGCCGCAGATAAAATTTTATGCGGATCAGAAGTGACCACGGACGGTGTACCAACGCGGTTCAACATGTTGTGAATGGACCATGGATTGCCCATACCGTAATCAATGATGGCGATCATCGAATTTCCTGATTCTGTTCCATATCCCCTGCCAATTCAACCGGCACTAAAGAAGCAGACATCTCGACGACAAGTTGTCGAACAACATCGACAATATTGAAGCTCTCGAGGATCCGATTCCGCCCCTTCTCGGCTAATCTCCGTCGTAACCCCTCATTATCAATGAGTGATCCTATCGCCATCGCAAGCGCTGAAGCATCACCCGGCGGTACAAGTATCCCTGTGCCCGGAGTGACTAGTTCGGGAATGCCACCTGTTGCCGTGGATACTACTGGCACTCCGTGGGCCATGGCCTCCATGAGCGAAACAGGGATGCCCTCGTGGTTTCCGCAACCCAAGTCCACGCTAGGGAGGACAACCACATCGACCTTACGGTCCATATAACGGGAAATGATTTCATGGTGCGGGAGTTGTCCTAGGAAAACCACTTCCTCGCTCACATCCAAACTGGCCGCAAGATTCATGAGGTTTTTTAGGAATGGCCCACGACCGGCAAGATCTAAACGGCAATTGAATCCCCGAGCCTTGAGAATCGCAAGAGCTTCGATCAGATGCTGATGCCCTTTGACAGGCAATAAGTTGGCAGGGGTGAGGATTTTGAATCGCAAATCGGCTTGGGATGGCACGAGGGGGGACATACCTGAAGGAATAGCGACCCCCATATGGATCACACGAAATTTTGTGGTGCTGGCACTCGGAGCCGCATCCGACAGTAACTTAACGCCACTTCTGGAGATAACCCTAACAAAAGAAGCCTTGGCTATCTTCTCAGCCAAAAGATTTCCTTGAACGATGTCTCCTCGGTGAGCTGTGAAACTCCACGGCACTCCGCTTGTCTCGTGCGCCACAAAGGCGATTGTAGCCATTGTGGACGCCCAGTACGCATGGATATGATCAGCACCCCATCGCCTTGCAAGTCTGCCGGCATAGAGTCCCGTTGGGTAGACAACAAGGTTCTTTAACCGGCACAACGTGTCGCCACGACCAAGGATTGTCGCCAAGGCGCGTAGTGCCGGAAAAGGGGTTCGCAGAAACGCCCCCACCGCTTGCACTATAATCCGGAGGGATAAGTGCGGCAGGCCATCAACCATTGAAACCAAGAATTGAGCTTCCTTTTCGATTTTCCCTCCGCAACTCCGAGGTAGAATCTGTAGTTGGTGTCCGCCCCGGAGCAACTCTTGAATCTCAGGGACAAAGAAGATTTCCGCGCCAGCAGAAAACGGAAGCGTCGTTGTGATGTATAAGATTTTCATATTGTTAACGACATATCTTCAAACTTGCTCCAACACCGTTTATTACGAGTTCAGTAAAACCGCCAGCTGATGTTCTCCTCTTTCGACAGGACAAGAACCAGTCGCTCGTTAGCCCAACAGCACTTCCAAATACTTCCGCGTAGAGTTTTCTACAGTGAATGGCCCAAGATCACCCAAACCGCAGGGAGTGGGTTTTCCCACATCGAGGGATTCGCTGATGGCCTCGGCCATTTCTGTGTCATCTCCTACTGGGACCAGCCTGCCAAGCCGGCCGTCCTGCAGGATCTCACGCGGTCCGCTAGGGCAATCCGTGCTGACCACTGGGCACCCGCACGCAAGCGCTTGAATCAAGACGCCTGGCAGGCCTTCTGATGCGGAAGAAAGCACAAAGAGCCTTGCCCGTGCCATAAAGGCGAAGGGGTTCTCCTGGAAACCGGGCAAAGAAACGTCTGCCGCTAGCCCAAGTCTGGAAATGAGTGCCTCTAGTTCAGCCTTCTTTTCACCCTCTCCGAGAATTAAGAGACGAACGTTGGTTTTTTTGCGTACGCATGCAAAGGCCCGGATGAGGGTTTCATGGTTCTTCGCAACCGTCAGACGTCCGACAGTCAGAATGACTGGGGGCTGCCCCTCTTTGAACCAATCGTGGTCCACCGGCTCCACCGCTTTCTCAAGGAGCTCTTCCGAAATGATGGGGCTATAGATTACGCGGAGCTTCTCTTCAGGGACGCCGAAGGACATGTTCAATTCGCGGGCAACACCCCGGGAGACACCAATAACTCTGTAGGATCGTGGGTAGCAGTACCGTATGAAGCACGCCAATACGCTACGCTTGATCCAACTCAACCGAGGGAGATGGAAGGCAACCATGTTTGATTCGCGTATGGCCACCCTCGTATCCACCCCCGAGAACCGTTGCGCAAGAACCGCCAAGCAATTGGAATGATCCCCTGTGGCCAGGATGATCGCGGGCCTCTCGCGTCGAAGGTACTTGATCAACTTCGGCCCACCCAGCGCTATGCGACTTATCTCAAGATCTACGAGCCTCACTTGAGGAGGTATATCCTTGAGGTAAGCTGCTCCTCTTATTGTCCCGACAACAATATCTACTGGATAGCCGCAATCGGAGAAGGCCTTCGCGAGGTTCACAAAAACCCGCTCTGCCCCACCGCCTCCCAGATCGGCGATGAAAAGAGAAATCTTTGGGAGTTGTCTTGTTTTCATGAATTAACTACTGTTTCTTGTTTTGAAATCACTGTCGAACAACCAACGATATATGCATAAATGATCCAACCAATTTTCGTATAAAGAATTTGACCACTTATAAGCATGCCCATCACAGGAACCAATAAAAGAAGTGGAAGGAGATAACCAGCTGCCTTATAGTATTGATATCCCCCTTTTAATATTCTATATAGAAAATATAAATATATTAATAATCCTACAATTCCGGTATAAAAAAGCACTTCCAAAATCACATTATGCGGACTGACTTGAAAGCCAAAGTTTATTTGTGTAAAATATGCATATCCTGTTTTCCCAACGCCAATAATTGGGTTGTTTTCAAAAAGTGGTAGTAATCTCTGCCATATTACATCTCTTCCGGCCAAATCTACCTGTTCATAACTGCTTAATAATCGCCGAACAACGATTTCAGACTTCATAATATATTTAAAAAGAAAGATAATGACTATCCCCCCCCCCGCAAATACTGCAATTTTAGAAAAAACATTTTTTGTTTTAAATAACACTACCCCAATAATTAATACTAAAGAAAATGATATTATACCAACACGAGAAGCAGTTTCAATCATTAGTTGAAACATTATTGGGATAGGGAGGATTAATAAATAGCGTAGTCTTCCCAATTTTAATCTGTTTTGTACTATAGCCAATATAAGTATTACAAGCGAAATACACATTCTTAGACTAATTACATTTGGATTGTCACCAAAAATTCCAACCCTGCCATCTTCATATTCTATTCCAATACCAGTGCAGAACAGTAAAGCGAGAATAATTGAACCTAATGCAAAACTAAGCATCCCTTTTTCTAATACAAAATGATCTTTTCGCTCATTATTTATTAATAACCAAAAAAGAAATATATTTTGAAAAATTGTAAAATCAAAAAAATCGCTTGATATGCTATTAATATTTAACAAACTAACTACAGTAAGCAATGCAAAGAAAAATAATATAGACAATAAAAACGGATTTTTTGCGTCTGACTTATTTATATACTTAATATCAGGCATTATTGTAATTAAATAAACCAATCCGGTGAGCTTCGATACAGAGAAAAATCCATTCGTATTAAACGGATCAAATATTTCATCGAAGTTGATGGAAAAAAAGAAAATATACAGAGCAATTCTTTGACCCTGTTTGATAACTTCGAAACGTGTCAAGAACTTTGACATCCCCGCGAAATATCTATCTGCAAATGCGCTTTTGATGTCTTTCCCCGGCAAGCCACCAGCATGTCCTCAAGAATGGCATCTTCTGGCCAGATGTGCCCAGAGTGCCATGCACCTTGGTGGTCCCAATGCCCTTCACAAGCTTCGACTGCCGACGACTTGTAGCAATAGCTGATTTCACCGATCAATGGCTCGTGTTGAGAGTTGAACAGGAAATCGAAAGCCAGACTCTGGCTGCCAATCCGATCCGCCACTTCAAACGCGATCTCGATGCAACGTGTGTCTATCTTTTCGCGTTCGTAAACAATGGATCCACTACCCGATGCTCGAAAATCATTGGGTCGGTTAGTGCGCATGAACCCGAACGCCCGGTCTCCTATGATGGTAATTCGAGTGTCAAAGTCGTTTCCTGGAAGAAACTCCTGAAAATAAATGTATCCTCGTTCCCGATGAATCTGCCGTTGAACAGCCATGACGTTCAGCAAAGTTCGAGGCGCCCGGGCAAACCTCTCCCAGAATTCATTTGTTGTCTTAGTTTTTCGGAGCCGGGTTTGCATGTCGGTCAGGTAGCCAGCCACGGATTGGAAGCCTCGGCCAAATGCCTGCCGGCAAAGCCCGACGGCAACGGCGCGCGAACGCACCAAGCGGACATTAGAGGAACCTGCCCCGCAACGCAACTTAAACACTTTTGGCCAAGTGGCGCCCTCAATCCATCTTAAAGCGTCTTCTTTGTTAGTAAACACCCAAGTGGGGATTAGAGGGGCACCAATTGCCTCCAGAAGGTACTTCTGGGATACCTTGTCATCAAAGTGCCAGCAGGTATTAACATTCGGGAAGACAATGATCGCTCTCCGCTCTAGGGAAGCGATGATTTGCCGCGCAACAAGTTCGTCTGCCAGAACACCGTGCATCCAGTGCCAGAGCAATCCGTCAAGCCCTTCGCATTGTTGTACAACATCTGTCGCCAGACAATTAACTCGTCGGAAGGGTATCCCCTTGTCCGCGCAATACGATATCCACCGGTCAGAAAAACTGCCCGGGCGATCGTGAATTCCAATCATATTCGAAAGCCTATCGTCACTCCTTTGCTATTGTTCACATTGACCTTTCCAGCCTGTCGGCGGCACAAACGACCTATCATTCCATACCGGCCACGGCTGCAAAAACCGTCGACCCTCGAAATAAACTTCAACATCCTCTGGTCGGAAATTGCATAGCGGATACTTGAACTGGCAGAAGGCCTCACGGATCAGCGGAATCTTGCGCCAGTCAAAGCCCATCAGATGCGCGTGGGCATACTCCGCAGCGACTGGATTGCCGGCCAAGGTGAGCATCCCCAAGGGGTGCGGGGTAGGTGCCAAGGGTCCATCGCCTTCGCCGCATAAGATGGCGTCGGTAATGGTCAGCACTTTGCGTCGCGGCAACTCGGCGAAAGTACCATCCGGTCGTCCATAAAGAAGGATTCGATTTAGATCGAGGCATGTTCGCCAGATGGTGTCATTGCCATGCCAGCTTCCATCCATGTTTTTATCAGCGCCAGTGAGTCTGGCCAGACCGTAACTCCCCAACTCGATCTGCCGCAATAGATAGGCGGGTATCCCCTCCCGCTGGTTGGCTGCATCGCTGAGGCATTCGGCTGCCAGTTTGAACAGATTCCCTCCGGCATAGCAGTCACCACCCGTCTTGCTCCCCCCAAGTCGGTGGTGAGGCAGGTAATCCTTGTTGCCATTGATCCCGACGAGGTTCTTCAAGGCCCCGGTAAGGCACGCTTTTTTATGAGTCTTCAGCTTGGGCATGTTGATGACCACATCGGCTTCGATGACTTCACGGGCGATCAGGTATTGATGCAGGCCGGGCGCATGCGTCTGGCGCATCAAATCCGGATTATACATGGTGACCCGGAAGCGATCTGCATCTCGAACAATTGACTCCAATAGACTCTCCACACCGAGGTCGAACAGAACATAATCAGTAAGCGGTCGAAGATCCGTCTGCCGATTCCAGACGCCATCCGGGTTTGCGAGCACCGCGCAGCGAAAATCCCGCCATTCGATTGGAGCGCTCGCCTGCGTGTAAAGTTTTTTCAACGATCTGTAGCCGGCAGCCTCCAAGAGTTTGGGAAGATCGCAACCTTGAATCGGGGCATCGCCCACGACAACTTTTCCGGGTTTTGCCCGCAGGACCAGGTCGAGAACGTCCCCCAATACCGATGCATGGGTTACCATGCAGTCCATGCCTTGGCCCGAAAGATTGTCGTGAAACACCCAGTTGGGTTTGAGCACAACGGCGTCGCCTGGACGAATCAATTCACCAAGAGGATTCCATGTTGCCGTATGCGCACAGTTGGAATCCATGCCTGCTTCCTCGAAAAGACGCGACACCAACGACCGTGCTGCATTGTTTGCATAGGGGGATGTAACCGCCCGTATTTCATCCCTACCGCGGGAAGCTCCAACATCAGAGTGTTCATTGAGCAACGCCACTCTGTTAATGCGCACCAGATACACGTCGGAATTTGTTGTTAGTTGCGCTGAATTCATGAAACTCAACCCGAAGGGAATGCGGCTGTTCTTGCTGTACTAACTTCTTCCAGGTGCCGTCTCAACTCGCTCGATCGACTCACCCAACTACCTTCAAGGCACTTGCGAATGCCGTTCTGCCCCATCTCACGGGCCAGGTCCGAATTGTCCAAAAGTCGCCTGATCGCATGTCCAAGTGCAGACGTATCAAGGCCATTCACCAATATTCCCGTAACGCCGTCTTCCACCGCATCCGGAACCCCACCGGCGTTGCCGCCGATCACTGGCTTCCCCCAAAATCCCGCCTCCAGGAAAACGATGCCAAAGCCCTCCGTGTCCCCATTGGCGAGTGTCCGGTTCGGATGAACAAATATCTCGCAGTTCTTGTAAAACCATGCGACCTCGGATTCCGAAGCATTTGTCACCAACGTCACCTTCTCGCCTAGGCCCAACTCCGTAACCATCTGGCGCAGGCGAACCTCCTCGTCGCCCTGACCGACGATCACATAATGCAAACCAGGGTATTCCGTGAGAGTGACCATTGCCTTCAACACCATATCCTGCCCCTTGCGGAGGGACAGACGCCCGACGGTCAGCAGGATGCGTCTGCACTTCAACATTTCTGCACCGGCCGGTTCCTGAACGATGGCGAGGTTGCACTTCCGCGGGTCCATGCTGGGAGGCAGCATCACTATCCGGTCGGCGTGCACGCCCCGATCTATCAACGCCTTTTGCGTACAACGACTGATTGTGAACACGCGGACCGCCTTGCACAAGGCACTTAATACACTTTGCCGACGCAACCAACCTACACTCTCAATCGACGTCAATTCTTCTCCAAGCACCGTAACTACGCATAGACAGCCGGTCAGCAGAGACAGAAGTCTTCCCATTGCCATGCCGGGATACATCTGACCGACATGGATGACGTCGACGCCCTCATCGCGGATGATGCGACGGGCTAACAAAAATTGGGACCACAGTCCGATGAGCTTGCGCCATTTTGGACCAATTGAACTTGACCAGCACATGCAATCCGTGCGGACCACCTTGTACGGAAGCGCCGAATCAAATTCCGCATCGCCAGGGGCCTTGGCCGTCATCACGACGAGTTCGTCCCGGGAAAATGCCTGGTGGATTTGATAGTAGTACACTACCGATCCGCCTATGAATGGAGGCGGAAAATCCGGGTTGATGAAGAGGCATTTCATAACAGGCTTCGATATACTTCCACCGTCTGCCGAGCGCATTTCTCCCACGAAAATAGCGCTGCCCGTTCCCGTCCTTTTACTCGATAGGCATCAGACACGACACTATCCTTGACAAGTCGTTCTATTGCCGCAACCCAACCTTCGAGATCAGTAGCGGCAAGCAACACCGCAGCATCGCCGGCTACTTCCGGCAGGGATGAGTTATTAGACGCTATCACCGGGCAGTCGCAGTTGAACGCCTCCAGCACAGGCAGGCCAAAGCCCTCCTTCAGACTGGGAAAGCAAAGGCAGGCGGCGGCATTATATAAGTAAACGATCGCCTCCGTTGACGGACCGTTCACTAACGTGATGGATTTGCGCATAGCGCTATTGCCTAACGCTTTATAGAATTCAGGATAAGACATGCCCGGACGACCTGCGATGATTAGGTTCAACTCCGGCACGCGCACCGTCGCCATTTCGAACGCCCTTAAAAGGAAGGTCAGATTCTTTCGCGGCTCTATATTACCCACCCACAGGATGTATGGTGTTCTTACACTCAGAGTCTGTTCAATTACGCGAGCGCATTGCGCGCGCTCAAGCGCATGGTATTCCGATCCGCAACCCAGATGGATAACCTCGATCTTGTCTTCGGCTATCCCCCAAATATTTATGAGGTCCTGTTTCGTCGCAAATGAATCGGCGATGACCCTTTCCGCCAACCTTGCAGACCTTAGCCCATATTCCCGATAATAATTATTTTGTTTTGAGCGTGGGTAAAACGTTTCGAACGACAGGTCGTGAACCGTGACGACTGTCTTGCAGTGTGGATATCGTGCGCCGATCAGGCTGGGAAAATGAATGATATCGGGCCTTTTAATTCCGACATAGGCCCCCAGATACCAGCGATGCCACATGATGTGCGCCAGTGAATTTGACAGCGTTTGAGGCACCCAGGCCTTGTGGTATTGCGCTTTGCCTGTGTTCGGATACACGGGCAAAGTGCCGTGATTGCCGTACCGGTTGGCAATGAAAAAGAGTTCCGAAACTTCAGGCGAACAACATAGTTCCCCGGCAAGATAGAAGAGATAATTGCCAATGCCTGAGCGATTGCCCAGTAGGAGGGACGACTCAAATGCCACCTTCATCGCTTTACCGCAATCGCGTGCAACCCGATTCCCCATGCCAACTGCGCCCAGTTTGCAAGATAATAGTCGACGGCTCCCCTGACCATTTTCTTTTTCCAAAATGCACTACAGAGCCCGAATGCGGCGATTTTTACCGAGTGACGCATGTCACGCCGGCCACTTTCAAGTTGTTTACACCAGGTTGCCGGCAGAAAGAACTTTGGAGATAGGCCAGCCCTTTTCATCGCCCGCTTGTAACGGGTAATCGGATATGCATGTTCGTTAATGCCTAGTTCTATTTCCTCCAAGTCCTGGGCGGAATCAAGCCACCCGGCTACGGTGTCGTTAATGGCCACGAATCGCCCACCGGGTCTAAGCACCCGGCTGGCTTCAGTGAACAGCTTCTCCAGATCAGGTGCGTGGTGCACGGTGGCCGTTGAGAAAACAAGATTGAATGACTCGTCAGCGAATGGCAGCCGTTCCATATCCGCTATAATGCGTTCAAAAAATACGCCGGATGAGATGTAAACCTCCCCGCTTTCCAACCCTATGTATTTGTCCCGAACCACGTCCAGTGCGGTCACCGTGCAACCCAGACGTGCGAATGTAGCCGATGCCCAGCATCGCCCTGCCCCCAATTCCAGTATCTCCTCAGTACCGTTGATACGTAACTGCGCCAGCGCCAAGTCGAAGTTGTCGGCATGATTGTTCCAGGAAGCGATGCTCTTCGCGTCTGGGCTGACGGTGGCATCGATCCGAGGTAACTTCAGAAGCCATGCGTCTTGGAATTGTTCGGGATTTCGCACCGAGGTATGATACTTTCGCCAGCCGGCAATCTCACTGGTGACGGATTCCGACGGCCGGCTCAAGAGGTCAATAATACCCCGCGTGACGGAATATGATTTGCGACATGACCCGCAGACCAACTCCGCATCGGTGATTTCCAACCGGTCGCGCTTCGCATTCTGCAGACTCAGCCTGTCCGCGCTGCATTCAGGGCAGACCAACTTGTTGATAATTCGATCACGCATTTCTAAGACGAACTCACCTCAACACCGCCCTGTACACATCCATGACCTTGTCAGCATGTTCCTTCGTGGAGAAGATTCTGACGGCTCGCTCCCGTCCAGCCTGACCCATGACATTTGCCTTGTCGGGATACGTTAGCAGGTACTCCACTTTTTCCGCGAAACCGGTTGAGTCATCTGGCTCAACAAGAAATCCTGTTACGTTGTCCTCCACGACTTCGGGCAGACCACCCACCCTTGACGCGACTACTGGCCGGCCGGCCATCATGGCCTCGGCCGCTACCCGGCCGAACGGCTCTTTGCGCGAAGGGACAACGATCAATGAAGCAGCCGAGTAATATTTTTCAACATTGGTGACATGCCCGGCAAA
>Ga0172369_10004101_pt1 | contig 18725 bp, 21 predicted proteins | sample LakKiv25m_FD_114539 | JGI IMG/M metagenome (GOLD analysis project Ga0172369, IMG submission 114539) | Freshwater microbial communities from Kabuno Bay, South-Kivu, Congo - kab_022012_11.25m | ecosystem: Environmental > Aquatic > Freshwater > Lake | place: Democratic Republic of the Congo...
GACTTCTCCCCTATCCTTTCAATCAAGATGTCGCTCAGTGTACCTTAGCGACACCCCGCCGTCACGACGGATGGTCAGAGCAGGTGAGCAAAGAGGGGACGCAGAGGGTAAGCGGCGACAACACTTCTGCCTGCTTTAGCATTTTCGATTTCAGCGAGACATCAATCACCATTCAATACCATACCCTTCCGTTCGACCGTTCGGCGCTGAAGCGTGATTACGAGCGACGACAGGTTCCCGGACGGGAGCAAATCTTTTCGATCTTTCTGCCGGGATAGTCATAAGAAACCATCATGTTCAGCATCTACCTGAAGGAGGCGCATGAATTCTACGAGAAGCGCGGCTTTAATAAGCGAGCCTGGCGATTTTCAAGGAAGTTGACATGACGGACAGTATTCAAACTGCTCTCGGCCCGGTAACCATCCGTCGTGCCGGCGGCGACGATCTGGATACCGTGCTGGCGCTCATCCGCGAGGTAACCCACTGGATGATCTCCCGTGATATTCACCAGTGGGATAACTCGCTGAATGATGCGGTGGTCCCGTATTTCGCGCGGAAGATTGGCCAGGAGACCGTCTACCTGGCGTATCTCGACGATCAGTCCGTCGGCACGCTGACCCTGCAGTGGTCGGACCGCACCATCTGGGACGATATCGGCGAGGACGGGCAGGCCGGCTACGTGCACAGCCTGGCGGTGGCGCGCCGCGCGGCGGGGCATGGGTTGGGCGCCAGCCTGCTGGAGTGGGCGATGGCGCAGGTGCGGAACAACGGCCGGCCCTATCTCCGCCTGGACTGCGCGGCGGAAAACGCAGGGTTGTGCCGGTATTACACCGGGCTGGGATTCGTCGAGAAGGGGATCAAGGAAACCCCATCCTGGCAGTCACGGCTGATGCAGATATCTGTTGAGAGATAACGATGGCGATTCATTACAATCAAAGAGGAACAATCGTTGGGTAACAATACTAGTATCGAGGTAGTCCAAGCAACGTTAGCTGATGCGGACGCGCTCTTCAGCCTCGTGGAACGATTTGCCATGTCGTTCAAGCCGGAGAAGGATGCTTTTACCGCCAGTTTGCGTCAACTGCTGCAGGACGGCGGGGCATGGCTATCTATTGCCCGTGAGAACGATAACGTGGTCGGGTATCTCCTGGGATTCGACCATTACACCTTTTATGCGAACGGCCGGGTGGCATGGGTGGAAGAGATCATGGTAGACGAAACCCGGCGTAGGAGGGGGATCGGCCGGCAACTGATGAGGGCGTTTGAATGCTGGGCTGCCTCTCGTGGTGCGCAACTGGTGGGATTGGCAACACGCAGAGCAGCGCCATTTTACCAGGCGCTCGGTTATGAAGAATCGGCAACCTTTTTTCGAAAAGTGCTCCGCGCAGAGGACGCGTCATGAGAGACTTTGTCAGCGATCTGCTTAAGCAAATACTAGAAAGATTGCCGGTCTCCCGTTGGAGATTCGCCGACATCCGCAGGCTGCACCCCTTGGCGGAGGAGTATCCCGCTGCCATCGCGCTGGCGGTCGCCTACCGGTATGAGAAGGCCGAATACGATCACGCGTATTTCGAACAGGTGCTGCGGCAGTCGAGGCGGCAGATGGAAGAGATGGTGCAAGCGATCGACAATTACCTTCGCTAAACCGGCATTCGTTATTTCGTTATTCCGACAGTTGGACAGGACCAGGACACGCTACTCGGTGTGTTCCCGCACAAGCTGGCGGCCACCCGCGCCGGGCTGGGGTGGATCGGGAAGAGCAGCCTGCTCGTCACGCCGGAGTTCGGCCCGCGGGTGCGGCTGCAGACGATATTGCTGAAGGCTGAATTGCTTGCAAATGAGCCGATCACCGAGAGCCGCTGCGGAACATGCGATGCCTGTGCGAAAGCCTGCCCGTATGGCTGCATCCATAACACGCTCTGGCAGCCGGGGATCGACCGGGAAGCGCTCTTTTCGCCGTTCGACTGCAGCCGGAAACGGGAGGAGTTCATCCCCACCCACATTGGGGCACAAGCACCCTTGCGGACTGTGCCTGTTGGCATGCCCAATCGGGAAGTAGGAGGCATTCATGGAGTATGAACTGCGGAACGGTTATGATCCACAATGGCTGGACGCGCTGATGCATTTATATGAAGCCGCCAATTTGCTCGGTAAGCGAGATCCCCAGCGATTGCATACGGCATTCACGAACAGCTTCCGCGTGTTCACCTGTTGGGACGGCGAGACGCTGTGCGGAGCAGGCCGCATGCTGTCCGACGGTGCCATTCAATCGGTCATCTTCGACATCGCCGTACTGCCCGAGTATCAGCGCCAGGGCATCGGGCGAAAGATCATGGAGGCGCTGGAGGCTGAGGCGCTGGATACGCGTATTCTGCTCACCTCCTCTTTCAGCGCGGTGGAGTTTTATCGCAAGCTCGGGTACCGGAAGCACAAAACCGGCATGACGAAGTATCCGTCGTGGAACGCCGACTCGCCATATCTAGAAGAGGGCTCGTGAGATCTGCGCGCCGCATGAGCGGCACTTCGTCATGCAACGCCCCGAACCGCGGGAATGGACCGGACCGGCGATAGAGCGCATTGCGGAAATATGGCGTTATCTGGAATAGTAAAAGATGGAATGCGCGGTATCACAGGCATCGACTGGCTGTTTTTCAACCTCGGCTACACCCTCATCGACGAGGATGGGCCGTCCACGCAGCGGGTGGCTGACCTGCAGCGGGCGCTGGCCGCGCGAAGCCGGCATTACAGCCAGGCGGAGATCCGGTATGCCATCCTGCAGGCGTGCGCCGACTTCGCCCCGCGTCCGATTACGCGGGCGGTGGAAGTGCTGGCCGGCGACATCCCCATCGACGGCATTCTGAAGGAGGCGCCATACCGCAAGGAGCTGGAGCGACCTTATCCCGACGCGCTGCCCGTGCTGCGGCAATTATCGAGGCGATATCGCCTCGGGGTCATCGGCAACCAGTCGTCCGGTTCCTGGACGCGCCTGCAGGCCTGGGGTCTGGCCCCGTTCTTCTCGGTCTGCATCATCTCCGCGGAGGAAGGCGTCGCCAAGCCGAATCCGGAGATTTTCCGGCGCGCGCTGGAACGGGCGGATTGCCCACCCGCCCGCGCCGCCATGATCGGCGATCGCATCGACAACGATATCGCGCCGGCGAAGGCGCTGGGCATGCGGACAGTCCGCATTCAACAGGGTCTGTCAAGCGTGCAGCAGCCGCGGTCGGGTGAGGAAACGGCCGATTTGACCGTCAATAATTTGCACGAGTTTTGCATGATATTCAGCCTGAAGGAAACACTACCTTATGATCGATAGACACGCCATACTCGATATCGCCTGCCTGACCATGGCCGCGCGCAAAGGCCTGCTCACCCGCGAAGTGGGTTACCTCCTTCACCATGGACAGCGGACGGCGGAAATAGCGCTGCATCTCCACGCGCGTCTCGATATAACGAGGAAGTAAATGCCGATATCCTGTATGCCGCCGCGCTGTTTCACGATATAGGAAAAGGCATCAATCAGCATGCCGAAACAGGAGCGGGGCTGGCGCGCACGCTGCTGAGCAAGGTTTGCTCGCCGGTGGAATGCGAGCAGATCGCCTGGCTCATCCGCCGGCACAATAAGCGCGCCTTGGAACAAACTCCATTGGCGGGCATTCTGCAGGATGCCGGCGGAGATCTATCGCCAGGTGATCAGCCGCCTGGAGACGCCGTGTAAATTGTGAGCGTGAATGTGGTGCCCGAGGGGGGAGTCGAACCCCCATGACCTTGCGGTCGGCGGATTTTAAGCCCGCTGCGTCTGCCATTCCGCCACCCGGGCATACACAGATTGTAGGCGGCGACGCGCGTTCCGTCAACTGTGGCGCGACCGCCGGATTCGTGATGTTTGCCCAACCCCTGCCGCCAACAACCTTTTACCCAGCCCACCAATTGCTGTTTTTATGATACAATATATTTTGTTTCACTGCGCGAAACTTTTCTTCGTTAGAATCATCTAACTCAGGAAAGCGAGCATTTCAAATGGAGGCAGAGCTATGCGTTACTCCCATCGCTCCACGGTAGGATTCACCCTGATCGAATTATTGGTGGTCATCGCCATCATCGCCATTCTCGCGGGGATCATGTTCCCCGTCTTCGCACACGTACGCGAGAAAGGGCGTCAGACAGTCTGTTTAAGCAATCAGCGGCAACTGGCGCTGGCTATTAAAATGTATGCCGATGATCAGGAACGATTCCCCGATACGGATTGGCAGGCCGCCATCGCCGACTATACCAATGGCAAACAACTGCTTGTTTGTCCGAACGCGGAAGACGATCAGCAGGCCGAACAAGGCTACGGCATGAATTCCTACTTGCACGGCCTCAAGACCGACGTGATCGCGCGCCCGCAACTGGTGGTGCTTACCTGCGATTCCACCACTACTTCTACCGTCAGCGCCGATCATAAACGTCACCGGGGCGTTGCCATCTACAGCCGTATCGACGGCTCGGTGGTGATAAAGAAAAATCCTGAAGAAGGCGGGCGCTTTGCCGCCGGACCGTTTCCGCTCACCCCGATGATCAATGCCGGTACTACGCTCATCGACGCGCCGCCGGAGAGCTTCAAGTCTTATGAAGCCAACGTCCCCATCGCCGCGGAATTCCGTTATGTCGGTCCTTACGGCTCGGATGACGACACCATGGCTGCAAGTACTTCGGGCGGTCTGCTTGATTTCGATTATATTGGGGAAACCACTTTCGCACAGTTGAGCGCGGACGACATCCCGACACTCAATGAAAAAGCGCCGAATTACGAAGAGATCATGAAGCTTCCTACTGATCCCGAAGAGGCGAAGATCGTTCAAACATGGCAATACCCGACCCTGGGCGTCTGGAGCTCTCAAGATTGCGTACAGCTTGAATTGGAAAGCAACTTTCATAGTTCATACCCGAAGCGCACTGCCTACGCGATACTTTTCTTTTACAATAACGAGGCACAGAGCGCAACGATAAAGTTTTTGATGGATGATATGGGCATTGTCTGGATGAACGGGAAGGAAATTTTCCGCGATCCTCTGGCAAACCCTCTCAATGAGGAGCAGTCGGTCAATCAGGTAACAACGAATATACCGAAGGGGATCAGTTATATCCTTTATCGCATCACCAACTGGACTCAGGGCGGCGCCAAATTCAACATCATCTTCGATATCCCGGTCAGTGCCGGCGGCGCTATTTGATCGTTGCGCAATAACCGCGAATTTACGCGTCCCCTTCCCGCGAAGGGGACGCGCTCTTTGGTTTGGAAAGATGGAATGAGTCGATTGCATGCTGTTATATCTGATACGACATGGCGAAACGGCATGGAATGCCGACGGGCGGTTTCAGGGGCAGACCGATACACTCTTGAACGATATCGGACGCGCGCAGGCCGGCGTCGTCGCGCGCATTATGGACGACTGGCACGTAGATGCCGTATATTCCAGCGACCTGGCGCGGGCCGCGGAGACGGCGGAGATTATCGCCGCTACGCATGGATTGATCCCGATCCCTGATGTCCGCCTGCGGGAAATATCGTTCGGCGAGTGGGAAGGCCTGTCGCTGGCGGAAGCAACAGAGCGCTGGCCTGACATTGTCGCCTCCTGGCGCGCCGATTCCCTGCATACCCGCCCGCCCGGCGGCGAAACGCAGGAAGCGGTGCGACAGCGGGTGGTGGAATTTACCGCGGAAATCGTGCGGCAACATCCCGAAGGCAGCATTTGCGTTGTCGGACATGGTGGATCGCTGCGCATGCTGGTGGCGCAAATCCTCGGCACTGACCCCACCATCTACCGGCGCCTGCGCCTGGATAATTGCTCGATCTCCGTTGTCCGATTTTATGAGGAAAAAGCATCGCTGTTGCTGCTCAACGATATCTGCCACCTAGGGCAGCGGATTCCGCCGGTGAAAGGGGAGAACCCGGCTCGGGCACGGATTGAACGCGATGCTCCGGCGCCAAGGTAAGAAGGCTCTACTGTGTAGTGTAGCACCGGCATATCAGGGTATGATCGAGTTGATCGAACACAGGAATGAGCAGGGGGATTTGCGCTCCGGCGTATAGAGAGTTATGACGACGAAACCACAGCGAAAACGTCACCCACGGCGGTCATGTCTCGGGTGCCTGGGACGGCTGTTCCTGTTGTTCCTGCTTTTCATCGTCCTGCTGGTGGGCGGCGGATTAGTCTGGTACTATTCTTCCCCCCCGTTTCGCGGACAGGCGGCCGCGCCCGTGCTGCTGGTAGGGCTGGATGAACCGCCTAAATTTCACCGCGCCGGCCCTCGCCGGTCGGATACCATCATACTTTGCGCCGTGCGCACGGACCGCTCCGGCGCCACGCTCATCTCCGTGCCACGCGACGCGCGAGTGCGGCTGCCGCGCCGCCGATACTCCAATAAAATCAATGCCGCCTATGCCATCGGGAAGATCGCGCTGTTGAAGGAAACTCTCGCCGATCCCGACATAATGAACGCCGACCTGCCGTATCACCTGGTTATGGATTCCCGCACCGTACGCGAGGTGGTGGACGCGGTGGGCGGAGTGGTGGTGAACGTACCGGTTGACATGGATTATGATGACAACTGGGGCGACCTGCACATTCACTTGAAAGCCGGCAAACAGCGGCTGAACGGCGAGCAGGCGGTGGGCTACCTGCGCTGGCGCAAAAACAAGAAAGGCGGCGGGAGCAGTGATGACTTCCACCGCGCAGATCGCCAGCGTTACCTGCTGGCAGCCATCGTGCAGCAGGCGCGCACGCCGGCCGGCCTGCTCCGCGTGCCCGCCACCTACCGCGCCTTCCACAAGTATACCTACACCAATCTCACCACGCGCCAGCTAATCTTCCTCGCGCTGGCCTTCCGTAACATCCGTTCCGACGCCGTCCCCGGCGACACCCGCCGCGGCAGCAGCTACGTGGAATGCGACTGGTACGCCGGCCGCCAACTCTGGCAAGCCGCGATGCAATGACCGATCCGGCCCCTTGACCGGCTCGACGGGTATCGGCCACAATAGGAATCAGTAGTGGTGAGTGGCAAGTGTCCGGGATTGTGGCAGCGGTCGGACACCAGGTTAACTTTCCTGCGACATAAACACTCGACACTCGACACTGATAGAGGGGGGAAAACATGGAACGGCGGCCATTCGGGCAGACGGGCGAGCAGGTTTCCATTCTCGGCTTCGGCGGATTTCACCTTATCGAGATCACCGCGAACGACGCCGGCGCATTGATGAACCGGTATCTCGATGCCGGCGGCAATTATATCGAGACGGCGGCGGAATACGGCGATTCGGAGCTGAAGGTGGGCCGCGCGGTAGAGCACCGGCGAGATGAATTCCTGCTGGCGACCAAGGTGCTGCCGCGGGATAAGGACGGCGCCATGACGCAGCTCGAAGACAGCCTGCGGCGGCTGCATACCGACCACGTGGATGTATGGTTCATGCACTCGGTGAACGACGCGGCGACGGCGGACCAGTTGCTGGCGCCCGGCGGAGCGCTGGAGGCGGCGGAGCAGGCGCGGAAGGACGGCAAAGTTCGCTTCATTGCCGTCTCCGCGCACGGCCAGCCGGCGGGCCTGCTGCACATCCTGCCGCAATATAGATTCGACGCCGCGATGGTGGCGATGAATTACTACGACCACTTCAACTTCCCCGACCTGCAGGACCAGGTCTTTCCCCTGGCGCAGTTGCGGGGGACGGCGCTGATCGGCATGAAGTCGCTGGGCGACGGCTACCTGTGGCGCTCGGCGGAGCGGGCGCTCCGTTATGCATGGAGCCTGCCGATGTCGCACGTGGTGGCGGGCATCAACAATCGCGAGATGCTGGAAAAGGACCTGGCCGCCGCCGAAGCCTTCACCCCGATGACCCATGAGGAAGTGAAGGACCTGTATGCCAATGCGCCGGAATACCGTAATTACATCTGCCGGCAGTGCGATACCTGCAGCGTGGTCTCCGGCATCCACTTGAAGCGCATCTTCGAGCTGGAAGGTTGGTACGACCGGCAGATGTGGGACGGCATCGTCGTCAACCCGGAGGATTTCGCCCTGCGCATGCGGCTGAAAGGCTGGTTCGGCCAGGGCAAGCTGGCAATGGATACCTACGCCGCTGAAGCCATCCAGATCGATCCCGAGGCTGATTACACCGACCTGAACGGCCAGTGCGCCTTCGGCCTGGACATCGATCGCAAGCTGAAGATCGCGCACGCGAAGCTGACGGGGGAGTGGGTGGTAAGATAATCTGAACCCTCTAGGTTAAAAAGGGCCGTAGAAAATCCGCAACCGCCGTGCCCAGCATTTGATACCCCTGCTGCTCGAAATGGACCCCGTCGAAGCCGACCATCACGTCACGTCCGGCCTGCATAACCGCGGTGTATAGATCGTCAACCGGCAGCTTGAATTGGTACGCCACTTCCCGCGCCGCGATATTGAAAGCGGTCACATCCTCTTCACGGCGATCGAATCCCTTCACCGCGTGATGCCGGTCGTAATTCACCGGCGTGGTAGTCGCCCAGATGAGGGTGGCGCCGGCGCCGGTGATCCGGCGGAAGATGGTCTCCAGGTTCCGCCGGTATTCCTCCAGCGGCACCTGCGTCTGCTCCGGCGTGGTGAATTCACGCTTGAGGTCGTGCAGGCCGCAATTGAGGTGGACGATATCCGGCTGCAGATTGATGACCCACTCGTCCAGGTTCGCCAGTATGTTTCGACTGTCGCCGCCATTGCTTTCCGGTGAAACTATCTCCGCCGCGCCGGCCAGTTGCTCGATGGCGGTGGCCTGGTAGCCCATGCGAATGGAATCGCCGATCAGTGCAATTTTCTTCATATTTACTCCTGGGATCGCAGGATTACGCCTTCACCGCCGCTTGCCTTCCGCGAAGGGCAGGCCGGGGCGGTAGGCGCCGTCCACGTTGCCGGGATAATACGTGCTCATGCCCAGGTAATTGCCGAAGGCTTCATACAGCACGTCGCCAACCTGGCCGCGGGTGAAGGCGACGTGGTGCGGGAAGTGGCGGACCAGAATATCGCGATATGCGTGCTGCAGCCCGGGCAGGCGCACCCAGCCCCCGGCGCCGAAGGTGGTGTTGGGGGTCGCCTCAACCTGCCCCTCGGCGATGAAGACCTTGAACCGGTCATCGGCGCCGATGGTCACGCGGCCAACGGTGACCGGGCCGTTCTCGATCGTTCCCTCCATTACCCCGCAGGCGTTATCGCGGCCCACGGTGGCGGCGATGATCTCCTGGATACCCATCTTCGTCGGGTGATCGCCGAACAGCGACTTCGGGAAGACGCCGCAGTGCCAGAGATTGCAAACCTCCGGATCGTCCACGCTCAGGTTGTTCCAATCAGCCAGCCCCGCCGGCGTTTCCGACGCCAGGCGTAGCGCGTGCATGGAAAGCAGGCCGTTGATATCCGCCTCGCAGGCGCAGGGGAAGCCCTCGTTGCCCAGGCGCGACATGGAGGTGCAGGCGCAAATGCCCAGGTTGTCCTGCAGCGACGTCCAGCATTGTATGGCCAGCCCATCAAGCTCGGCGTCTTCCACGAAGTCGCGCATTACCACTTCGAATTTGGCGATGCGCAGCATAGGTTCATCCGGGATGGCGCTGATGTCGGTATAACCGTCGATGCTCGCCAGCACGTCCTTCACCTTCGCGCTGTCATCGGGCATGTGGTTGACCTTCGCCACCGCTTCCGACAGGTCCATCACCACCGTGGTGACGCCCAGCCGCTCCTGCAGCGCGCGCTCGTTGAAGCGGCAGGTCCAGAAGTTGTCGGGCCGCGTGCCGATCTGCCCGTAGCGCGCATGGCGAACGCCCTTCACGATGCGGCAAATGCCCGCGAACCAGGACACATCCGCGGCGAAGGACGGATCGGTGGGATAGCAGATCGGCACCCGGGCAACGGAGTATTTCGCCCCTACCTGCCGCAGCACGTCGCCGATCGAGAGCAGGCCGCAGAAGGAATCGCGCCGCTCCATCTCCAGGCTCAATCGCCCCGTCTCCTGGCAGCCGAAGATCATCACCGGCACGTTCAGCTCGGCCATCTTCACCGTCAGTGCCACGCCGGATTCGTCTCCGAAGTTCACCGCGCCGACCAGGATGCCGTCCACGTCCGCCTCGCGGAACAATTTGGCGGCAATCTTCGCCTCTTTATATCCCTCCACGCAGCCGACGTTCGTCTGTCCCTCAGTGGGAACGACGACTTCGATGCCCTGCTTCTCCAGCGCCGCGATGGTCTTCGCGCGCATCTCCGCCGCCAGCGTGTTGCTGAAAAACCCACGGTTGGCGGGGATGAAACCGATTTTTACTTGCCTGGCCATACGATCTCCTTTCGTGATTACCCCGGAATTGGGGAATGATCTTATCGGATTATATTCGGTTTGAAAATTACCAAATCGCCTTTACGTCAAATTCAACGAGTTCTTTTTTTGAGTTTCTTTTTCGCAAGGGAATAATTTGGACATCATGAAAACCGGTTTCTTTCAGCATTTCAGCATAGATCTCCTCGACCGGTACGAGAATGTCATAGAACTTCGAATTTCCGACAATATAATGAACTTGCGCCCCTTTAGAGAGCACTTGTCCAACGGATGCGATATGTTGCCAGATATCCTGGAAATACTTCGCTACATAACGGGAAAGAATATGTCCGGACTTCCCATCACAGGCGCTGATTTGCTGAAGCAATACTCTCAAAACTTCCGGTACAAACGAATCAGGCTCTGGTTCCCATTCGGAAAGACGACTTGTTGCAATTCCCCACGTACCCCCGATTGCTTGCCAATCCAATTCGCCGGCTTCACGTGATTTACGCAAATAGTCGAGCCAATACATATACGGTCGGAGTTCTCTAATATATGACATTCGATTTGGATACGGCGGTGAAGTTATAATAATGTCAAAGGGAGATGATAGCTGTTTCGTGATACATCTTGAATCCGCTAAAATGACATTTGCCGTTCCTTTCGGCTGGGGATCTATCGACCCTAGCACCTGGGTTACATTTTCAGAAAATACCCGGCAATCGTCGTCCAGTGTAGAAAAAAGTGACATCTCACCGGTCTTCTGCTTGAATGACATCGATTGGTGATTGAAAGCAACATTCGACAATTGGATTAGAGTTCTACAGAATGCTATATCGAGTAAATCACTTACAGGCGATCCCTTTGTGCACACGGCCGCTAAAGCCGAACGGATAAAGCTGAGACTTTCAAGGTGATTATGATCCCACCATCGCTCAATATTATGTAATTCAGGTATAAAGCATTGTTTTTCAACAGACTGCTTTCGTGCAATATCAATAATCATCTTTGAACAAAATAACGCCTCCTCGACATCAATAGACGTGTAATTATATATTTTCGCTCTCCCAAACCAGACAAGAAAAGGATTAATATCGAGAGAGAGTGCATCATGACCATGCATCGCCGCACAGAGTGTGGTTGTACCCGTACCTGAAAAAGGGTCCAATACTCGTGCCTTACTTTGCACATTTGTGAGAAGACTTTCTACAACTTTTACAGAATATGCGGGTGTGAGACGCAGCCAGCCATGCCGACCTATATTTCGGTTATGCTTGAAAGTCAACTCAGATCGCTGACTAATAATCATATGTCTAATCCAAACCAGGAGTAGAATGGATCTGTGCCATATAGTTGCTGAAAAGCCTGAAGATCCATTTCCACTTCCAAACCTTGCCCCATCCTTGGTTTATATGCGGCACAAACACGAACTGGATCAAGGAGCAGCGATAAATAAGCTTGATTCCGTTGTTCATCAAATACTTCAGACATCGCTTCATCTCTTTTCGATAATGAATATACAACCTTGCCAAGAGACTTTACGTATTATCACGTTCTCCACCCAGCAAATGCAAATTCACCAGCCGGTCCAGATACTGTGCCCGCGGGTTCAGCTCCGCGGCCAGCGCCATTGCGTCAATGGGCGTCCGGTGATCTACCCCCGCGATGAATTGCTCCCACTGGCTCTCCTCGCAGAACGGGATGCCGAAGCCCCGGCTATCCGTATTTGCCAGCAACTCCCGCACTTCCGGCAGCGCCAGGAAGCTCTTCGCCTTCTGCAACATCAGGCCGGTCGCCTCCAGATTGGCCATTACGAACTCCTCGCGGGCGTCCGGGTTGGCCTCGGTGCGGAAGGGGTGGCAATCGAACTCGAGCACGCAGTCCGGCGCGTGCTTCGCCACCGCCAGCATGATGTAGAAACTCTGCTTCAAGTCGCTGTTGCCGCCCAGGAAGGGGTGGTCCTGGTCGTAGCGCAGCGGCGTCTGCCCGCCCAGGTGCAGGAAGGCCAGCTTGCCGGCGGCGACGAGCTGCCCGACGGCGTGGTAACTGTTCAGCCCGGCCATGCCTTCGTGCTGCAGCAGTTCGGGATTGATCTGCACAATCTCCCGCACCTCCGCCGGCAGCATGCCGATGATGCCCAGCGCCGTGCCTACCGTGGAGACATAGATGTCGCCGCGCGGCTCGTTCGGCTTCGGCTCCAGGCTGATCTTCACGTTGTAACCCTGCCGCCGAATGTAGCGCGCGGTGATGCCCACCGCGTCTGCGATGCGCTCATAGGCGGCCTTCGCGTCGATGAGGGCGTCCACTTCGCTGCCGTCGCGCCCCAGCCAGAAGGTGATCCAGCTCGCGCCGAATTCGTGGGCCATGTCCGCGGCAAACAGCATCTTCTGCAGGCTGGCCTTCCGCACGCGCTTGTCGTTGCTCGTTACGCTGCCCGCGCGCACTACCGGGTGATGGAACAGGCACGGCGTATACATCCACACCTTCACTCCCGATTCGCGCAGGCAGCCTTGCAGCGCCTTTAATCGCGTATCGAGCGCCTTCGGATCGGTGGTGACCCACGGGTCCAGCCCTACGTCGATGTCGTGCAGCGAGATGCGCGGTACCTTCAATTTGCCCAGCAGCCTGATGGCGTCTTCCGCCTCGAAGGCTGCGCGCACCGGCGCGCCGAACGGATCCGAGCCCTTGTTGAGCAGGTCCCAGATGCCGAACGATGAGCGGCCTATGACGCTGTCGATCAGGTTTTTACGATATTGAATCATCCCTTGCCTCCGTAGAATCGAGTTTTGAGTTAAGCTGCAGTCCGATGTGTCGGACAGTCCGACCCGAAAACCCGGCAGCCTTACCGCTATTTTCGTTATAGTTAACAAAATGCCTGCCGATTCTTTGTGAAATCGGCAGGCTTTTGTACGAGATTCCGGCGGTCATTCCGCCGGGGTGAAGTCCTCTTTTCCGGCTCCGCATTCCGGACAGCACCAATCGTCGGGCAGGTCCTCGAAGGTGGTACCGGCCAGGATATCGTTGTCCGGATCGCCGAACTGCGGGTCGTATAGATACCCGCACAGGGTGCATTCGTATCGATTCATGAACTAACTCCTTGAGAAAGGTGACAGACCTACTCCGGTGCGCGGAGTTCCAGGTTGGATTGTTGCAGCGCTTCCGCCACCCGGCCTCCGAGCGCAAAGCACCGGGCAAGGGCATCGGCATCGGGAACGTATTTTACCTTGACGACGTCACTGATGAGTTCGACTTTCATGGCGGCCAGCGTTTCGTTGATATGGCCCACCGCCTCTCCGCTCCACCCATACGAACCGAAGGCCGCCCCCACCAGGCCGCGCCGCTTGAGGCCGCGCAGGTAGGTCAGGATGTCGGCAACAGAGGGGAAGAGATTATTATTCAGCGTCGGCGAGCCGACCAGCAGCGCGCCCGCATCCAGTAATTCGGTGGCGATTTCGCTGCGGTGGAACGCGTTCAGCGGCATCAGCATCGCTTTGGCGCCGCCGGCAATCACGCCTTCGCAGATGGCGCGCGCCATCTGCGCCGTGCTCTCCCACATGGTATCGTAGACGATGACAGCCTTGTTCGACGGCGCCTGCCGCGCCCAGCGCTGGTAATCCTCGATCACCGCCGCGATCCCGCTTCGCCGGACGGGTCCATGGTCGGGGGCGATCATATCGATCGCCGGCAGCAGATCCGGCAGTTTCTCCAGCAACCGGAGTACCAGGTGAGAATAAGGCAGCAGGATGTTGGCGTAGTATTTTTCCGTCTCGTGATGGAGCAACGCGACATCCAACTCGTCATCGAACCGCTCCGAACTTGCCAGATGCATTCCGAAGGCGTCGTTGGAAAAGAGCAGCGCCTCCTCTTGCAGGTAGGTAAACATGCTGTCCGGCCAGTGCAGCATGCGTGTTTCGTAGAAGGTGACGTTCAGGTTGCCCAGGCTCAACGACTCGCCGTCCTTGACCGGGGTAATGGTGTCGGTGAGATGGAAATGGTCGGCCAGCGCCTTCACCCCCAGCGGAGAGGCGTAGACGGCCTCCGGCTCGACCGCCCGCATGACGGCGGGCAGCGCTCCGGAATGGTCCATCTCGGCATGGTTCGAGATAATGTAGTCGATTTTCGCCGGGTCGATGATTGAAGCGATGCGCGCCATCATCTCGTCCATGAACGGCGCCTTCACCGTGTCGATCAGCGTGACTTTATCCGCCAGGATGAGGTAGGCGTTATACGTCGTGCCATGTTCGGTGGCATACCCGTGGAAATCGCGCAGGCTCCAGTCTACGGCGCCCACCCAATAAACATGCTCGCTTATCCTGACTGCCGGAAACGGCGTCTGATTCTGCTGTGTTTCATGTGCCATGATAATTGTCGCCCGCGGTATCTGCCGCGTGGTGAGAAGTTATCATTCCGGCTCGCGCTCTGTCAAGGGAGAGGAGTGAAATAAGTGGCGAGCGGCGCAACTCGCCACTCGCCACTAAACTTATACCAGCCCGGCAGCGACCGCCACCTGTGGCGGAGTAAAAACGCGCGCTGCCAGTTCGCGGTCGATCATGAACAGGCCGTTGCCTTCGCCGCCGATCAGCTTCAACTGGCGCACCACGGCGTCGGCGCTCGCTTCCTCTTCCACCTGCTCATTGACGAACCAATCGAGGAAGGTCACGGTGGCGTGATCTTTCTCCTTCATCGCCAGGTCCACCAGCTTGTTGATGCGCGCCGTAACCTTTGTCTCATGCTCGTAGGCATCCGAGAACGGTTGGGCCGGATTGGGCCAGCCGGTGGGCGGGCCTTCTATCGGCAGCAAGATCGCCTGCCCGCCGCGCGTATTCACGAAGGTGTAAAACAGCATGGCGTGAATCAATTCTTCCCGCGCCTGCACCTGCATCCAGTGCGCGAAACCGGGCAGGTTCAACGACTGGTAATACGACGACATCGACAGATAAAGATAAGAGGAATACAGCTCGGCATTCACCTGATCGTTGATCGCCGCCTGCATTTTCTCACTGATCATAAGATTTCTCCTTTGCCGGAGCGCGGGCTTCCAGCCCGCGCGTCTACAGCTTATCGGATCGCGAGCTTCCAGCCCGCGTCTTCAAATATACTCACGGGCAGGATGCCCGCGCTCCGGCCGGTTACCAGTTCTCGCCGAGTACCTCGAAATACGCCTGCGGGTGGGTGCAGGCCGGGCAGACCTTCGGCGCCTCGGTTCCTTCGTGAGTATAGCCGCAGTTCCGGCAGCGCCACACCGTCGGCTGCTCCTTTTTGAAGACCGTGCCCCTCGCGATATTCGCCGCCAGCTCGCGGTAGCGCTTTTCGTGCTGCTTTTCCGCCACGGCGATGGCCTGGAAGGCGGCGGCAATGCCGGTGAAGCCTTCCTCGCGCGCAACGGAGGCGAAGTCGGGGTAGATGCTGCCCCATTCGTGCAGCTCGCCGTCGGCTGCGGCCGTCAGGTTCTCCAGCGTGCTGCCGATCACCCCGGCCGGGAAGGTCGCGGCGATCTCGACGTCGCCGCCTTCCAGGAATTTGAAGAACCGCTTGGCGTGTTCCTTTTCCTGGTCCGCCGTCTCCAGGAAGGCATCGGCGATCTGCATGTAGCCCTCCTCGCGCGCCTTGCTCGCGAAGAAGGAATAACGATTGCGCGCCTGCGATTCGCCGGCGAAAGCCATCAGTACCAGCTTTTCGGTCTGTGTCCCGCGCGGGGACGTGGGTTTTACGGTCATACGAGCCTCCTCACAGGTAAGTATCTTGCCTGACATAGGTGAAAAACGTCGAGGGAATGCGTTAATGACGTTCGAAAAATTCTTAACGAGAATTATAAAACCATATGCTGCCTGTCAATCGCTTGTCTGATGTAGAATGCCCCAATTCAATGAGAAATAACGAAGGCATTGTAGGAAAAATATGACATTCACTCCTCCTGAAGAAACCGAGCCGGAACCAATGAATGAGTGCAGCGGCGAGTTCACGGTATACGCAAGGTTGACCGTTGAACAGGTACTAATTCTTTAATCCTGAGTGGTCTGGCTCGGAAACCCCCGGCTCTGCCATGCCGGGGGTTATCGCGTTATGCTGCTCGTTCGCCGGTAAAACCATGGTGATGGTCAATCCGGCGCCGGGCGTCGAATCAGCGCGAACTTCCCCACCGTGGAAACGGATGAATTGATAGGTCAGCGCCAGACCCATGCCGGTGCGTCCCGCTTTGGTGGAATACAGCGGCTCGAAGATGCGCAGCAGCTCTTCCTGCTGCACGCCGGGGCCGGTATCGGAAATGCGGCAGACCAGGTTATTGCCCAGCGCGCCCAGCACCACGGTAAGGTCGCCGCCGTCCGGCATGGCCTGCACCGCGTTTACCAGCACGTTCATCGTCGCCTGGTAAAGCTGGTTCATCACGCCCATCACCGCGGGCAGATTGGGCGCGCAGATGAAGTGAACGCGGATGTTCTGCTTCTCACATTCCGGTTGAATGATATCCAGCAGGCGCTGAATTACTTCGATGAAATTTACGCTCTCGCGCTCCGTCGAAGGCTTGCGCACCATGTCGAGCATCTGCCCGACCAGCCAGTTGATTCGCTCAACCTCGTGCACTACGGTGACGCTGAATTCCTTGCGGAACTCCATGTCGTCGTATTTGTCCGGCAGCAGGTGGGCGAAGGTTTGGATCGGTACCAGCGGATTCATGATCTCGTGCGCCAGGCTGGCGGCCATGGCGCCCATCGAGCTGTACCGCTCGGCCTGCATCTTCACCTGCTGCAGTTTGTGTATGGCGGACAGGTCGCGAAAGACCAGCAGGTGGCACGGTTCGGTCTCTCCGCTCCGGGTGAACGGAGTGATCGAAAAGAGCACCGGAATAACCTCGCCCGATTGCCGCGTCATCAGCGTTTCCTGCGGTTGATCTCCGGTTACCTCAAACGGAACCCCGAACCGCATGCACTCGCGGATCGGCTTTCCCAGGGCGTTGCTTGCCGGCACGCCGGTGATCTCCTCCGCCGCCCGGTTGAAGGTGATGACCTGCTGCCGCGGGTCGATGGCGATGACCCCGTCCTGCATGATGTGCAGCAGGCGGGCATGATATTCATTCATCACCTTCACTTCGTCGAAATGACGCACGTTGTCCAGCGCGATGGCCGCCTGCTTACCGAGAATGCGGAGGAAACCCAACTCGTCGGTCATATACATTTCGCCCGATTGCTTCTCGCGCAGCAACAGCACCCCGCATAATCGCTGCCCGGCGATGAGAGGAACGACGACAGCCACCTCCCACCCGATCAGTTGCTTTCCCAGCGCATGCCAGGGTTCCGGCTGGCGGATCAGATCCTCCGCCAGTATAACCTCATCCGTCTGCAGCAGATAGTCGCGCATAATGGCGGATTCCGGCGGCAATCGGCGCAGCACTTGCTCCCATACCCCGAATTCGGTTACCCGCGTCAGCTCATCGTCGAGACCGGGCAGAAAAACCGCCACACCAAGCGGCTCCACCGCCCCCGCCGCCTCCGCCAGCACGCTGGCGATCTCGTTCTGGTCGCGCGCGGAGGTCAGCGCATGCGAGGCGGCGCGTAAATACATGTGGTAATCATACAGTCCCGTCTGCAGCAGCCGCCGTTTAAGCATCTGCGCGATCAGCTTGTGCGCCGGGCCGAATGCCAGCGCCAGTAGGAATGCGGCAATGAATATTCCGAGACGCGACGGCAGAAAATGGGGCGTTACCCGTTCCAGCCAGGGAATGGCTGCCATGAACAAAAGCGCGAGCATCCCCAGGGAGATGAAGTAGGCAAGTCCCTCGCGCAGCACGACCTTGATATCGGGCAGGCGGTTGCGAATGATGCTGACCGTCGTCGTGGTAGCGACGAATACGGCGGCGATGAGCGGACCGTAAAGTGTATAACGGGTGGTATGATATACGCCGGGGATTATGATGATGAGGATGATGCCGGCAAGGCTTAAACCGGCAAAGCCGAGTAAAATATAGCGAATCTGCATGCGGGCAATGCCATGCGCCTTCTTGCCTTTATCGAAGAGGTGAGCCGCGGCGGCGAATGATGTGATTGCCAGCCATGCGCCGAATGGCAACAACAGCGAACCTACCTCCGTCTCGATCCAGTATGGATGAAAACGGAGCCGCTCGACCAGATTCGGAGTCCAGGCCAGGTAGAGCCAGGGTATGCCCAGGGCGGCAAGTATGGCGCCGATCTTGCGAAAGCTTGGCGAGGGAGCGGGGAAATTCACGCAAAACCATATCCAACTCCACGCCATGAAGACGGCGATAACAAAGGCTGCCTGCGCCAGTCGGAGCCCGACCGTCTCACCCCAATACGGTTGCATCATTCCGATGCAGGCGGTCCAGCAGGCAATACTCAGTACGTACCAGGCGAGATTACGCCCCGCCGGGTAGGCGCGCGTCCGCAGCAGGATCAGCACGACGAGCGCTAAC
>Ga0172369_10004102_pt1 | contig 18724 bp, 20 predicted proteins | sample LakKiv25m_FD_114539 | JGI IMG/M metagenome (GOLD analysis project Ga0172369, IMG submission 114539) | Freshwater microbial communities from Kabuno Bay, South-Kivu, Congo - kab_022012_11.25m | ecosystem: Environmental > Aquatic > Freshwater > Lake | place: Democratic Republic of the Congo...
CAGAATTTAAATCCAGTGTGTTTTGAAGTGCCGTCCACGTATGAGATCACGGTGAACGGTAAAAAATTGATCGGCTCGGCGCAGGCGCGCAAGAAAGAGGGTGTTTTGCAGCATGGCTCATTGCCATTGACCGGCGACCTGACGCGGATTTGCGATGCGCTCGTCTTTGCGGACCAATCCATGCGCGGCGCGGCGGGAGAGAGACTGCTCACGCGGGCGGTGACAGTGGAGTCCGTTTTGGGGCGGGAAGTCGCCTGGGAAACGGCAGCCCAGGCTTTCGTCCGCGGTTTTGAAACGCAGTTGGGGATTCAGTTCGAGCGCGGAAAAATGTCCCAATCCGAATTGAAGAGAACGGAAGAATTGGTCAGGGGAAAATATGGTCATCCCGGTTGGACGGAGAGAAGTTAATGGCTGATGTTTCGATTCGACGTGCGACGCATGAGGATATTCCCGAATGGCTGAGAATGAGGCAGGTGTTGTGGGATACGTCGCCGCTGGAGGATTTGCGCTGGGGGCTGGAGGATGTGTTGAATGACCCGCGCCAGGCTGTCTTTTTTGCGGTGCGCGCGGACGGAAGCCCGTGCGGTTTTCTCGAAGCAGGGACGCGCAATTATGGCGAGGGCTGCGAGACGAGCCCGGTCGGTTATATCGAAGGCTGGTATGTGGAGGCTGATGTGCGCCAGCGCGGCGTGGGCCGGCTGTTGGTGTGGACTGCCGAAGATTGGGCGCGTTCGCTCGGCCTGACCGAGATGGGTTCGGATACGTGGCTGGAAAATGAGACGAGCATCGCGGCGCATTTGAAGATGGGCTACCAGGAAATGGAACGACTTGTGCATTTTGTAAAGAAACTATGAAAACATTTCTCATCTATGGTTCGTATGGCTATACCGGCACGCTGATCGTTCAGCAGGCGGTGAAGGCCGGCTTGAAACCAATTCTTGCGGGCAGGGATGAAATAAAACTGCGCGCGCAGGCCAATCAATTTGGGCTCGAATATCGCGCCTTCGATTTGAACGATGCCGCGGCGCTTAACTCCGCCGTGCGCGAAGTGGACGCGGTTTTGCATTGCGCGGGGCCGTTCTCGCTGACGTATAAAATGATGGCGCGCGCTTGCATTGCAAACGGCAGGCATTATGTCGATATCAGCGGCGAGATCGAAGAATTCGAGGCGCTTGCAAAAATGGATGAAGAGGCGCGTAAGGCCGGGGTGATGTTACTGCCGGGCGGCGGTTTCGATGTGGTGCCTTCGGATTGCCTGTCGTTGTATCTGGGTCGAAAACTTCCCAGTGCGACAAAACTTGAACTGAACATCATGAGCGTCGGCAGCGGCGTTTCGCGCGGGACGGCGCGCTCGGGCATCGAGAACATGCACCGGCAGGGGCGCATCCGCCGCGCGGGAAAAATTGTCGGTGTGCCGAATGTGTGGCGAAACAAGCGCGTGGATTTCGGGCGCGGGCCGAAGCGCCTGGTGTCGGTGGGCTGGGGCGACGTCAGTACGGCCTATTACAGCACGGGCATCCTAAACATCGAAGTGTACATGGCGTTCCCGCGTGCAATGATTAACGGAATGTACCTGACGCGTTTCATTGGGCCGCTGCTGTATTTGCGTCCCGTCAGGGAATTCCTGAAATGGCTGGTTGGGAGATCGATGCCGCCCGGCCCGTCGCAGGCGCGGAATCAAAGTGGATTCAGCCTGATCATCGGTGAAGTGATGGATGGAACTAAAGCGGTGCGCGCGAAACTTCGGACTCCCGAATCGTATTACCTCACCGCGCTGACTTCGGTCGAAATCATGAAACGCATCCTGCTTGACCCGGTGCCTGGTTTCCAGACCCCGGGCAAGGTCTTCGGCCCGGACTTTATCCTGCAATTCCCCGGCGTGGAGCGCGAAGATTTACCTCCGCTCTGAGACCGGAAAATTTAGAACGAGGAGAATATGAAAAAATTCGTTCCAATTCTCGCGTTGGCATTGCTGGTTACTTCGTGCGCGCCGTCTCAAACAGAATCGACACCTGTTTCGAATGAGGAGGTCCCCATGTCCTTTAAACTTACAAGTTCCGCTTTTGCCGAAGGACAGGCGATCCCGGTCAAGTATTCCTGCAAGGGCAGTGACATGTCTCCGCCGCTCGAATGGGGCGAGGAACTTCCGCAGGGTACGAAGTCCCTGGCGCTCATCGTGGACGATCCCGACGCGCCCATGGGAACGTGGGTACACTGGGTGTTGTGGAATATTCCAACGACCGCGCATGGTTGGCCGGAGAATACGCCGACCGACCCCGAACTGGTCAATGGCGCGATGCAGGGAAAGACTTCCGCAGGCGGCAGCGGTTATCATGGACCGTGCCCGCCATCCGGCACACATCGCTATTTTTTCAAACTCTACGCGTTGAACACAAAGTTATCCCTGCCGGCAGGCGCGGATAAGGACGCGTTGTTTCAGGCCATGGATGGACACGTCCTCGCGCAGGTTGAGTTAATGGGAACCTTCAGTAAATGAAGGTTGAACATCCCCTGGTACAGCGGGCGCGCGCAAATGGGAACCCGGTTATTGAGGATGAGCGCGTCACTTTTGTGTGGGCTGGGAAATCCGCTCCGCGCCTGGTGGACGATATGCACGGCTGGGAGGAGCATCCTCAAAAATTGAGGCGGCTTGCAAAAGGGCTGTGGGGCATATCCTTTGAACTGCCGCGGGATGCATATCTCGAGTACGCGTTTTACGAACCCAAAACACAAACGCGCGTCCCTGACCCGTTGAACGCGCGCAGCATCTACAACGGCCTGGGAAACGACAATCATTTCTTTTACATGCCGGATGCCGCCCCAACCTCCCTGGCTGTGCAAAGGAAGGGCGTGCCGCGCGGCAGGGTGACTCATCACCGCGTGGAAACGTGGATGCTTGCGGACGACAGCGAGCGCGATATTTATTTTTATCGCCCGCCGGTCAGGGAGCCGGCGCCGTTGCTGGTCGTCTATGACGGGGGGGATTACCTCGAACGCGGCAAACTCAACCTCATCGTGGATAACCTGATCGCGGAGAAGCGCATCCGCCCGATTGCAATGGCTTTCCTTCAAAACGGCGGGGATCATCGCGGCGTGGAATATGCCTGCTCGGACGCGACGATTGCCTGGCTGGAACATGTCGTCCTGCCGCTGGCGCGTAAGAAACTAAACCTGGTGGATATCCGGCAGAATCCCGGCGCGTATGGTGTGCTGGGTGCGTCGTTCGGCGGGCTGATGTCCATATACACGGGTTTGCGAATGCCGGAGGTCTTTGGAAGGGTGATCGCGCAATCCGCCGTCTTCGAATTCGAGGGTCGCGATTTTGCGGCAGTGGACTTGATCAAATATGGACATTCACGCCGGATTCGAATCTGGATGGATGCGGGGAGGCTGGAATGGCTTTTGGAGGATAACCGCAGGATGCAGCCCATCCTGAAGGAAAGCGGTTATGATGTGACATACCGGGAGTTTACCGGCGGCCACAATTACACAGCCTGGCGCGACGATGTCTGGCGCGGGCTGGAAGCAATGTTTGGGGCGTAACTCGACAGACTTCGGAAGTCTGTTCCCTGGGAGTGTTCATGATCCTTGCCACTCTGTGCTACATCAAACGCGATGGACAAACCTTGATGGTTCACCGCAACAAAAAGCCGAACGATATTCACGAAGGCAAGTGGAATGGTTTGGGCGGCAAATTCGAAGCGGGGGAATCCCCCGAGGAATGTATCGTGCGCGAGGTCCGCGAGGAATCGGGGCTGGTGATCCAAAACCCGGGGCTGCATGGATTATTGGTGTTCACCCAATTCAAGGGGAAGGATTGGTATGTGTTCGTCTTTACGGCGACCGAGTTCGAAGGCGAGTTGATCGATTCGCCGGAGGGCAAACTCGAATGGATCGATGACGGGAAGTTGTGCGAATTGCCGCTCTGGCCCAGCGACCGCGTTTTCCTGCCCTGGCTCGAGCGGAGGGAATTCTTTTCGGCGAAGTTCATTTACGAAGAGGAAACGTTTGTGTCTCATCAAGTGTCGTTTTATGGTTGATCGTCCCGCTGGCTTCGCCTTGAGAGTCCATGCCCCCTGAAAATCCGCGGACAGCGCGTAACGTTCGGATGGTTTCCCTGTTTTTAACTGTAACTTTGCCGCGCTTGCATGAACAAACTGTTTTCGACAGGGAACATCGTTCGCCCGGAACGAATGTGAAAGGCCGCGTGCAAAAAATCCAATCCAGGAAAAGAGGAAACATCTTATGATCGAAAACACTTTTTCAAAGAATCATCAGGCCAGGAGACAGGCCGCAGTATTCATATTCATCCTGCTGGTGGCGGTACTGGCACAGGCTTGTGGAACGCCGAAACTCCCGGACGGGGCAAGGATCATAGAGGACACCCCCACAAAGTCAATTCCAACGATTACCCCCTATGTCACGGCCACTGTGCCGGGCCCGGACCTGCTCACTGCAACCGCTTCCGCCCTTCAAATTCACCAGGGGGCGGTGCGCTTCATGAGCTACAATGTCAAGGGAAAAACACAGGGAGATGATATTTCCCTGCTCACCTCCGTCCTCCAGGCATACAACGCGGATATTCTTGCCATTCAGGAAGCCGGTGGCTGGGGCGCTGATGATTTTGCGATTGCAAAACAGGTGGCGGGGGATTTGGGAATGGAGTATGTGCATTGCCAATCCGGTAACGCCGCGGTGGACGCGAATGGCAACACATTCGATGTCGTTTTGATGTCCAAACTGGAGATCAAAAATTCGGAAATTTACACGGATGTCGACAATTGCCTGATCCGGGCGGAAGTCGTCACCGCAAGTGGGCAGGTGATCCAGGTCTTTGCAACCCAGATCCCATCCGATTTCGATGAGGTGGGCTGCAGGAATATTACGAATATGGCGGGGATTATCGAACCCTTCGCGGAGGACGCGGCCATTTTGTTGGGTGACATGAACATGCCCCCGCCCGGTGTTCTCATGGGCTATTCACCGATCCAGATAGAATGCCCGCCTCTGCTCGAAGAGGCAGGCTGGACGTTTTTCACAGATGTCAGCCAGATCGAGCATGTCTGGGCCACGCAGGCCATGCTGGCGAATCAATCCTATAAACTTCCCAACCCGATCAATAGTCCCCTCGTGGCGAAAACCACTTTAAGAATCCTTTCCGACCACATGCCTTTGGCTGTGGATTTTTACCTTCCGTAAATATGTGTAAATGACTTGAAGGCGACTGCCGCTTTCGCGAGTGGCTGCCGCCTTTTCTTATTTACTCACCTTACGCAGAACGTCCCGAAGGCTTGCCCTGAGTTGACCGAAGGGTTCCCGTAATTTAGGCTTGCTTTCTGCCCAAACCTTCGGGACGGTGCGTAACATCAGTTATTTACAGACCGGTTGATCCCTTGCCGGCGAGGGCAGGCCAAATGCTTCGTACACCGGAACCCCATCCCATTCCTTTGGCGCGGGGAGACCCAGCACGTATGCGGCGGTCGCGGCGGTGTCCATCGTGTAGACTGGCGAGTGGATTTGCCCGGCTTGAACGCCCGCGCCCGCGACGACCCACGGGATGGTCATGTCTTCGGGGGAACGCGAGCCGTGGGTTGAGTTGTGCCCGCCGTGGTCGGAAGTGACGATGATCAACGTGGAGCCATCCAGCCCGCTTTCAACCAGGGCGGCCATCATTTGGCCGAGGCCCGCATCCCCTTCGCGATAAGCGGCCAATTGCTCGCTGGACATCCAGTCGAATTCATGCCCCATCAAATCACCGGTTGGGAAATGGACGAACATCAAACCGAATCCGTTTCTGATCTCCCGGCTGGCCTCGTCTGCAATTGCGTCTTCCGGCGCGGTCTCGTCTTCGTATTCGAATACCTTGAAAACATCCGTGCTTTCGGGCGCAGTGACCTGGCGCAGTTTTTCCTTGCCCACGATCATCACAGTCCTGAGACCTGCCGCGTGCGCGAGGTCGAACAGGTCCGTGCCGCGCGCATCCCCGTTTTCGGGGATGTAGTCATTCCAGATCACGTGATGTTTGGCAACGCACACACCCACCAGCATGGACGAATGCGCGGGCAGTGTGGTGCTGGGATAAATGGTCTGCGCGGTGAGCGAGGTTGCGCCCAGCCGCATCAGCGATAAAAGGTTTTCCATCGGCGCCTTTTCGATGGCGTCCGGCCTCATGCCGTCGAAACTGACGATGAGCACGCGCTGGATGACTGCCGGGGTTGGGGTGAATGTCGGGGTAACGGTGGCAGGCGGAAGCGGGGTGAGAGTCTCTGTTGGGGTGGGGAGGACTGTTTCAGTGGAGGCCAGGGCCGGGGCAACGGGCGCTCCCCAAATGTTGGAATTCAGGGAGCAGGCAAAGATGACGATTGAAACGAGCAGGAATGGCAGTTTGTTTTTCATAACATCGGCATTTTGATGCCGTGACGTTTCGCCGCCTCGACTGCAATTTCATAGCCCGCGTCTGCGTGCCGGACGACGCCCATGCCCGGGTCCGTTGTCAGGACTCTTTCCAGCCTGCGGGCGGCCTCCGGTGTGCCGTCGGCCACAATGACCTGTCCCGCGTGCTGGCTGTATCCGATGCCCACGCCGCCGCCATGATGGAACGAGACCCACGTCGCGCCGCCGACCGCGTTGATCAGCGCGTTGAGGATCGGCCAGTCGCTGACCGCATCCGTGCCGTCTTTCATCGCCTCGGTCTCGCGGTTGGGCGAGGCCACCGAACCCGCGTCGAGGTGGTCGCGGCCAATCACGATGGGCGCTTTGACTTCGCCGCGCGCGACCATTTCATTGAAGCGCAAGCCCGTCTTCACGCGTTCGCCATAACCGAGCCAGCAAATGCGCGCGGGCAATCCCTGAAAATGGACTTTCTCGCGCGCCATCTTCAGCCAGCGGTGCAAATGTTCGTCGTGCGGGAATAACTCCATCACGGCCCGGTCGGTTTTGAAAATATCATCTTCCTCGCCCGAAAGCGCAACCCAGCGGAACGGCCCCTTGCCCTCGCAAAACAGCGGACGAATATACGCGGGCACAAAGCCGGGGAATTCAAAGGCATCGCTCACGCCGTAATCGAAAGCGCGCTGGCGGATGTTGTTGCCATAGTCAAAAACCTCCGCGCCCCTGCGCTGGAATTCCAACATGGCCTTGACATGCTGCGCCATCGAAGCCATGCTCATCTCTTCGTATTTTTTAGGATTCGATTTGCGTAATTCATCCGCCGCGACGAGCGACAAACCGGACGGCACGTAACTCAACACATCATGCGCGGAGGTCTGGTCTGTGACCACATCCGGGATGATGCCGCGCATCGCCAGTTCCTGATAAATATCCGCCGCGTTGCCGATCAAACCGACCGAGAGCGGCTCCCGTTTGTCGACATATTCCTCGACGACGGTCATTGCCTCTTCGAGGTTGTCCACCACGCGATCCACGTAGCCGGTATCGAGGCGGCGTTTGGCGCGCGCTGGATCCACCTCGACGATCAGGCCGACGCCTTCGTTCATCGTAATCGCAAGCGGCTGCGCGCCTCCCATGCCGCCGAGGCCTGCGGTGAGCGCGAATTTTCCCTTGAGCGAGCCCCAGCCTTTGAGTTTGGCGAGCGCGCCGAAGGTTTCGTACGTGCCTTGCAGGATTCCCTGCGTGCCGATGTAAATCCACGAACCGGCGGTCATCTGTCCGTACATGATGAGTCCCTTTGCGGCGAGTTCGTCGAAGTGTTTTTGCGTGGCCCAAAACGGCACAAGGTTGGAATTTGCGATCAACACGCGCGGCGCGTCCCTGTGACTCTTGAATACGGCCACCGGCTTGCCCGATTGTACGAGGAGCGTTTCATCATCTTCGAGATTCTTGAGTGACTCGAGGATCGCGTCGAAGGCCTCCCACGAGCGCGCGGCCTGTCCGCGCCCGCCATAGACGACGAGGTTTTCAGGTTTCTCGGCCACGTCCGGGTCGAGGTTGTTTTGGATCATGCGATACGGCGCTTCGATCAGCCAGTTTTTGCAGGTGAGTTGTGTGCCGCGCGGCGCGCGGACTACGCGAGGACCAGGCATGGATGTCTCCTTGTTTTTTTTTTGTGTACAAGATTTTTTGGGCCGCCAGGTTCGCAAAGAAAACCTTCGCGCTCTTCGCGGTTAATCTTTTTCGGCTTGTCCGGGCTGGGATTTTGTATAAAACAAAACCCTCCCGGCTATTATAGCCGAGAGGAAAATTGAAAACGTGATTCGCTATCTTGCAGGCCAGGGGATTTCACTCGGCCCGGCAAAGCCGTGCTTTTCCTGGAAGAACACGCGTCCATGCGAAGGGACGTTACAGCCCGCTTCATCCACGAATGTCACTTCGGGGTCGTTCGATGCAAGCGGGTCGAAGATGATCCGTCCGCCTTCGCACCGCCAGACTTCGATGATGTAGATGAACATGCTGTCATCCTCCTCGTCGCCCGCGCGCAGGGTGATCCCGCTCCATTCAACGGTAACCAGGTTCGGGTTGTTCGGGTCGCGCCTCGCGCTCGTTACGGTCGGGGAACTATAGTATGGGGAAACGGGAAGTTTGTATCCGTCGGGATACATCACCTTCAATGTTTGCGGATCGCCCTGGATCTCGACGAATTTTGCGTTGATCCAGCATTTGTTTCTTCCCTCCACCATGACCCAGTTGTTTCCGTCCGTGCGGCCGATCAAATCGATGTTTGCGCCTTTTCTGAGGCCGTAAAGATACAGGTATTCCGCGCCCGGGCCGTAGCGGCAACTGAGCAGGTCTGCAGTTACGGTGGCTTTCAAACTTTCAACAACGGGAAGCGGTGTGTTTGTGGGAGTCTCTGTCGGCGCGGGAGTGAAACTTGGGATGGGGGTGAAGGTTTCGGTGGGAGGCGGGATGGTGACGGTGATCGTTGCAGGCGGCGCGGACGTTTCTGATGCGGGGGCCGTCTGCGAAGCAGGCGCGGAGGCGAGGTTGCAGGCTGTGAGCAGGAAAATCAAAACACCCAAAAGTCTAAAGATGCTTTTCATGTTCGGTATCCTTGTCATCCATGTATTTTTGCCATTCCATGAACTTGATCCCTTCGATGTCTGCCATCGGGAGCAGGGTCAACTTGTCTTTTCGGCCTTCGCGTTTGTAGATTTTGTACACGGCATCCCTGGGGTTGCGCGCCTTTGCAACCAGGTCCACTTTCCTGTTGATGACTGCCAGCAGGTCCGACTTTTTGACGAGCAGGAAGGAATGTTCCTTTTCGAACGCGATCAGGTCTGCTTTGCCGAACAGCCAGCCGGGATCCTTCGGGCGGACGCCGTGCAGTTCGATCCAGGTGAATTCGGATTGCGGATCCTTGTCATTGCGGGTGATGCGCTTGCGGCTTTTGACCTCCACCTTGTGGGCTTGTCCCTCTTTTTCGATGAGGTAATCCCAATGTTCGTTGATGTTTTCGTCCCCGGACGACGCTGAGATTTTCCAGCCCGTTTTGACCGCGAGCAGGATGAAAAGATTCTCGGCCCGTTCCCCCAACTCGAGCGAATCCTTCCTGTCGAATTTGTTGCGTGAGTTCGCTGCCGGCATGGTTATTTTGTCTTTGGAAGTTCCGCCTGGGTTGCAGACGTAAGGTCGAGAATGCGTTTGCGCGCCAGTTCGCAGTATTTCAAGTCCACTTCGATGCCGATGCCTTTGCGATCGTTGTTGACCGCCGCGATGAGCGTGGAGCCGCTTCCGCAAAACGGATCGAGTACCACATCCCCCACATAACTGAATAATTTGACGCACCTGCGCGGCAGTTCGATGGGATAGGGCGCGGGATGGCCGACCTTCTTTTTGCTTTCCCCGTTGAATGTCCACAGGCCGTTTGTCCAGTCCATGAATTCCTCGCGGGTCACGTCCGAGATTTTGCTTCCGCCGGTTTTCTTCCAATTCTTTTTATAAAGCACGACGATCAATTCAACGGGGGCGATGACGAAGGGCGCGGAGGCGCTCATCCACGAACCCCAGGCGGTGCGGCGCGAAATATTGCCTTCGTTCCAGATGATGGTGGAGTGATACTGAAAGCCGATTTGTTTCGCGGCCGTTGTCAGGTCCGCGCCGACGCTCTGCTGCCCGCCTTTGTTTTTGTCGAGGGGGATGTTGAGGCAGAAGCGGCCGTCGTCCTTGAGCCATTCATAACAGCGTTCCATCCACTTTTTGCTGAACTCCAAATATTCGGGATAGGAGATGTCGTCCCTGTGCGAGTTGTATTGGATGTCCACGTTATACGGCGGGGACGTGACAACCAGGTCGACGCTGTGATTATCCACGCGCTGGGTGGAGATGACATCGTCGTGGATGATGCTGAAATGCTCGTTTTGAAAATGGATCTTGGATGATTTCATGCAGTTCCCTGGTCAGGAAGTTGGCCGAAGCAGGTTGAATTATAGCCGTGAATCCTCAGGATGCGGCCATATCGCCTGCAATCGCCAGCACGGAGGCCAGTCCCTGAATGAACAGATGCCGACGAAGCGATTGTTTGGTAAACTTGCCGCGTATGGCAACTTTCAGGTACATTACCGCTCTCATCTTCCTTATAACTGCGTTGCTGACAGCCTGTGTTCCTGCCGCGCCTGTCGTTTCCCCTGCAACTCCCATTCAAAGTCAAAGCGTCCCCGCTGTCCCAACGGTGGATCCACCGTCTTCACCGACGTCTGTGCCTGTTCCGCCGGCTACGCCGACCGCGCCGATTGTTCTCAAGATCATGCCGCTGGGCGATTCACTGACAGTCGGCGAAAACGACCTCAGTTATGGCGGTTATCGGAATCTGCTTGGTACATTGCTCGCGAACGAAGGTTACATCGTTGACTTCGTTGGATCGCAACAAACCAGAAACAGTGTCATCCCTGATCCAGACCATGAGGGACATTCAGGCTGGTCCATCCCGAATATTCAGCGAGGAATTGATTCGGAGGGCTGGCTTGAAATTTACCAGCCGGACATTATCCTGCTCCACATTGGTTCGAACGATATCCGGCACGGTAAAGCATCCCTTGCCCCGGGCAATCTCTCCGCCCTGCTCGATGATATTCTTATCCGCCTGCCGGAGGCGCATGTGATCGTGGCGCAGGTCATTCCATTCAGTTCGGGGCCAACCAGGGGGCATCTCTCTTATAACGACGCCATCCCCGATATTGCCGCGTCCAGATGGCCGCGCGTTTCGATGGTGGATATGCAGAACATCCTCGCGCACAGCGATTACGTGGATTCATATCATCTCCATCCATCAGGTTATGACAAAATGGCGCGCGCCTGGGAAGAGGCGATCCTGTCTGCCCTTCGAACAACCGAATAGGTTTCGCGGATGACGCCGCGATGCGGCGCGAATTGTTCGGGCTTCACTCACTCGATTTCCACCGCCAAAGAAAAAAACCGCCTTTTGGCGGAATTTTGTTGTTTGGGGCTGGCATAATTTTTTCAAAACCCATTTGACATCCTCCCCCTTTTTTGCTACACTATAAGTTGTCAGACAAATTGTCAAACGGACAAATACCCCCATGACCACCCTGCTCATAAAAAACGCCTATATCGTTACGATGGACGACCATCAGCGGGAGATTCCCGAGGGTGGCCTTTTTATTCGACGCGGCCTGGTCGAAGAAGTCGGGCCGATGAGCGAACTTCCCGCCACCGCCGACGAAGTGCTCGATCTCAAGGGGCACATTGTCCTGCCGGGGCTTGTCAACACCCACCATCATTTTTACCAGACCCTCACGCGCGCCGTCCCTGCCGCGCAGGACGCCAATCTCTTCAACTGGCTGAAGACCCTCTATCCGATTTGGGCGCGGCTCACCCCCGAAGATATTTTCATTTCGACCCAGACCGCCTTGAGCGAACTGGCCCTTTCGGGATGTACCACCGCATCGGATCATCTCTACCTCTTCCCGAACGGTTCAAAACTGGACGATGAAATTGCCGCCGCTAAAATAGTTGGACTCCGTCTCCAGGCCTCGCGCGGCTCGATGAGTCTTGGCGAATCGAAAGGCGGACTCCCGCCCGACAGCGTGGTGGACACCGAGGAAGCCATCCTCAAAGATTCCCAGCGCCTCATCGAACAATATCACGATGCAAAAAACGGCGCGATGGTGCAGATCGTACTCGCGCCCTGCTCGCCATTTTCCGTCACAAGCGACCTGATGCGCGAGTCCGCAAAACTGGCGCGCAAATACGGTGTTCACCTCCACACACATCTTGCAGAAACCGAAGACGAGGAACAATTCTGCATGAAAATGTTCGGACATCGTCCCGTCGGTTACATGCAGGAAGTGGGCTGGGTCGGCGACGACGTCTGGTTCGCGCACGCGATCTGGGTCAATGACGAGGAAATCAAGACCTTTGCAAAACACAACTGTGGCGTGGCGCATTGTCCGAACTCGAATATGCGGCTTGCCTCCGGCATCGCGCCGATCAGGGAATATCGCGCCGCGGGCGTCAACGTCGGCCTCGGCGTGGACGGTTCTGCCTCCAATGACGGTTCGCACCTGCTGGCAGAAGTCCGCCAGGCCATGTTGCTGTCACGTGTCAAAGAGGGAATCACTGGTTATTCATTATCCAATGATCCCAATCGAAAATTGATGACTGCCCGCGAAGCCCTCCACCTCGGCACGCGCGGCGGCGCGGCCGTGCTTGGTCGCAAAGACATCGGCTCGCTCGAACCCGGTAAATGCGCGGATTTCTTTGCCATCAATCTCAATCGCCTCGATTACGCCGGAGCGCAGCATGATCCCGTCTCGGCGGTGGTCTTCTGCCAGCCCGTCCGCGTGGATTACACCGTCGTTGGCGGCAGGTTTATCGTGAAAGAAGGCCAGTTGGTGACGGTTGACGAGTATCAATTGGTCGAGAAGCATAACAAGGCTTCAAAGAGATTATTACAGGGCTAATCATGAGCAAAGTGGATACTGCCGCCATTGTTCGTGGACTTGACCCGGCCGATTGGGTGCAAATCAATTTGCTTGCCAACCTGCCGTCAGAAAAGCGGATCATCCCGGCTATGCGCGCGCAAGCCTTCGCCATGTCCACGTTTCGGTTGACACTTGAAAAGCGGTTTCCGAAGTTGTCACGCGAAGAAATCAGTTTGAAGTTATTGGAACACTTTACGACAGTAAGAATGTCAAAAAAATGATGTATAGCATCAAGTTCTATGCAAGCGTAGTTCGTGCGTTGGATGAAATCGGCGCTCCTTATATGATTGTAGGAGCGTTTGCTGGAATTCCATTTGGCATTACCCGTGCCACGTATGATATTGATATTCTAGTTGAATTACGTGAGCAGGATTTTGAAGCCCTTTCGGCGAGATTTCCACTCCCTCGATATTATGCAGATCCTGAAATGATGCGTAATTCCGTTCAAATGGGGATTATGTTCAATATCATTGATTCTTCTGAAGCCATCAAAGCCGACCTGGTTCCATTGAAACGCGAGCCAGAATATCGGGTCGCTTTTGAACGGCGAATTCGAAGGAGGTTCTCTGATGGCGAGACGGAATTTGAGGCTTGGTGTGCCCGGCCCGAAGATATTATTGTTGGAAAATTACAGGCATGGCAGGAAGGTCAATCTGCCAAACATCCGGCCGATATAAAAAGCATTTTGTTATTCGTGTTAAGCGTTGATACGGATGTTGATTTTGATTTGAATCTCGTTTCTTTATCGGCAGCAAAAATTAGCGGTGATGCGATGACGCTTTGGAATGAGCTTGTCGAACAGGTTCAAAAGGAAATTCGAAATAGAAAGTAAGCCGTCAATCAAAAGTGCTTAACGATATCCTCATCCAACTCGTTTTTGGCTTTCCGGCGGGCGTTCTCTCTTTACTGGTCTCCGCCCTGGGCATTTGGAAGAAGTGGCCCGTCGCCATGATCCTTGCCGGAATTTGGGCAGGCCCGGCCACGATTTATCTTGGCCTGGCTTCCGGCATTCCGCTTTATTTGTTGGGACTGTTGCAGTTCGGCGGCGCTTACGCAGTCTACAAAGGCAAGCCTCGCATCGCCTGGTACCTGCTCATCCCGCTTTTTCTGGCAACGCTTTTTATGGCCTATCTCACATCACTTTCGCTTTTTGAACCAGCACGCTAATCGCTTGAATCTTTAGGAGATTTGATGCCCTCATCCGCAAAACAACTCCGCTCGCTTGTTGAAGTTGCCATGGGACGCGCCCATGCCGATCTCGTGATCCGCAAGGGACAATGGGTCTGCGTCCAATCCGGTGAAATCATCCCGGATACGGATATTGCCATCAAGGATGGTCGTATCGCGTATGTTGGCGAGGATGCAAAACACACCATCGGCAAAGGGACGAAGGTCATCGAGGCAAAAGGACGTTTTCTCGTCCCCGGCCTGCTCGATGGTCACATGCATGTCGAGTCGGGCATGGTCACTGTCACCGAGTTCGTGCGCGCCGTCGCCCCGCGCGGCACGACCGGCATGTTCGTTGACCCGCACGAGATCGCAAATGTGTTCGGCTTGAAAGGCGTCAAGTTGATGGCCGATGAAGCCGCGAAACAGCCGATCCATGTGTGGGTGCAGATGCCGTCGTGTGTTCCGTCCGCTCCGGGCTTCGAGACCTCGGGCGCGTCGATCGGCCCCGCGGAAGTGGCCGAAGCGATGACGTGGCCGAACATCATCGGCCTGGGTGAGATGATGAATTTTCCCGGCGTCTTTTCGAGCGATAAAAAAATGCTCGATGAGATCAATGCCGCACGCAGGGCAAACAAGGTGATCGGCGGACATTATCCCTCCCCCGATTTGGGTTTGCCGTTCCACGGTTATGCGGCTGGCGGGGTGGAGGATGACCACGAAGGCACGCGTCTCGAAGATGCAATTGCCCGCGTGCGCCAGGGCATGAAAGCCATGCTGCGCTATGGCTCCGCCTGGCATGACGTGGCAACCCAGGCCAAGGCGATTACCGAAAAGAAACTGGATTCACATCGCTTCCTGCTTTGCACAGACGACTCACACGCGCAGACCATATCGCATGACGGGCACATGGACCGCGCCCTGCGGCATGCCATCAACGAAGGGCTTGATCCGCTCACTGCGATCCAGATGTGCACGATCAACACCGCCGAACACTTCGGGCTGACGCGTGAAATGGGCATGATCGCCCCGGGACGTTGGGCGGATATTGTGTTTGTGGAGGAACTCGGAAACTTCCGCGCAGACCTGGTGATTGCGCGCGGGCAGGTCATTGCGGAAAAAGGGAAGTGGGTGGTTGATCTGCCTGCAGTTAAGTACCCAAAATGGGTTACCCAATCGGTGCGGCTGAAACATCCTCTCACGGCGGAGGATTTTGCCTTGAAAACGGGATCAGCCCATGGGTCCAGCGTGACCGCGAATGTCATCGGCGTGATCGAAAACCAGGCTCCCACGCGTCATCTCAGGGAGGCGGTTATCGTCAACGACGGGGAAGTCCACGTGGATACTAAACGTGATCTTGCCAAAATCGCGCTGGTGGAACGTCATCGCGCCACGGGCGGCATTACTGTTGGTTTGGTGAGCGGTTTTGGGTTCACAGAGAAGTGCGCGATTGGTTCGACTGTGGCGCATGACAGTCACCAAATGATCGTGGTGGGTACGGATGAAGCCTGCATGGCGCAGGCCGCGAATGAACTGGCAAAATCAGGCGGCGGACAGGTCGTGGTCAAAGACGGCAAAGTGATCGGAAAGGTGGAGTTGCAGATTGCGGGATTGATGTCCAATGAACATGCGGATGTGGTCGCGAAAAAAGCGGGTACGGTGCTGGACGGTTTCAAGGCCTGCGGTTGCAGTTTGAACAATCCGAACATGCAGTTGAGCCTGCTTGCGCTGGTGGTGATCCCCGAACTAAGGATTTCAGACAAGGGGCTGGTGGATGTAACGAATTTTGATTTTGTGTCCGTCCTGGAGGAGTAAACGACGAAAGCCGTTATTGATGATTATGGCAAATTTTCCATTCCAAAGGTTGCAGGCGGACCTGGCCGCGTTGATCGCCCGCACGCCGGCAGGCTCGCGCCTCTTGTCTGAACCGGAACTTGCAAAACACTTGAATGTTTCGCGCGCAACCCTGCGCGAAGCGATGCGGACTTTCGAAACGCAGGGATTGATCCGCCGCCGTCAGGGCGCCGGGACGTTTGTGGTTGGGCAGGTTCCTGTTCTTGATAGCGGTCTGGAGGTGCTTGAAAGCCTCGAGACGATGGCGGTCAGGCTGGGGCTGGAAGTATCCGTGAGCGACCTGCACATCGAAAGTGTGTTTGCCGACCAGGAAAATGCAAACGGGCTGAACCTGCCGCTGGCCTCGCGCCTGACGCGCGTCCGCCGTGTGGTCTGCGCGGATGGACGCCCGGTTTCATATCTGGTGGATACCCTGCCGGAGGAGATTCTCAAACCCAACCAACTCCCCGAAGCGTTCAAAGGTTCGGTGTTGGATTTTTTGCTCGACCGCGGCGATGCTTTGACTGTCTCACGCGCGGCCATCAGCGCGACCAATGCAGTGGCCGACGTTGCAAAGGCGCTCGAAATCCAGCGCGGCGATGTTTTGCTGCAATTCGTTTCGCAGTTATATACGAATGACAGCAAGGTGGCCGATTATTCGGTGAGTTATTTTATTCCCGGTTATTTTAATTTCCACGTGGTGAGGCGTGTGGGAAAGGCGTAGGGCGCGGGATTTCTGTCCGCGCTTCCAAATCTTATATTTGAGGTGTTTGCATGACGTATGTGAACGAGATTAAGAAAAAAGTGCAGGAAAACCGCGAGAACATCATAAAGTTCATGCTTGATATTGTTGCCATTCCCAGCATGGATGGGCAGTTGAAGGATGTCGGCGGGCGCATCCAGGCGGAAATGAAGAAACTTGGCTTCGACGAGGCGCGCTTCGACAAAATGGGCAACACGGTTGGCCGTATCGGTAATGGCCCGAAGGTGATCGTCTTCGATTCGCACATTGATACCGTGGGCGTCGGCGATCCCAGCGAATGGGAGTGGGATCCGTTCAAAGGCAAGGTGGAGGATGGCATCCTCTACGCGCGCGGCGCCGTGGACGAGAAGGGTTCCACGCCGGGCATGGTCTATGGTCTCGCCATTGCGCGCGATCTTGGCTTGCTCGACGGGTACACCGCCTACTACTTCGGCAACATGGAAGAGTGGTGCGATGGCATTGCTCCCAACGCTTTCGTGGAGGCCGACCCGAAGGTCAAGCCTGATTTTGTCGTCATCGGCGAGCCGACGAAGATGCAGGTCTATCGCGGACACAAGGGACGCATCGAGTTGAAGATCACCGCCAGTGGACGCTCGGCGCATGCCGCCTCGCACTATCTGGGTGACAACGCCGTGTACAAGATGATGGCGATCATCACGCAAATCCGCGAATTGGATCGCCGGATGCGCTTCGGGATGGGCTATAACCCGGTGCAGGGCTATCCCTCCATCGCGGTGACCGATGTCTCGGCGCGCACGGCTTCGCTCAACGCGGTACCAGATCAGTTCACGATCTACCTCGACCGCCGCATCACTTTGAGCGAGCCGCGCGACGAGGTGATCGCGCAGGTCAAGGGACTGATCCCCGATTATTTGCAGGACGAGATCCAAGTCGAGGAGTTGTTCTACGACGCGCCGTCCTACACGGGCTTCGTTTTTCCCGTCTCGAAGTTTTACCCGCCCTGGCTGTTGGACGACGCGCACCCACTGACGCAGGCGGGACAGAGCACCGTCGAGGCGCTGTGGAGCGAGAAGCGTGAACTCGGCACATGGGACTTCTCGACCAACGGGACGTACTGGGCGGGAAAGGCGGGCATCCCATCCATCGGCTTTGGGCCTGGGGACGAGAAGTCCGCGCACATGCGCGACGAGCATGTCCCGCTCGATGAGGTGGTCGCGGCAACGGAGTTTTATGCGTTGTTGCCGTTGATGCTGGGTAAACAGGTACACAAATAAATTGGCAGGAATCCGAAAGTTCCCTGGCCCGAACGCCAGGACGGGCTACTTTCGGAAAACCCTGAAGTAGAACTTCAGGATTCCAATCACATCATTTCTAAAAGGAGTTTCAAAATGCGTAGTTTTGCCGGTCGTGATATTCTGTCGCTCAAAGATTTCGAGCGCAACGAGTTCTTCCACGTCTTTGACGTGGCCTCGAAAATGGAACCCATCGCGAGGTACAGGAAGAACGTGGACATGCTCAAGGAGAAGACGCTGGTGACGGCGTTCTATCAGCCGTCCACGCGTACGCGTCTCGCGCACGAGTCCGCCATGCACCGCCTCGGCGGCCACGTGACGGGTTTCTCGGATGCCAAGATGACGCGCGCAGGCGACTTCTACCAGGAGTCGATCAAGGACACCGTCAAGATGCTGGAGTTCTACGGTGACGTGATCGTGATGCGCCACTTCCAACAGGGCGCGCCGCACGAAGCCGCCAAGTGGGCCAGCGTGCCGATCATCAACGGCGGCGACGGCTGGGGCGAACACCCCACGCAAATCCTGACCGATCTGTACACCGTCCTGCGCGAAAAGGGCCGCATTGACGGGCTCAAGTGGCTGGCCGTCGGCGATATGCGCATGCGCACGATGCACTCGCTCGGTTATGCCCTCAGCCAGTTTGATTGCCCGATCACGTTTGTCTCCCCGCCCGATATGGGTCTCACCGATGAATTCAAGGCTGAACTTAAACAACTCAGCGTGAATTTCAAGGAAATTGACCACGTCGAGAAGGCCATTGCCGAAGCGGACGTGATCCTGGTCGAGCCGGTCGTCCAGCCCGATTACACCAA
>Ga0172369_10004106_pt1 | contig 18703 bp, 18 predicted proteins | sample LakKiv25m_FD_114539 | JGI IMG/M metagenome (GOLD analysis project Ga0172369, IMG submission 114539) | Freshwater microbial communities from Kabuno Bay, South-Kivu, Congo - kab_022012_11.25m | ecosystem: Environmental > Aquatic > Freshwater > Lake | place: Democratic Republic of the Congo...
TGCGGGAGCTTCTATCGGAGAAATGATGACAAAAAGATTAAATCCAAAAACGATGGTATAATATATGAGACACACAATTTCTGTTTTAGTCGAAAACCATTTCGGCGCTTTTAACCGCGTTGCTACAATGTTTAGCGGAAGAGGTTTTAATATTCACAGTATTTCTATCGGCGAAACCGAAGAACCTGAAATTTCACGAATGACGTTAGTTACTTCCGGCGATGATCAAATTATCGAACAAGTTGTTAAACAATTAAACAGATTAATAGATACAATTAAAGTTGTTGATTTAACCGGGCAGCCTCGCGTTGAGCGCGAACTTGCACTGATCACCGTTTTCTATCAAAAAGGAACGAGACCCGAACTCACCAATATCTGCGATATCTTCCGCGGCAAGATCGTCGATATAAATAATCGGACATTAACGCTTGAGATAACCGGTCCGCCGGATAAAATTGACGCCGCAATAAACGTCCTTACCCAATATGGAATCAAAGAGATTGCGCGTTCCGGAACGGTAGCGTTAAAACGCGGAGAACAATCAAAAATTCAACCAAAAATTTCTTCACATTTAAAAGAAAAGGAAAAAGTATGAAAGTCTATTATGATAACGATGCATCGTTAAATTTTCTAAAAGATAAAAAAATCGCCGTACTCGGTTTCGGCAGCCAGGGTCATGCACACGCGCTGAATTTAAAAGAGAGCGGAATGAATGTATGCGTTGGTTTGCGCCAAAGCAGCGCCCGCTGGGAAAAAGCCGAAGCGCTTGGATTACAAGTGAAAACCGTTTCCGATGCCTCCGCATGGGGCGATGTACTTATGCTTTTATTACCGGATCAAACACAAAAAGAAATTTATGATAAAGACATTGTGCAGCATGTAACTTCCGGAAAAACGTTGGCGTTCGGGCACGGATTTAATATTCACTACAAACAAATTGTTCCTCCGCAAGATGTGAACGTAATGATGATCGCTCCGAAAGGTCCGGGACATTTAGTGCGCAGAACATTTACCGAAGGTTCCGGCGTACCTTGTCTTATTGCGGTTTATCAAGATCCATCCGGTAACACAAAAGATTTAGCGCTCGCATGGGCAAAAGGTATCGGCGGCGCAAGAGCCGGAGTTATTGAAACGAATTTCAAAAATGAAACCGAAACAGATTTATTCGGCGAGCAAGCGGTCTTGTGCGGCGGTTCGGCTGAATTAATTAAAGCCGGATTTGAAACATTAACCGAAGCCGGATATCCGCCGGAGTTGGCTTACTTCGAATGTATGCACGAGATGAAGCTCATCGTTGATTTGTATTATGAAGGAGGTCTTTCTCGTATGAACTATTCCGTTAGCGATACTGCCGAATATGGCGGCATGACGCGCGGACCAAGAATTATCACGCAAGAATCTAAAAATGAAATGAAGAAAATTCTTTCTGAAATTCAGTCAGGCCAATTTGCGAACGAATGGTTAGCCGAATACAGAGCCGGTGGACCGGAGTTTGACAAGTTGCGAAAAAGTAATCAACAGCATCCTATCGAAACCGTTGGCGCTAAACTCCGCGGAATGATGAGCTGGTTGTTCAATCAAAATAAAAAAGAAGAAGTTGACGCTTAAATAATTAGGAATTAGGAATTACGAATTAGGAAATAAAATGAATTATAAAATTGCTCTACTGCCGGGTGATGGAATTGGACCCGAAGTAACCGATGCGGCTGTTAAAGTGCTGCAATATGTTGCAGATAAAATGGAAATCGAGCTTCATCTTAGTTACCATTTAATTGGCGGTTGCTCGTATGACGCAAATGAAAATCCTTTAACAGACGCGACGCTAAGCGCGTGTTACGATTCCGACGCGGTGTTTCTTGGCGCTGTCGGCGGAACAAAATGGGAAACGTTGCCGCATCATTTAAAACCGGAAGCGGCATTATTGAAACTGAGAAAATCACTCGGATTATTTTCTAATATTCGTCCCGCGAAAGTTTATAACGCTTTGCTCGATGCTTCATCATTGCGTCCCGAAGTTCTTGCGGGAACCGACCTGGTAATATTTAGAGAATTAACCGGCGGTATTTACTTTGGCGAGCCACGCGGATACGATGAAAACAAAGGCTGGAATACACTTTTCTATTCAAAAGAAGAAGTTGAAAGAATCGCGAGAAAAGCTTTCACGGTTGCTCGTCAGCGGAGCGGTAAAGTTACTTCAGTTGATAAAGCGAACGTGTTGGAAAGTTCGCAGTTCTGGCGCAAAGTTGTGCATCAAGTACAAAAGGAAGAATTTTCGGATGTAACATTGAGCGACATGTACGTTGATAACGCCGCGATGCAGTTGGTGCGCAATCCAAAACAGTTTGATGTGATACTCACGCAAAATTTATTTGGTGATATTTTAAGCGATGTTGCCGCGATGATCACCGGAAGTTTGGGAATGCTGCCTTCCGCAAGTCTTGGTAACAAATATGCTTTGTACGAACCCGTGCACGGCAGCGCGCCGGACATTGCCGGACAAAACAAAGCAAATCCTCTTGCATCAATTGCTTCAATTGCCTTGATGTTCAGCTATTCATTTAATTTACCTGAAGTCGGAACATCAATTGAAAAAGCGATTGCAAAAACGCTTGAAAAGAATTTCAGAACTGCTGATATTTTTTCTGAAGGGATGACGCTTGTTTCCACAACGGTTATGCGGGATGAAGTGTTAAAATCACTTGAAGAAATATTTGAAGAAAAAAATTCTACTGTAGAAGTATAGTCTAATCAACTTTGAAAGGGAAGACCATGGATAAGAATAGAATTTATATTTTTGATACAACGTTGCGCGACGGCGAGCAGTCGCCGGGCGCCTCATTGAGCATTACGGAAAAAGTTGAAATTGCGAGACAACTTGAGAAGCTAAACGTTGATATTATTGAAGCCGGATTTCCGGTTTCATCGCCCGCTCAGTTTGAAGCCGTTCAATTGATTGCCAATGAAGTGAATGTTGTTGTTGCCGGTTTGTGTCGCGCTGTTGAAAAAGATATTAAAACTGCTTACGAGGCGTTAAAGAGCGGAAGAAAACCAAGAATTCATACCTTCACCAGCACTTCGGATATTCATATCCTTGGAAAATTTGGCGATGACCGGTATGGAAAATCTTTGGAAGAAAAAAGAAAAACTATTTTAAAGATGACCTACGATGCCGTAGCCTATGCAAAATCATTTACAAAAGATGTTGAATACTCCGCCGAAGATGCCGGAAGAACCGACATCGGATATTTGGCAGACATTGTTGAAGCCGCTATTGAAGCGGGTGCAACCACTATCAATATTCCCGACACAACCGGCTATACCTTCCCATCGGAGTTCGGCGCAAAAATAGCTGAACTAAAAAAACGCGTTAAAAATATTAACAAGGCTATCATCAGTGTTCACTGCCATAACGATTTAGGTTTGGCAGTTGCAAATTCGTTGGCGGGAATTGAAAACGGCGCGCGACAAATTGAGTGTACGATAAACGGTATCGGTGAAAGAGCCGGTAACGCTTCACTCGAAGAAGTTGTGATGGCGTTAAAAGTCCGCAAAGATTTAGTAAAATATTTTACGAAAATAAAAACGGAAGAAATATTTAATTCAAGCAGAATGGTTTCTTCGTTTAGCGGAATAGTTGTGCAGCCGAATAAAGCCATTGTTGGCGATAACGCGTTTGCGCATGAGTCCGGTATTCATCAAGACGGAATGCTGAAGAACAGACAAACCTACGAAATTATGAAGCCCGAAACGGTCGGCGTTCCGAAAACTAAAATTGTGTTGGGAAGGCATTCGGGAAGACACGGTTTAAAAGCCCGTTTAATTGAATTAGGTTTTCACTTGCAGACAAAAGAACTGCAAGAAATTTATGAGAAGTTTTTAATTCTTGCAGACAAGAAGAAAGAAATTTACGACGATGATTTGCGTGTGTTGATGGAAGAAAGTTCTATAAAGTTTGCCTCATCGTTGTATGAACTTGATTATTTGCAGATTCATTCCGGAACCAATTCTATCCCGACTGCGACTGTTCGCATTAAAAAAGAAAGCGAGACAGTTCAAGAGTCTGCAACCGGAGACGGCGTTGTTGACGCCACATTTAACGCTATCGAACGCGCTTTAAACACAAAAGTAAATTTGGAATCCTACTTCGTTCGATCTGTTACTTCAGGGCGTCAGGCACTTGGCGAAGTGATTGTAAAAATCAAAAAAGATGACCACGTCTTTACCGGAAGAGGAATCTCGACCGATATTATTGAAGCCAGCGCAAAGGGATTTCTCCAAGCGCTGAATCATCAAGAACAATATTTTAAATCGAAAGAAGAACTTTCAACAACATACTTATCTGAAATATCACAAGCTGTGTAAGGAACAATTTAATGAAGATGACGATCACTGAAAAAATATTAGCCAAATCAGCCGGTAAAACATTTGTGGAGCCGGGACAAAATATATGGCTGAACGTTGACGTGTTGATGACGCACGATGTCTGCGGTCCGCCGACGATAGACATTTGGAAAAGAGAATTCGGCAGCGCCGCAAAAGTATGGGATAAAAATAAATTAGTCATTTTTCCCGATCACTATATCTATACAAAAAATCCGCAGGCAAATAGAAACGTTGCATTGTTGCGAGAATTTGCAAATGAATATGGCATCGACAATTATTATGATGTAGGCACCGAGCGCTACAAAGGCGTTTGTCATCTAGCTCTTGCCGAAGAAGGATACAACGTTCCCGGTACGGTTTTATTTGGAACAGATTCGCATACATGCACATCAGGCGCATTTGGTATGTTCGCAACCGGTGTCGGTAATTCCGATGCGGCGTTCATTCTTGGAACCGGAAAGATTTGGGAGAAGGTTCCCGAATCGATGAAGTTTATTTTTGATGGAGAACTTCCTCCATATCTCATGGCAAAAGATTTAATCCTTCAAATTCTTGGTGATATAACTACCGACGGCGCAACGTACCGTGCAATGGAATTTGATGGAGACGGCGTTTTCTCTTTGCCAATGACTGAACGAATGACCCTGACCAACATGGCAATTGAAGCGGGTGGAATGAACGGTATCATCGCCGCCGATGCGGTTACGGAAGCTTATGTAAAAGAGCGGACAAATAAAGAATACGAACTTTTTACAAGTGACGCCGGAGCAAAATATCATTCAATTAAAAAATATAACTCTGCTCTGCTTGAACCTGTTGTTGCTAAGCCGCATAGCCCGGATAATGTTTCAACCGTGCGCAGTGTTGAAGGAACAAAACTGACAAAATGCTATATCGGTTCGTGCACCGGAGGAAAACTTTCTGATTTTCAAGCGGCTGCAAAAATTTTAATTGGGAATCAAGTAAGGACTTCAACCTTCATCGTTCCCGCTTCAACTGAAGTTGCAAAAGCGTTGGAAGTTGAAACCATAAGCGGAATATCATTAAAAGAAATATTTGAAAAAGCCGGTTGCGTTATTGCACAATCAAGCTGCGCTGCATGTCTTGGCGGTCCGGCAGATACAATTGGAAGAGCCCAAGACGATGAAGTAGTTATCTCAACCACGAACCGAAACTTTCCGGGAAGAATGGGAAGCCGGCAATCGGAAGTTTATTTAGCTTCTCCGTTAACCGTGGCGGCATCTGCAATTAACGGCGTTATTACTGATCCAAGAGAATTTTTATAATTGAAAAGGAAGACGATGGAAAAAGTTATAAATGGCAAAGCGTTTGTTTTAGAAAATAATATTGACACCGATCAAATTATTCCGGCTGAACATTTGGTGTATAGTTTATCCGATCCGGAAGAATCGAAAATGTACGGAAAGTATGCGCTCTCTTCCGTTCCGATTGAAAAGTCGGGTTTACCGGATGGCGGAATTAAATATGTAGCGCCGGATAAGTTTGAAACAGAATTCCCGGTACTTATCGGCGGCGCAAATTTTGGTTGCGGTTCTTCACGTGAGCACGCACCGTTTGCGTTGCAGAAAGCGGGTACGAAAGTGATTGTCGCAGAATCGTACGCCCGTATTTTTTTTAGAAACGCGGTTGACGGCGGATTTGTTATCCCGTACGAATCTGTTGAAAAGCTTAATAATAAAATCAAAACCGGTGATGAAGTGACCATTGATCTTGAAAAAAATGTTTTGAGAAACAACACCGCCGATGAAGAATATCAATTGAAACCGTTAGGAGATATTCTTCCAATATTGGAAGCCGGAAATCTTTTTGAATACGCACGACAAACGGATATGATATCTTAATTCTTGATTTTTTTCAAGAAGAATAAATGAGGAAGTAACTATGGAACATGTGATTGAATTATTTGATACTACACTACGAGACGGCACGCAAGGCGAAGGAGTAAATCTTTCAATACAGGACAAACTAATTATTGCGCAGCGGTTAGATGAGTTTGGCATTGATTATATTGAAGGCGGCTGGCCCGGTAGTAATCCGCGCGATGAAGAATTCTTTGCAAAAGTTCATTCACTCCATTTAAGAAATGCAGTTGTCTGCGCGTTTGGCTCAACGGCTCGCTCGTTACAGCAACTTGAAGCGGATGCAAACTTAAATGCGCTGCTCAAATCGGAGACGGAAGCAGTTTCGATCTTTGGAAAATCATGGAAGCTGCATTCAAAAATCGGGTTAGGTTTACGCGATGAAGAAAATGAAGAGCTCATTTTTAAGTCGGTAGAATTTTTAAAAAATGCCGGAAGAAAAGTTATCTACGATGCGGAACATTTTTTTGATGGATATAAAGATGACGCTGAGTTTGCGTTAAAGATGTTGTTAGCCGCAGAAAAAGGAGGCGCGTCCGTGCTGGTTCTCTGCGATACAAACGGCGGTACGCTTCCTCATGAGGTTTCTTCAATTATTAAAGAACTGAAAAAGGTTGTCAAGATTCCTTTTGGAATTCATACGCATAACGATAGCGAACTTGCGGTGGCAAACTCATTGGCGGCTATTAAAGCGGGCGCGGTGCATGTGCAAGGAACCATAAACGGAGTCGGCGAGCGCTGCGGCAATGCAAATTTATCAAGCATCATCCCAAATCTTCTTCTAAAAATGAATTATGCAACGAAGCAGGAAATCAATTTAAATCACCTTACATCACTTTCTAATTTTGTTTATGAAGTGATGAACTTAAATCCGAATATGCGCGCGGCGTTTGTGGGCAAATCAGCATTCGCGCATAAAGGGGGAGTGCATGTAAGCGCGGTGTTAAAGGACAGCCGCATGTATGAGCATATTGATCCCGCAATGGTTGGGAATAAACAGCGGGTGCTGATCTCCGATCTTTCGGGACAAAGTAACGTGAAGTATAAAGCGAAGGAATTGGGCATCGATCTTTTTAACGAGAAAGAAGTTAGTAAAAAAGTTGTTGCAAGTATAAAGAATTTGGAGTACGACGGTTATCAATATGACGGCGCGGAAGCTTCGTTTGAACTTCTGTTAAGAAATGAATTGCAGGAGTTTTCTCCTTTCTACAAAGTTCTCTACTCAAAGGTGAATGTAACAAATGATCATATCGGAAAAGATAGAACGGAAGCAGTGCTTAAAGTTGAAGTGAACGGGGAGGAAGAGCATACGGCTGCTGAAGGAAATGGTCCGGTTAACGCGCTTGATAACGCGCTGCGAAAAGCGTTGAAGAGATTCTATCCCGAAATTAAAACGATAAAGCTTATTGATTATAAAGTACGTGTACTCAATGAAAAACACGGCACTGCGGCAAAAGTTAGAGTAATGATAACCTCGCGAGATGGTGATGAAAGCTGGTCAACCGTGGGTGTTTCTGAGAATATCATCGAAGCAAGTTTCCAGGCGTTGAATGACAGTTTGAATTACCGGTTGTATAAATTGTTCGGGGTGGAAAAGGGAACTGAAGGATTGAAGGTTTAAGATTTTAGGATAAAGATTGGGGGACGGGTAGGTTGTAAGACTATAGGACTTTGCGAATTTGAGTTTTGAATTATGATTTTTTTGAAGTTGAAATTTGCCAACTGCCTTTTTGGTTATTAAAAAATTCCTATTTAAGTTCGTGTGTACTAAATAATCAAGAAATCAGGAGTTTTTATTTCTCAGTTAGTGTTACATAGAAAAAAAACAGCAAGCGAGGGTTTGCACATTCCTCTTTTATCTACTCCGGAAATTACTTCCGAAAATAATTATAATAGAAAAGTTAAATTTAAAGTCCATGAACGAGAGAGGACACTAAATGTCCAGAGCTACATGGAGTGGTTTCGTACAACGCTATTTTACAAGTTTGCTACGGGCAAGGCATCAAATGAGTAGCTAGGTTTAATAACACACTCATCGTTCTCTTTTTGCTCAGTTACAGACCTGTCTGCCCTTTTGGCAGATAAAATACTTAATAGTTAGGCTAATACCAAGGAGATTTGGAAAATGAATAGTTCAGAATCGAACGAATTAAAAGAGAAATATAAGTCTTGGTCTAGTGATGAATTGATTCGTGCTGTTACAATCGATAAAGATGGCTACCATTTCGATGTTATTGAACTAATGAAACTGGAATTATCAAATAGGAATATTACTCCTTCAGAAAAAGAGAATTACAAAAATGCTTCAACACAGAATGCACCGTATTTAAGAATGACTAGTCTCGAACAAAGTTGGTGGAGTAAATTTGAAGATAATTATGGATGGGGATGGGCAATATTAGGATTTTTCTTTTTTAAAGAAAATCAATTTATTAATGCTTACTATGGTGAATATACTAGTTTGTTTTATTTGTTTGGCCTTGGTGTATCTCTTGGTTTTTATTTTTTATTTCGACAAAAATTATTATTAACTAAATTAAAAATTACTTGGTTACGTTCTTTTACTTCTGGACTTATCACAATAGTGCTTACGATACCTTTTATTCTTCTTTTGGAAGTTAACGATTCAAATGTTTCAAATATTCTAAAAACAAAATTAGAACAGCAAAAAAAATATCTTTATTTATTCGCTCAAAGGGATAAAACTCTATGGTATAGATTTAATTCTGAACCAAAATCCATAAACCAACTAACAGAAAATATTACATTATTGGATGAATTAATTCCGTTGTATAAAGAAAAGGATTCTGTTTTAATTTCTTTTTATCGAGATATATTAAATGCTATGCAATCTTCCGAAAAATGGAAATCTGGAGTTCCAAGTTTGATTAATGATTTTCAATCTATTGTAGAGATAGCGACTCTGATTGCACCTGAAAATCAAAATTATTTAATAAATCTTCGAAATTATTATTATTCTCTTAAAACAAAAGACAATCAAAAGGATAAATATTATACTTCATACCAAAAATCAGTTAACACAATTCAAGAACTAACAAATAGACTATCTCCTATTTTATTACGTGTTACTGGAAAAGATTTAACAAAAAATATTGAAGAAATTCAAAAAGAATATTATATGAAATAATAAATAATATATTCGTCTAACTTTTTCTTTAAAACAACCGCATCTTCGATGCTGTCGTTTTAAGTAATATTAAAGTAGGTTGAAAAAAACTTATTTGCTTTTTGAAGTAGTAGAATAAAAAAAGTTTTATAAAATTATCGGCGTTAGCTTTGCAAAGCTATATTGCTGTGTTGGGCGGCTTAAAAACCTCACCGTTATGTTTGCTAAATATAAATATTGTACAGAATGGATAAACAATTTAAAAATTATATTCTCATTGTTGTTGGCTTAGCAGTAGGATTACTACTAATTGTTACTCTAATCTATTGGTTAAATTTTGCTCAATATACTTTATCAAAAAATACTGATGATTGGGGACAATTTGGAGCCTATATTGGAGGTGTTGCTGGAGTGTTTCTAACTCTATTAACAATAATCCTATTAATAATAACTCTCTATTCTCAGAACAGAAATGCAACTATAAGCCAATTTGAATCGTCCTTTTTTGAATTGTTAAGGCTACATAAGGAGATCACTGATAGAATTTGTGGGACAGTTGATATTTCTATTATATATGAAAGTGGTGGAAATGAATTTAAGGGATTAATGTATTTTGAAAAGTTAAGTAAAGAGATACATAAAAAATTTGATGATAACCCTGATAATATTTTAGAACAGCTTGTTAATCCAATTGAATTCAAAAATATACTTGAAGATAAAACTGCCATGCAAGAAATAATCGATTCCTTCTATAATGAATTATATCACGGGAGAGAATCTGAACTCGGGCATTATTTTCGTTCATTATATCACCTTGTAAAATTTGTAAATGATTCATTAATCGGAAATAAGAAAAGGTATATTGACCTTATTCAAGCTTATTTGACAGACGCAGAGCTTCATTGCACATTTTATAACGGTATTGCTATTTATGGTAGAAAACACTTTCAACGTTTATTAGACGATTATTCATTTCTCGAAAATATTAAGCCGAAAGGAGATATTTTTGAAAAACAATTTGAAATGTTTTATCCAAAGACATTTATTAATTATAAAAATAAACTTCGTCCAAATTAAAGCAAACCTAACATCTTTAATCCACTAAAGGTGGACAAAAGCGGGGTGAACAAAAGAAAATATACGCCTTTGGCGGAAATTCCTTTGACATTCTGCGAATGCGGGTGCTTAGATAAAAGGTTCATTGTTCATACAATTTATAAGGTACAAACCGATGAATCGGTTAAGGAGTAAGTTATAGTGTAAGTCCCCGCGATTAGAGTCGTGGGTTAATGAAAAGTTTTAATAATTGATTTGATAGTGTAAGAGTTTAACGTAACACACCATTAGGTGCTAATAGAAGAATAGTATATTTTGAAAATAATTAAAAACAGAAAGATTAAAAAATTGCATCAAATATTTATAGATAGATTTATTATTCCAGAATCTTCATTTGAAGAATTTTCAGAAAGGATGAATTATAATAGAAATTTCATAAAAAATATTTCCGGCTTTATTCAAGATACAGTTTATAAAAGTAAAGATGAACAAGGAAATATTTTAATAATAACAATTGCGGAATGGAAAGATGAAATTTCATTAATAAATGCGAAAGACATAGTTCAAAATGAGTATAAAAGAATAAATTTTAATCCACCAGGATTTATGTCAAGATTGAATGTAAAGATGGAAAGAGGAACATATCAAGAAATTGAAAAATACTAAATTGCAAAAAGTACTTAATATCTTTAATCCACATGAGATGGACGGGTAAGTAAAGAGTCCCGCCAGAAGCGGGTAAACAAAAGAAAAATATACGCCATGGGCGTATCCGCCTTTGGCGGAAATTCTGCTGACATTTCGCAAAGGTGGGCGCTTAGATAAAATGTTTTTTTTTCTTTATTGAAAGAAATTTATAAATCCTCTACGAGGATTAACTATTGCGGGGAGGATTGTTTTTACAATAATATGACCTCTACGAGGTCAAATAAAAAACATTGTTGGTTATATAATATTGTAAAGAGAAAATAAATTATCAAAGCAAAACCTATGTTAAAGAAAAATCATTTCACATTTGTCTTATTCCTTTTTATATCTCTCATAAGTTACGGACAAAATTATTTCTTCCCGAATAACGAGAGGAAGTATTCAAACGATTCGCTTGAATATTTTCAAGTAAGAACAGATACGCTGTTTAACAGCAAACAAATAATAAGTTTCTTAATCCTCCCTAAAAGCTCTCTCAACAAATTTCACTTTGAAATAGATTACAACAAACCCGATCTGATGACAACAAGCTCGTTTGGAAAAATAAACAACGCGGCTGCGGCATTAAACGGCAGTTATTTTGATATGGATAGTGTCGCCGGGGTCTGTTATCTGGAAGTGAACGATTCTGTTGTCAACAGAACGAGAACGCCAAAATTAAAATGGGCAAAACCGGAAAGTGTGCTTAACGGAGCGGTAATTATTTCGAAAGATGACAATATTTTAGTCCAACATGTTAAGTCGGAACAATTTTACGAAACATCGAATGAAGAAAAAGGAGTGTTGGTTTCCGGTCCGCTGCTTTTGTTAAATGGAAAGAAGACAAATTTGCCGGATATAAAGTTTGTAACTAACCGGCATCCAAGAACGTTTGTTTGTGTTACGAATGAATCAATTTTATTTATTGCAGTAGATGGAAGAAGCACCAAAGCGGAAGGAATGAATCTGCTTGAAGCACAAAACTTTTTAATTGGTATTGGCTGTGTCGATGCCATTAATCTTGATGGAGGCGGCTCCACAACTTTGTGGATAAAAGGGAAAGGGGTGATTAATAATCCAAGTGATCTAACCGGGGAGAGATCGGTTTCAAACGCATTCATTATTATGAAGCGATAGGGAGGACTAACATACAGGTGAAGGAGGTATCTGTTTTTTTCCAACAGAGGCACAGAGAAATGCTCATCTACATTGCCTCAAATTCCTTATATTTACAACAAAATTTTTATAAAATAAGTCCGCTTTAGGCGGAAGGAAACCGGTTATATGGCTCAACCAGATGTAATGGATAAAATTGTATCTCTCGCAAAACGGAGAGGATTTGTATTTCAATCAAGTGAAATTTACGGCGGATTGAACGGCTGCTGGGACTACGGTCCGCTTGGTGTTGAACTACTGAGAAATATTAAAGAAGAATGGTGGAAAGCCATGACCTACCGAGATAATATTGAAGGACTTGACGCTTCAATATTAATGCACCCGCGCGTGTGGGAAGCCTCCGGGCACGTTGAAAACTTTACCGATCCCATGGTTGATTGCAAACAATGCAAATCCCGTTTCCGTTTGGATATTCTTGGCGAAATGATCCAGGAGAAGAAGAAAAAGAAAATTTTAGAAACACTTCAATTAGATGGTGATTTTGATAAGTTGTTGGAAGAGGGAGAAAAATCTTCACTTCTTCTTTCTGAAATAAATTGTCCACAGTGCGGCAACAAAGGAACATTTACTGCGGCGCGTAATTTCAATTTAATGTTCAAAACATTTGTCGGTCCGGTTGAAGACGGCGGTTCCGTAGTTTATTTACGCCCCGAAACCGCTCAAGGTATTTTCGTGAACTTTCTCAATGTGCAAAGTTCTGCGAGACAAAAACTTCCGTTCGGTATTGCACAAATTGGTAAAGCTTTCCGTAACGAAATTAATACAAAGAATTTTCTTTTCAGAACTCGCGAGTTTGAGCAGATGGAAATGCAATTCTTTGTTAAACCGGTAAACGATGTAGAATGGTACGAATACTGGAAAGCGGAACGCATCGCGTGGTACGAATCTCTCGGCATGAACGAAAGCAAATTACAATTCCACGATCACCCGAAACATAAATTGGCGCATTACGCAAAAGATGCAACGGATATTGAATATCAGTTTCCGTTTGGCTGGGGAGAAATTGAAGGAATCCATAACCGCACAAATTTTGATTTAACCCGACACGAAGAATTCTCCGGCAAGGCGCTAAAATACTTCGATGAAGAAGCGAAAGAAAAATATACACCATTTATTATTGAAACTTCGGCAGGAGCGAGCCGTTCTTACATGGCATTTTTAATTGATGCCTACTATGAAGAAGAAGTGAACGGAGAGCAGAGAGCAGTGCTTCGCTTTCATCCGAAGCTTGCGCCGATAAAAGCGGCCGTCCTTCCGTTAGTGAATAAAGACGGAATGCCGGAGTTTGCTCGCAACATTGAAACCGATCTTCGCAAAAATTTCAAAGTATTTTTTGATGACAAAGGAGCCGTCGGCAGACGCTACCGCAGACAGGATGAAGCCGGAACGCCGTTCTCAATCACGGTTGATACTCAAACGCTGCAAGATCAAACGGTAACGGTTCGTGAGCGTGATACGATGGAACAAGTGCGCGTTGCAGCCGATCAATTAAAAAATTATTTGATTGAAAAAATATAATTGCAGAAATAGATTTTTGGAAATAACGATTTATGCCACTAAGACTCAAAGACACAAAGAAAACACTAAAAGCCCAAAACAAGGTTTCGTGTCTTGGTGACTTTGTGGCAATCAATTTTTCATTGTTTCTATTTAAAATTCAGAAAAGCCAAAACAGATTAATTTTTTTTCTCGTCTTAATTCCATTTTTTACTTTCCCGCAGGATGCAAAGTTTGATTCACTTGCATCAACCGGCATTAAACAGATTTATAATGTTCAATTTGAGGATGCCGAAAAAACTTTCCGCTCCTTAATTTCAGATTATCCGCAGCATCCTGCCGGTAGATTTTTTCTTGCAATGATTGATTGGTGGAAAATTCTTTTAGACATTGATAATGAATCGCTTGACGATCTCTTTTATCAAAAGTTGGAAGATGTAATTTACCAGTGCGATGAAATTCTAAAAAAAGATGACAAAAACATCGACGCACTCTTCTTTAAAGGAGGCGCAATCGGATTTAGAGGAAGGCTGCGTGCGGTGCGCGAAAGCTGGTTAAAGGCTGTGGATGATGGACGTGAAGCGCTTCCCATAGTTGAGCGGGCGGCAAAATTAGATCCTTCAAATCAAGATGTGCAGCTCGGTTTTGGAATTTATAATTATTACGCTTCGGTAATTCCGCAGGAATACCCGCTTGTAAAACCGCTGATGATTTTTTTCCCTTCGGGTGATAAAGCCAAAGGTATTGAACAATTGAAGAATACCGCGGTAAACGGAAAGTACGCAAAGTACGAAGCCCAATACTTTTTAATGACGCTTAATTTTCAATTTGAAAATAATCCGTACGAAGCTGATACGTACGCAAAAATGCTTACTTCACAATTTCCCGACAATCCGAATTTTGAAAGATGGATGGGAAGAATTTCTGTGAGGAAAGGAGAAGGAGCGAGATACTTTCAAATATTTAACGCTGTAGTTGAAAAGTGTTATCAGAAAAAAAATGGGTACGGAACAGCCGCAAATAGGGAAGCGGAATATTATCTCGGACTTTTCTACAAAGGGATCAACAATCCCGATTCTTCAATTGTTCATTTCGAAAAAAGTTTGACTGCTTCATTAAAGTTGGACAAAGATGAAACTTCAGGATTTCAAATAAATACGGTATTGTATCTGGGAATGATGTCTGACGCGATAAATAAACGCGAAAACGCTGTTGCGTATTATAACCGTGTTCTTGATTTGAAAGAATTCGGTTCATCAAGAGAGCTGGCAAAACAATATTTGCAAACTCCGTTTAGAAATTAGTATTTACGCCAATCCGGTGCAGCGCGCCAATTTGTCCCATTGAAGAGTAAGCATAATTGAACTGATACTCTTTAACCGTAACGCCTAAACCGATTGCAAAACCCGCCAACCCGGCAAAACTACCAATCTTCAACTCGGTTCTTTTTTCATTATCAAATCCGGCGCGGAGTTTTAAAACTTTGCTTAGCGTAAACTCACCGCCGGCGGTAAAGTTTTTAAAACGATTAAAAAAATTCTTTTGATTTTCATTCAACTTGTGAAAATCAAGAAAGAATCTCAACGGAAGATGAAGAAGTTTTTTTGAGGCGCCGAGAGAAATATCGAGCGGTAATTCTTCCTTCGTTGAAATATATTTTGATAGCTGCATTCCCATATTCGAAACGGCAAATCCTACAGAAAGTTCTTCTTCGGGAATCAAGTATTGAACGCCAACATCAACACCCAAAGCAGTTGAACTGTATTCGGCAATTCCGGAGTAAATAAATTTTACATTTGCACCGTACACAAAATTTACGTCGATCAATCCGGCATACGCGGCGCTAACAGCTAACTCACTCGCGCCAAACTCACCGGTTTGATTCGAGTATTCATCAGTGCGCGGAAAGGTTCCGTAGTTAATGTATTGCACCGACGCGCCAAATTTTCCAACGCCTTCAATTGTTCTTGTTGCGGAAAGGGAAGCGGAATTGATATCGAGAAGATGATTTACATACGAGAATGAAACCGGAGTTTCTTCTAACGAATATATTCCGGCGGGATTATAAAAAATTACATCCGGGTCATCGGTTGCGGCTACAAAACTACCGCCTAATGCGGCGGCGCGCGGAGACATTCCTATCCGTAAAAATTCGTACGTACTATTTTGCGCACTGCCAACTCTAAGGAGTAAAAATGAAATTAACGTGAACTTTGTTAATTTATTTAGAAGAACGAAGAAAAAACTTTTCATAAACCTCTCATATTTCTTATGCGATATTCGACATCGGTAATTCCAAAATGAAAAGAAAAGGCTGCAATGATGCAGCCTTTAATAGATTTTTTAGTTTAATGTTTTTTGTCCCGGTTTCCAATTGCATGGAGTTAATTTGCCGGTTTGAAGCGCATCCAACACGCGGAGAACTTCAGGAATATCTCTTCCAACGCCAAGATCATTCTGGCAAACCCAGCGGATAATTCCGGCCGGATCAACAATATAGGTTGCGCGGTAAGCAACTTTTTCGGGGTCGGTGAGAATGCCCAATTCTTCTGCAAGTGATTTGGATGTATCTGCCAGCAGCGGGATTCTTAATCCTTTTAATTCAGGATGACTTACTCTCCAGCCAAGATGACTGAATTCAGAATCGGTTGAAGCGCCGATTAAGACGGTATTTTTCTTTGTGAATTCTTCAAGATGCGCGTCGAATTCCACAATTTCCGTCGGGCAAACAAAAGTAAAATCTTTCGGATACCAAAACATTACCATCCATTTATTTTCTTTTTTGTGATCTTCTGAAGTGATATCGGCAAATTCTTTTCCGGCTTCAAGTGAAACGACAGCTTTTTTATTGTAAGTTGGAAAAGCCGAGCCAACTGATAAGATTCTATTTGACATTTTGTCCTCTGTTTAGTTAATAATTTATTTCGATGCAAATTTACTTCAAATGACTTTGTTAATCAAATAATTTCAGTGGTATATTTAGTACCTAAAAACGGAAAGGTGTGGAGATGTTTGTTACTAAGCGAAGAATAAATTTTTTTGATGCGGATGCCGCCGGGGTACTTTTTTATGGAAAGTATTATGAAGTGTGTCATGCTGCATTTGAAGAATTCACAGCTTCAAGAAATAAATACGAAGAGTATTTTGCTTCGCCGGAAACCGTCTTTCCGTTGATTCATTCGGAAGCATCTTATCATTCCCCGCTCCTTCCCGGCGAGGAAGTTTCTGTTGAAATTAGTCTTGTTGAAAAAAGAAATTCTTCCTATAGTCTGATCTACACAATAAAAAAGGAAGATGGGAAAAAAGCGGCGGTAGTAAAAACCGTTACGGTCTCCATCGATAAAATAAAATGGCAGAAGGTTTCTCTTCCGCCATTTGTAGTTGAAATGCTGAACGGTTTATAAAACTATTTGTAGTTCACAAACTGCGTTGGGAAGTCGAGATCGGCTTCTTTTATCAAGCTCTGAACCGCCTGGAGGTCGTCAATTTTTGGCGATTGAACGCGTACCTGTTCATCTTGTATCTGTGCGGTTACTTTTAACTTTGCGTCTTTGATTAATCCGGTAATCACTTTAGCGTTCTCTTTTGAAATACCGCTTTGAAGATTGATTTTTTGGCGCAACCTTCCGTTGGATGCCGCTTCCGGTTCTTCAATTTTTAAAGCTTTAATTGATATTCCACGTTTGATAAATTTTGTTTGAAGTATATCGATGCTTTGTTTGCGGGAATAATCATCCTTGGTATTCATCAAAATGAATTTATCTTTTTTATTTAGCTCAATTGTGGTTTGAGAATCTTTTAAATCATATCTCTGTTGAATTTCTTTTATCGCCTGGTTTACGGCGTTATCAACTTCTTGAAAATCAATCGAACAGACGATATCAAATGCGTGGTTCTGTGCCATACTTAATTACTCCTAATTACTTTGCCGGTGAAATTGCAGCGTCTTCAACTAAAATTTTGTAAGAATAACCGGCGCCGAAATCTTTATCAAGTGCAACTTTTCCTTTTACGATAACAACACTTCCAACTTGGGTTACATCCTTTGAAGTTACAAGTAAATCGAATTCGCCGTTAGTGCTTGTTCCGTCTTGAATGTGAATCCAATTCCTATCCAAAATACCTTCGTTATATTTGGTTACTTTTCCTTTGAGCGTTACCGCTTTACCATTTAACACTGTTTTTTGTTCTAAGATTTGAGCGACGGTTTTGCCGTTTGCTGCCGGATCAATTTTGATCTCTTCCTTTTGCAGCGTTATGCCTTGAACGTGAGGATTTTCCGCCATCGGATTCTGACCGTTTGGCGCACTGATCGTCTTGCTGATATCCTGAACAAAGAGAATAGAGGGGAAATCTTTTTTTAATGTTTCGCTATGAAAATTTTTCATCTCCATACTTTTTGAATAATAGACGACTTCATCAACCTCAACCGGCAACTGAGGAACAGCCATCCAGTATTCGTTTCCGTTTTCTTCTACACGGAGGTAAGTGTAGTTGGAGACATTCATGTGTTCTAAAACCTTCGCAGCATGATATCCTGCCGGCAGCGGTTGAATATTCTTTTCTTCTTTTTTACACCCCGTAAAAATCAAAATAGAGATACTGAAGAGAACCAATAATTTTTTTAATAACATGTCATTTCCTTTTAAATTTAAAATTACTGTTGAAATATAAGAAAGAGTTGGTGATTGATGAAGGCAAAAGTAGATGAACCACAAAGACAAAAAGAAAATATTTAATGAAAATGTATTAAACGCAGATGAAAAAAGAAGACAGGTGAAAAACAACATGTCGGGGCGGGGAGATTCGAACTCCCGACCTTGGCGCCAAAGCGCCACGCGCTAACCGGGCTGCTGGTTTACATCTGCAAGAAATCTTTTAGCGCCGCGCTTCTTAA
>Ga0172369_10004108_pt1 | contig 18696 bp, 18 predicted proteins | sample LakKiv25m_FD_114539 | JGI IMG/M metagenome (GOLD analysis project Ga0172369, IMG submission 114539) | Freshwater microbial communities from Kabuno Bay, South-Kivu, Congo - kab_022012_11.25m | ecosystem: Environmental > Aquatic > Freshwater > Lake | place: Democratic Republic of the Congo...
AAAAAACATATTTCCAACCATCAATTTCAATCATTTTCCTCAACCAAACGTTCATTTTCCCGCTTCATCAACAACCGCTTGTTTGACTACACAATATGACATTTTGTTTTGCGGGAGCTATAGATTCTGAAATAGTTAAGCTTCTAGCGTTTATAAAGAATAGGTTCGAATCCCGTTACCGGTAACTTTCAGTTCCAGGCTAACGTCTAAAAACAAAAAAATCTGGGTTGAACCAGATTTAAGTGTGATTTTAAGGCTAGATTTGGAGAAACATTGCCTAAATTCTCGTTATGAGCGGGATAGGAGAATTGAACTCCCTTCTCTACCTTGGGAAGGTAGCATACTACCGGTGTACTAATCCCGCAAATACGTGATCAATCTTCTTTTCAAATAACCTCGGCCAAAACCTGTCTTTAACTGCAGCTCTCTTTTTATCGCATCTATTTTATTTAAACAAGCTTCATAATAAATAAGCGTTAATTTACTATATAACGATTTCTTAAGTCACGGCAGTATCCGATATACAACTTTTTACCGATCTTATCTTTTTTGCAAAGTAAAACGTATGTGTAATAAAACATATTATTTCTCTACCTTGCCCGCCTAAAACGCTTCGCGTATTATGGCGGGTCCGCCTTAATGCACAAAGTGCTTTAGGCGGAGGAAGGTAGCATACTACCGGTGTACTAATCCCGCAAACGATTATGGTAATTATACCAAAGAAAAAATAGCGCCTAATTACGAAGAGGCGTTTTTTTAAAACGTTTTTACGGAGAAACGGCCGGAGTCATCGTGGCTGTCGGGCTTTTTGTTTCCATGGGCGTTACCGAAGGAGATATGGCTTGCGTAATCGTCGGCACAATCATGGTGGGGGTTACGGACGTTGTCGTATTCGGCCCGCCGCCGATGCCGAATTGGGTGCCGCCGGTATTATTTACGACAGGATTGAAGTAGCCATTGGCAAGCCAACCCATCAGGAAAAACACAACAATCAGGAAAATGGAATTAAACAAACTCCTGCCCGTATTTTTCATATCGCCATTGTCGGTTTGATTGATCATAACGATTCACCTCCTTTCCCTCAACATAGATTCAGTTTAAGGAGCGGGAATAATAAAAAGGAAAAACGTACGTAAGAAATCGGCAAGATATTACTTTAGCGGGGAATGACAAGTACCGTTCCCGATTCAATAATTTCCGGATTCGCGATGTTGTTGGCCTGAATAATTTTATAAGCCATGTTTTGATCGCCGTAAAATCTCTGCGCAATTGCCGATATATAATCGCCCGGCTGGACGATATAGGTGGATTCCGTTTCGGTCACTTGTTCCGTCGAGGTTTCCGTCGTTTCCCCTTCGGTTGCAATTTTAGGCGTAATCAAAGGCAGAACGATTTTTTGACCGCCGATTAAATTATCGGGATTATTCAAATTATTAATTCTTGCCAAATCGTAGGCATTAAAACCGGAACCGTAGAAGTCTTCGGCGATTTTCCAAAGATAATCTCCTTCTTTAACTTCATAAATTTTTGATTTTTTGATATCGATTTTCTTTGTTAAAGCGATTGATGTGGAGGAAGACTTTCTAAGGAAAGTGGTTGACAGGACGATTACAAAAGTAACAAAACAACCCAGAAGAAAAAACAAAAGTTTGCTTTTCAAAAGAACGGAAGTTTCCCGGCGATAGGAACGTTTATTGTCTTTTACCATAGATCAAATTTTGCAAAGATGCCGATAGTTAATTATAATGGATATTACCATAAAATCTTTATTTTTCAATATGGACGAAATGAATAATAAATTTTCCAATAAAACTATCGCCGGGCTTTTGCGCAAAATAGAAACCGCTTATGTAATAAGAGGCGAAAATTACTTTAAAATAGCCGCCTACCGGGAAGCATCCGATACCATCGGAAAATTGAATCGTGAAGTCAGACAAATGTGGAGTGAGAATAAGCTAACCGATATTCCGGGAATAGGCAAATCGATAAGCGCTTATTTGGACGAATATTTCCAAAAAGGCAAAGTCGCGCACTTTGAGGAAATATTAAAAAATATTCCGCCGGCGGTTTTTGAATTGGTCAAACTGTCCGGACTTGGTCCTAAAAGGGCTTATAAATTGGTGCAAAGTTTGCACCTGAACGATGCAAAAACCGCCATCCGCGATTTAAAAAAAACAGCGCAGGAAAACAAAATAGCAGCGATACCCGGGTTCGGCGAAAAATCGCAATCGGAAATCATAGAATCATTGGAGTTTTATGAAAACAAAATCGTCAAAAAACCAAGAATGGTTTTAACCGATGCGTTTGCCGGCGCGAAAGAGGTCGGCGATTATTTAAAGAAAAATCCGCTGGTTAAAAGAGTGGACATGCTTGGGTCGCTGCGGCGGATGACGGCGACAGTCGGTGATGTGGATTTGGCGGCGATCGTCGAAGAAAAAAATATGAAACCGGTTATCGATTATTTCGTTGGCTATCCGCACAAAATTAAAATCGAGAATGCCGGCCGGGAAAAAGCCTCCATAATCATCCCGCCTTCATTAAGGGTTGATCTGCGGCTGCAGACAAAAGAAAACTACGGTTCAATGCTTCAATATTTTACCGGCAGCAAAAGCCATAATATCAAATTACGCGAGTATGCGCTAAGAAAGGGATTTTCATTGTCGGAGTACGGCATTAAGAAAGTTCAAAATAAAAATCAAGAAACAAATTTAAAATTTCAAAAAGAAAAAGATTTTTACAATCATTTAGGATTGGAATATATTCCGCCGGAAATCAGAGAGGGGACAAATGAAATCGAACTGGCGGAAAAAAAACGGTTGCCTGATTTAGTCGCGCTAAAAAATATTAAAGGCGACTTACATCTTCATTCTTCATACGATTTGAAGCCGTCTCACGATTTGGGCGCAAATACATATGAAGAAATTATGCAGAAAGGAAAAGATCGTGGATATGAGTATGTGGGATTTGCCGATCATAATCCAAAAATAAGTAATTTGAGTCGGCTGCAAACGGCAAACATCTTAAAGATGAGGAAAAAATTTATTGAACGAATAAATAAAATTGAACAAATCAAATATTTTATCGGTTTGGAGGTGGATATTTTAGTTAGTGGCGAATTGGCTTTTCCGAAAGAGGCAATCGATTCGGTTGATTATCTGATTGTTTCTGTCCATAGCTCATTTGAGATGAATGAGTCGGAAATGACGAAAAGAATTATTAAGGGCTTGGAATTTCCTAAAGTGAAAATTCTCGGACATCCGACAGGAAGAATGATCGGTAAGCGGGAATCAATCGATGCCGATTGGCTGAAAATTTTCAGCATTTGCCGGCAAAAAAACATTGCTTTGGAAATCAATGCTTTTCCGCTGCGCCTGGATCTTCCCGATTATTTGGTGAAATCGGCAATTGATAACGGAGTAAAATTGATTGTCGACAGTGATGCCCATAATATTTCCCAGATGGATGGATTATTTTATGGCGTATCCGTTGCCAGACGCGGCTGGTCAAAAAAAGATGATATAATAAATACGTTAGGATATAATGATTTTAGGGAATGGTTATTGGTTAACAGTTATTAGTTATTAAAAAATATGTCACCTTTACTGATCGTTATCGGGCTGGTTGTTATAATCGGTTTGTATTTCGTGGGGACTTATAACGGATTTATCGTCTTGAGGACAAGGATCCAGGAAGCTTTATCGGGAATCGATGTTCAGTTAAAAAGGCGGGCGGATTTGATCCCGAATTTGGTCGAGACGGTTAAAGGTTATGCCAAGCACGAAAAGGAGATTTTCGAAAATGTCACCAAGGCAAGAAGTGCGCTTATGTCCGCCGGAACGCCGGGAGAAAAAGCCCAGGCCGACAATCAGCTAACGAGTGCTTTAAAAACGGTTTTTGCCGTGGCCGAAAATTATCCGGATTTGAAAGCGAACGAAAATTTCAAGGATCTGCAAAGACAACTGGAAGACACCGAAGACAAGGTAGCTTATTCGCGGCAATTTTATAATGCCAATGTGCTCGAGTTTAACACCAAAATCCAAACGATGCCGAGCAATTTTATTGCCAACATGTTCGGTTTTAAGGTGGCGGAATTTTTTGAAGCCGAAGAGAGCGAAAGAAAAAAGGTAGAAGTAAAATTCTAATGTCAATATATAACCAAATTAGTAGTAACCGGTGGCGGACTTATTTTATAATTGCCCTTTTTATTTTTTTCATAAGCGGGTTTTTCTTTCTTATCGGACAATATCTTCAGTCGCCAACAGAATATTTTATTTTGGGTTTTATCATTTCGCTGATTTCTTCGATTGCCGGCTATTTTTATTCCGACAGGATTGTTTTGCTTACGGTTGGGGCAAAGCCGGCCGATAAGAAGGATTACTTCGATTTTTATACGGTTACGGAAAACCTGGCAATTGCCGATGGTGTGCCGATGCCGAAAATTTATGTAATAAGCGATCCGTCACCCAATGCTTTCGCGACCGGCCGCGACCCGAAACATGCGGTTGTCTGCGCCACGACAGGCCTGCTTGGCATGATGAACCGTTCGGAACTCGAAGGCGTGATTGCGCACGAACTGTCGCATGTCAAAAACTACGATATTCTTTTATCGTCGATCGTGGCGGTGCTCGTGGGTACGGTGGCGCTCGTCTCCGATTGGATCATGAGAAGCATGTGGTGGGGCGGCTCAAGGCGCGACGATGAAGATCGAGGTGGAAGAAATCCGTTGATGTTGATTTTATTTATTCTTGCATTAATAATCGGGCCCTTGGTGGCGACATTAATCCAGTTGGCGATTTCCCGTAAAAGGGAATTGCTGGCCGATGCCAGCGGCGCTTTATTGACACGCTATCCGGACGGTTTGGCGAATGCTTTGGAAAAAATCGCCGGTTATCCGCAGCCGTTAAAAAATGCCAATTCGGCGACTGCCCATCTTTTTATTGCCAATCCTTTTAAGAAACAAAACAAAGGTTCATGGCTCGTTAATCTTTTCAGCACTCATCCGCCGGTTGAAGAAAGAATTAAAATTTTGAGAAGTATGTGAAATCTTTACGCTAAAAACAGGTATCTTCGCTTTTAGCAAACATGAATACAATAATTATATTTGTTAGCAAGCTTTCTCTTTTTTTTATCAAAAACCTCTTTAACCGACCCGGCTCCACCTGGCCGGGAGAGATTGCCTTAAGATTGAACAACAACTTCATCAAGGGGATTTTGAACAATTCATCGCTTAAAATCATTTTGATTGCCGGAACCAATGGAAAAACGACGACTGCAACTTTAATGAGATTTTTATTGGAAAAAAATTCCAAAAAAGTTTTCCAGAACGAAGAAGGCGCTAACTTACTCAATGGTATTGCCTCATCAATAATAAAAAATATCAATATCGGAGGAAAATTTAATTCCGATACGGCAATATTCGAGGTAGACGAAAATACTTTACCGTTAGCATTGAAGCAAATAACTCCGTCTGCCGTTATCATTCTCAATCTTTTCCGCGATCAGCTTGACCGCTATGGAGAAGTCAATATGATTGCTTCGAAATGGCAGGAATCTTTAAAATATCTGACAGCTTCTACAATTATCCTTAACGGCGACGATCCATTGATAAATTCTCTTGGCAAGGATTTAAAATCGGAAACTATTTATTTCGGCGTTTCCAAAAAACTTATGAAAAGGAAAGAAATTCCTCACGATGTGGATTCGGCATATTGTCCGCAGTGCGGTTCGGAGTTAAAATATGATGCAATCGCCTATTCGCATTTGGGAAATTATCAATGCTTGAAATGCGGTTTCAAAAGAAATGGCGCCGAAACTTATGAACATGAGAACATTAATTATCCTTTGTTCGGTTTATATAATATTTATAACATCAATGCGGTTATTTTGACTTTGGAAAAAGTTTTTGAACTCCCGTTGGTACAGATTAAGAAAATCATCGCGTCATTCAAACCGGCTTTTGGCAGGCAGGAAGTTATTTTTTATAAAAAGCGGAAATTTATTATATTCCTCAGTAAAAACCCTGCAGGGTTCAATCAGGCGATTGAAACCGCAAAAGAAATGAAAGGATCAAGGAAGCATTTGCTTATAGTTTTAAACGATCGGATCCCGGACGGAACGGATATTTCGTGGATATGGGATGTCGACTTTGAAAGAATTGCAGGATTTTCGCAAATAATGCTTTCCGGGGATCGAACGGATGATCTGGTATTGAGGTTAAAGTATGCCGGCGAAAAAGGAATAACGGTTAAGGAAAACCCGGAAGAAGCGATCGGAACAATGATTGACGTTTCGGTTGCCGGCGAAACGATTTATGTTTTGGCGACGTATACGGGGATGCTGGAAATTAGAAAAATATTGACGGGAAAAAAATTATTATGAACTTAACAATCGGTTGGCTGTATCCGGATTTGATGAGCACTTATGGGGATCGCGGCAACATCATTGTTTTTCAAAAACGATCGGAATGGCGAAATATCGAGGTCAAAGTAAAAAAAATATCGCTGAAAGAACCGGCGGATGAAATTGAGTCCTGCGATCTGTTATTTATGGGAGGGGCGCAGGATATCCAGCAGGAAATCGTCAACCGCGATTTGCAGCAACAGAAGGGAAAAATCATCATTGCGGCACTGGAAAATAATATTCCCGGTTTATTTATCTGCGGCGCTTATCAATTTTTGGGAAAATTTTATAAGGCGGCTGACGGAACAATCATTAAAGGATTATCATACTTTGATTTATATACGGAAAATCCGGGACCGGGTGTTAAACGTTTAATCGGCAATATCGTAATAAAGTCGACGCTAACTAATAGTGAAATCGTCGGTTTTGAAAATCATGGCGGAAGAACTTATTTAGGAAAAAAAGAACAAGCGTTTGCCAAAGTTGTTAGGGGATTCGGAAATAACGGAGAAGATGGAACGGAGGGAATTATTCATAAAAACGCCATCGGTACATATCTTCACGGTCCGGTCCTTCCGAAAAATCCGGAGCTCGCCGATTATCTTCTTGAGAAAGCTTTGTCCGTAAAATATAAAAAAGAGATTAAGCTCCCATCTTTGGATGATTTGCCGGAACAAAAAGCCAAGCAGTTCGTTATCGAAAAATATTTCTAACTGCTATAATGCAGATATGAAAAAGAAAGAACTGACTAAAGAAGAAGTAATGCACCTGGCGCAATTAGCCAACCTTCAATTAACCGAAAAAGAAACGGAAGATCTGCAAAAAAAACTTTCGGAAACATTGGATTATGTGGAAAACTTGCAGGAGTTAAAAACAGAAAACATCATACCGACAAGTCAAACAACTCAATTGACGGACGTATTTTTTAAAGACGGCGTGCAAGATAAAAGAATTCTCTTGCCGGAAGATGCTGTCAAAAATGCCAAAAGAAAAAAAGACGGCTATTTTGAAGTGAATAAAATCCTATGAGCTTATTGGGTAAATCAGTAACACAATTAAGGAAATTAATCGAAGCTAAGGAATTGAGTAAAAGCGAATTGGTCGATTATTTTAAAAAAAGAATTAAGAAATATAATTCTTCCTTAAACGCTTATTTAACAGTCAATGAAAAAGAAAGTGAAGATAAAACCGGATCATTGAATGGTATTCCTTTGGCAGTCAAAGATAATTTTTGTACTAAAGGATTAAGAACGACCGCTTCTTCGAAAGTGTTGGATAAGTTTATCCCTCCCTACGAATCGACCGTTACGCAAAAATTAAAAGAGGGCGGCGCAATCATTTTGGGAAAAACGAATATGGACGCATGGGCGCATGGTTCATCAACGGAAACATCTGATTATGGACCGACAAGAAATCCTTGGGATGTTACCCGATCGCCAGGCGGATCATCGGGCGGATCATCAGCCGCAGTCAGCGCGTATTTGGCGCCGGCCGCAATCGGATCGGAAACAGCCGGATCAATCCGTCAGCCGGCGTCTTGGTCTGGAGTCGTTGGGTTGAAACCGACATACGGTCGAGTTTCCCGTTACGGCGTCATTGCTATGGGTTCATCATTGGATTGTCCGGGACCGGTAACATTAACGGTTGAAGACGCGGCTTTGATTTTGAAATTGATTGCCGGAAAAGATCCGTACGATGCAACTTCGTCACCTTTTCCGGTTAAAGATTATGTTGAAGGATTAAATGAAAACAAAAAAATGACGATTGGGATTCCGGATGAATATTTTATAGGAGTAGATGAAAGTGTCAAGAGCAGGATATCCCGGTGTACCGGTATATTGGAAAAGATGGGACATATGATAAAAAAAATAAAATTGATTGATCCGAAATACGCGATTTCGGTTTATACGATTGTTCAGCGGGCAGAAGTATCATCAAATTTAGCCAGATATGATGGTATAAGATACGGCAATGACCGGACATATTTTGGTGAAGAAGCCAAAAGAAGAATCATGTTGGGTGCATATACGTTATCGTACGGTTATTATGATGCCTATTACAAGAAAGCGCAGAAAGTTAGGACATTAATTATTGAAGATTTCAAAAAAGCCTTCAAGCAGGTTGATGCGATTATCGGGCCAACCACGCCGATGACGGCATTGAAACTGGGTGAGTGGGAAAAATACCCGTTTTTCGGTGAAGTGATGGATGTATTGAATGAACCGGCTGCTGTCGCCGGAATTCCGGCGATCAGTGTTCCTGCCGGACTCGATAAGAATGGTTTGCCGGTCGGCATGCAGATTATGGGAAATTATTTTTGCGAAGGGACGATTTTGAATCTAGCGCATCAGTTTGAGAAAGAAACGGATTTTTTTGGAGTCGTCAAAAAAGGATTAGAAAATTGTAAAGATTGATATGGCTAATTATAAACCGGTGATCGGTTTGGAAATACATGTAGAGCTTAAGACAAAATCGAAAATGTTTTGTCAGTGCTCGGCCAATTATTTTGGCAAAAAACCAAACACCAATACGTGTCCGGTATGTTTGGGTTTACCGGGAGCGTTGCCGGTGCCGAACGAAAAAGCGATTGAATGGACGATTTTGATCGGTAAAGCGCTAAATTGCACGATCAATAAAATTTCCAAATTTGACCGCAAGCATTATTTTTATCCCGATTTGCCGAAAGGTTATCAGATTTCGCAGTATGATGAACCCATCGCGGTTAATGGTCAAATAAATATTGTAGGGGTCGGGTTTTCCGACCCTCGTTACAAGGGCGGGAATACCCCGCCCCTACAAAAAATATTCCGAATTCGTCGTGTTCATCTGGAGGAAGACACGGGGAAATTGATTCACAGCGGTAATGAAACGCTCATTGATTTTAATCGTTCCGGTGTGCCCTTGGTTGAGATCGTGACCGAACCGGATTTTGATAACAGCGACGACGTGAAAAGATTTTTGGAAGAACTTCGGGTAATCATCCGCTATCTTGACGTGTCTGACGCCGATATGGAAAAGGGGTCAATGCGACTCGAACCAAATATATCGGTTCGAGAAATTCCAAATTCAAAATTTCAAATTCCAAACAAATTTCAATTACCAAAATACAAAGTTGAGGTGAAGAATATAAACTCATTTCGTTACGTGAAACAGGCGATCGAATATGAATTGGAAAGGCAAAAGGAAATATTGGAAAAAGGGGAAACGCCCAGGCAGGAAACCAGAGGCTTCGACGAGAAAAAAGTCGCCACTTATTCGCAGAGATCCAAAGAAGAAGCGCATGACTACCGGTATTTTCCCGAGCCGGATATTCCTCCCCTGACGTTTACGCAGGACTATATAAGTAGTATTATAGTGCCGGAATTGCCTCAGCAAAAGGTTGAGCGGTATGTTATGGACTACCAATTAAAGTTCGATGATGCTTTTAGATTAACTAGAGATTTAAAAATAGCTAATTTGTTTATTAATATTATTAACAATAAAGAAATAAAGAAAAATAATATTCCAATAAAATTCATTGCAAACTTGTTTATTAATAGCTGGTTAAATAAACTAAGACGACTTCCAGAAAAAACAAATGAACGTTATGTTGATGAGGTTGTTGATGCCTATAAACTTAGATTCCAAATAGGAGAAGCAATATCGTCCGACAAATATGATGTAATTATTGACAAAGTTATCGCAGCGAATCAAAAAGTAGTGGACGAATATAGAAAAGGAAAAGAGAATGCTATTATGTTCCTCGTCGGCCAGGTAATGCGCGAGATGAAAGGGAAAGCAGAAGCCAAACTAATAATATCAAAAATCAAAGATAAAATATCAAATTAATTTTTACTTTGTATTTTTTATTTTTTCATTTTAAATTTTTATTTTTATCTTATGTCTTTCGTTCATCTTCATGTCCATAGCGAATACTCGTTGCTTGACGGAATGTGCCGGATAAAGGACTTGGTCCAAAAAGCCAAGGAAATGGAAATGCCGGCGGTTGCCCTGACGGATCACGGCGCCTTGTACGGCGCTTTCAAATTTTTTATCGCGGCCCGGGAAGCCGGAATAAAACCGATAGTCGGCGTCGAAGTGTATAAGGCGAAAAATTCGAGATTCGACAAGCAGGCGGGCGTTGACCGCGATCAATTCCATCTGGTTTTGCTGGCCAAGAATCTGCAGGGCTATAAAAATCTGCTCAAGATGAATACGCTTGCCAATCTGGAAGGGTTCTATTATAAGCCGCGGGTGGATTTTGAACTTCTGGAAAAATACGGCGAAGGACTGATTGCTCTTTCCGGATGCCTGGCCGGAGAAATCCCCAGCTTGCTTGCGGAAGACCAGCCGCAGGAAGCGCAGCGGATTCTGAAAAAATATCTGAAAATTTTCGACAGGAACTTTTATCTGGAATTGCAGCGGCATCCAAAAATGGAAATCCAGGAAAAAGTCAATGCGGAGCTTGTCAAACTTTCGCGCCAGTTTGGCGTGCCGATTGTCGCGACCAACGATGTTCATTATTTAAGCCAGCAAGACGCTTATGCCCAGGAGATTTTGCTTTGTATCCAGACGCAAAGGGCAATTTTCGAGAAAAACCGGCCGCTTTCGATGCTGGATGTTCCGGATTTCTATTTCAGATCCGCGGCGGAGATGAAAGGCACTTTTACCGATTATCCCGAAGCGATCGAAAATACGTTAAGGATTGCCGGCGAATGCAATTTGGAAATTCCTTACGGAAAATTGATTCTGCCGCGTTTTAATGTTCCGCCGGGCTACAGCGTAAAGGACTATCTGCGCCATTTGGTATTTGAGCGTTTGGACAGGGTAAAGGGCTACGATAAGGAAATTATCGATAAACGGTTGAATTATGAATTGGATATTATTTCCCAAAAAGGCTATGACAACTATTTCCTGTTCGTTTACGATTTCGTCAACTGGGCCAAGAGCCAGAAAATTGCCGTCGGTCCGGGAAGAGGCTCGGCCGCCGGATCGCTGGTATCATATGTTTTGAATATCACCGGAATCAACCCATTGGAATACGATTTGCCTTTTGAGCGATTTTTGAATCCGCAAAGACCTTCACCTCCAGATATAGATATGGATTTTGCCGATACGCGCCGCGACGAAGTCCTGCAATACATGCGCAAAAAATACGGTGAGGATAAGGTTGCCCAGGTAATTACTTTTGGCACGCTTGAGTCGCGCATGGCGGTGCGCGATGTGGCGCGGGCATTGGGAAAATCTTATGCCGAAGGCGACCGGATCGCCAAAATGATTCCGCCGCCCCGGCAGGGTTTTCATCTGAAACTCAAATCGGCTATCGACGAAACGCCGGCTTTAAAAATGGCTTACAATACGGAAAACGAAACGAAAAAAATTTTGGAAATCGCCATGAAGCTCGAAAGTTTGCCCCGCCACGCTTCCGTTCATGCGGCGGCCGTCGTTATCTCCGACAAGGAACTGACCGAATATGTGCCGCTGCAACGGGAGGCCAAAGAAGGCAGGATTATCACCCAATACGATATGTATTCGCTGGATTTGAATATTTCTCCGGCAGCAATCGGGTTGACCAAAATGGATATCCTGGGATTGCGTAATCTGACGATTCTCGAAGAGGCCATAAGATATGTGAAATTGATGAAGAAAAACGAAATCAGCATTTACGATATTCCAAAGGATGACAAAAACACTTTTAAATTGATATCCGCGGGGAACACGGTCGGCGTTTTCCAGCTTGAATCTTCGGGTATGAAAAGATTGGCAAAAGATTTGAAACCGAACAAGATTTCGGATATTATCGCCATGGTTTCCTTATACCGGCCCGGCCCAATGGATCTTATTCCCGCGTTTATCGAAGGGAAAAAGAATCCGAAAAAAGTCAAATATCTTCACCCGGACCTGAAATCGATTTTCGAGGAAACCTACGGCGTTTTGGTTTACCAGGAGCAAGTGCTTGAGATTGCCCACAAGATAGCCGGCTACAGTTTGGGTGAAGCCGATATTTTACGCCGGGCCATGGGAAAGAAGAAAAAAGAAATCATGTATAAGGAAAAAAAGAAATTCGTCGAAGGCGCCACTAAAAAAGGCTATACGAAAAAATTTGCCGAAGACATTTTCAGTTTCGTGGAAAAATTCGCTGCCTACGGATTCAATAAATCCCATGCGGCTTCCTATGGCCTGATCGCTTACTGGACCGCTTACATGAAGGCCAATTTTCCGGTGGAATTTATGACGGCGCTTTTGACGGCCGAACTTCAGGGGGTTGCGGGGCCGCAGCGGGAAATCAAAATGGCGCAGGCTCTTGAGGAATGCCGGCGCATGGAAATTAAAGTCCTGCCGCCCAACATCAATAAATCCCAGGACAGTTTCGCGATCGAAGAAGGCGTGATCCGTTTCGGTCTGTCGGCTATCAAAAATGTCGGGCAGGCGGCGATCGATGCCATTCTTGAGGCGCGCCGCGAAGGCGAGTTTATCAGCTTTAAGGATTTCCTTTTAAAAGCCGATCTGCGCCGCGTCAACAAAAAAACGGTCGAAAGCCTCATTAAAGCCGGGGCTTTCAATCAATTCGGCAACCGGGCGACTTTGCTCATGGTTTATCCGACGGTCGTTAAGGAAATAAGCGATTATAAAGATGACAAAGCCAAAGGCCAATTCGGATTGTTCCAGGAAGAAATGACCGAGAAAAAACGGGATGACAATTTTACGCCGATAGAAGATTTCAGCGAAGATGAAATTTTTATGATCGAAAAAGAAGTGATCGGTTTCCTGATCACCCAAAACCCTTTAAGCAAATACCAGAACGTCATCGACAAGAAGATAACCAAAAAAATCGGTGAGATCGGTCAGGAAGATAACAGGAAAACCCATATTGTTGCCGGAATAATCAGCAGCCGCAAGGTAATCAAGACGAAAAAAGACAGTTTGGAAATGGCTTTCGTCAGTTTGTTCGATGAAACCGGTTCGCTGGAAATCGTTTTTTTCCCGACGACATATACCAAATTAAAAGAATCTTTGGCAGTCAATCGCGTTTTGATGGTAAAAGGGAAAATCAATGATCGTGATGGCCGCTTAACCATGATCGCCGATGCCGCCGTTAATTTGGATAGAATAAATAATGGTTGACGAAAGATATGGCCGATGATAAAATAAAAAAAGAAGAAGAATCCTATTTTGAGATTGATAAAGCAGGGAATCTTAATAGAATAAAGAATAAAGAGTTGAAAATAAGGAATTTGAAAAGGAACAGGCAGATTGATCCGAACGCATTGAATATAGGATTTTACTTGATTACGCCGATTATTATCGGCGTTATTTTGGGTTCAGTCATGGATAATTGGCTAAAGACTAAACCGACATTTACGATTATCCTTATATTTTTGGGAATGATCGCCAGTATCTATAATTTATTTAAATTAGTCAAGAATGCCTAAAATCAGCATAAAGCCGGAACCGCTTTTAACGATTTTCGGTTTTACGGTCACCAATTCATATTTGACATCATGGATTGTTATTCTTTTATTTATTCTGGCAGCCGTCCATTACCATAATCAGATCGATAAAAAAAATAAAAGCGGTTTTTATTATCTTGTCAATTTTATTGTCAAATCCGTCTACGGTCTTTTTCAGTCAATTTTAGGCGAAAACAAAATTACTGTCTTTTTCCCGCTCTTGGGAGCTTTTTTCTTTTATATTCTGCTTCAGAACTGGTTCGGTTTATTGCCCGGCGTCGGCAGCCTGCTTATTAAAATTAGGGAACACGGCGAAGAAGTTTTTATACCGCTTTTTAGGGGTGACAACGCGGATTTGAATACGACGCTTGCTTTGGGTTTGATTTCCGTCGGTTTGATCCAGTTTTATGGCATAAAGTATTTGGGTATCGGCGGATATTTGAAAAAATATATCAACTTGAAAGGACCGATCGATTTTTTTATCGGCGTTTTGGAGGTTTTATCGGAAATTTCGCGGGTTCTCTCATTCGCCTTCCGGTTATTTGGTAATATATTCGCAGGAGAAGTTTTATTGATGATCGTTGCTTTTCTCGTTCCCATTTTGGCCTCGTTCCCGTTTCTGGTGCTGGAAATATTCGTCGGATTTGTCCAGGCTTTGGTATTTTCGATGCTGACCGCGGTTTTTATCGGTGTTGCGGTGGAAAAACACCATTGAAAATTGTAAATTGAAAATTAACTAGGGGGTGACAAATAAATGCCAGTTGATATAAAATCTTTAGCGACGGCTTTAGCTATCGGGCTCGGAGCATTGGGGCCGGGTTTGGGTATCGGTATGATCGGTGCCAAAGCAATGGAAGCCTTGGGACGCAATCCGGAATCGGAATCGGCCGTCAGAACCTCGATGATTTTAGGTTTGGCTTTTGCCGAGGCGATCGCCATTTACGCATTGGTCGTATCGTTAATTATTAAGTTCACGTAATTTGATTACGAATACAATATGGAAAATCTTGGAATCGATTACAAATTGCTGATTGCCCAGATAATAAATTTCGGGCTTTTTTTCTTTATCTTCAAGAAATTTATTGCCGGACCATTTATGAATTTCTTAAGCCGGGAGAAGAAGAACGAGGCAGAAAAACAAAAGGCCTTGGTTCTTGCTCTCAATCAGGAAGAAAAAATGAAAGAGGAAGAGAAAAAAGCCCGGACGGAAATGAAAAAAGAAGTTGACGCATTGATCAAGCAGGCAAAGCAGGACGCCGGCCGGGTGCGGGAAGAAATGATTGGCCGCGCCGAAAAAGAGGCGGCCGAAATAGTCGAACGGGCCAAAAAACAGCTTAACGAGGAAAAAACCGCCCTGTATAAGGAATTAAAAAACAGAACGGGTGAGATGAGTGTTTTGCTTATCAACAAAGCCCTTAACAACTATCTCGATGAGGAATCTAGGAAAAAATTGACCCGGTATATCCTTAATAATTTGACCAAAGAAATCGAGTATCAATAAATCGTATGAAAATTGATCCTCAGCTTAAGGAAGAGCTGAAAAAATATATTATCGAACGCGAATATAAATTGAAGCGTAAGGTGACGATTACTTCGGCCTATGCTTTGACCGAAAAAGAAATGGACATCCTTAAAACCAATCTGCCGGTTTTGAAAGAAGCGGTTGTGGATAACCTCATTGATCGCGATTTGGTTGCCGGAGTGGTAATCAGGTTCGGAACGAAGATGATCGACTTATCTTTGAAGGGGGAATTACAAAGTTTATTAAAGTTGATTTATGACATTACTTGACCAATATTTTAAGGAAATTGAAAAGGAATTGTCGCGGGAAAAAACCAAAATTACCGCGCAGGAGATCGGGACGGTACAGGAGGTACGCGACGGGGTTGTGATTTTGACGGGTTTGGACGATGTTTCTTTCGGTGAACTCATCCAGTTCAAGTCCGGAGTATACGGAATGGTAATCGATTTGATTCCCGAACAAACCGGTGCGATCGTTTTGGGATCTTTTGAAAAGATCGAAGCCGGAGAAACAGTCAAAGCCGTCGGAAGGACCCTTTCCGTCGCCGTGACCGAAGAGCTCCTGGGCCGCGTGGTCGATTCCTTGGGTGAGCCGATCGACGGCGGTCAAAAAATAACTGCGAAAACCTTTTATCCTTTGGAAAAGATCGCGCCCGGTGTCGTTTACCGCAAGTCGGTCAATGTTCCGCTGCAAACAGGCATGAAATCGATCGACGCGATTATTCCGATCGGCCGCGGACAGAGAGAGCTCATTATCGGCGACCGGGGAATCGGAAAAACGACGATTGCCGTCGATACGATTCTTAACCAAAAAGGCCAAAATGTAATTTGTATTTACTGTAGCGTCGGCCAAAAATCGTCCAAAGTCGCGTCTATTATCCAACTCCTTCGGGCAAACGATTCGTTAGCCTATACGATTGTCGTTGCCGCTTCCGCATCTGATCCGGCGCCTTTGCAATATCTGGCACCATATGCGGCGACGGCCATCGGCGAATATTTCATGGATCGCGGAAAAGACGTGCTTATCGTCTATGACGATCTGAGCAAACACGCGTGGGCTTATCGGCAAATTTCCCTGATCCTGCGCCGGCCGGCCGGCCGTGAAGCGTATCCGGGCGATGTTTTCTATTTGCATTCGCGTTTGCTGGAGCGAGCTTGCCGGCGCGACGAAAAACACGGCGGCGGCACGATTACCGCTTTGCCGATTATCGAAACATTGGAAGGCGATATGTCCGCCTATATTCCGACGAATGTCATCTCGATTACCGATGGCCAAATCATTTTGGATTCCGATCTTTTCAATGCCGGTATCCGTCCGGCGGTCGATATCGGTCTGTCGGTATCGCGTGTCGGCGGTACGGCGCAAACGAAAGCCATGAAACAGGTGGCCGGTTCACTAAAGCTGGATTTGGCCCAGTATCGTGAAATGGCGGCTTTTTCTCAATTCGAATCCGACCTTGACGAACAAACTAAAAAATTCTTAAACCGTGGAGCAAAGCTGACGCAAATATTAAAGCAGGATCAGCATAAAACCTATGAATTGGCCATTCAGGTTTCGATTATCTGGGCTGCCAATCACGGATATCTTGATAATTTAACCAACGAACAGATTGCCAAATTCGAAAGCCGATTTATCGAGGATTTGAAATCCAGAGGAAGAAAATTATTGGACAGGCTTAATAAAAATAAAATAATCAATAAAGAAGACGAAGAAGAATTAAAAAAGTACGCGGAGGATAATTCCAATCTTGTTTAAATATGAATTTGCGACAGGTAAAAACTAAAATTCGATCCATCGGAAACGTCAGAAAAATCACCAGAGCCATGCAGATGGTTTCGGCGATAAAAATGAAAAAGGCCCAAGCGGAAGAAATCGAAGGCCGGCCTTACCGGTTGGCGCTGGAAGATATAATCGGCAAAATCGTCAGGAAAATCGATAGGGAAAGTTCCGTGCTGCTTATGCCGCAAAACGACGACAGCCGGCGTGAACTTATCATTTTTATTTCGTCCAATAAAGGGTTATGCGGACCGTTTCATGTAAACCTTGACCGTTATTTGTTGAAAAACGTTAATTTCGGGGAAACCGATTTCATCGCCGTCGGCAAAAAAGGGGCGGTTTTCACGAGCCGAATGGGAAGTAAAGTATTGGCGGATTTTTCCGGCAATAACCCATTGATCGAAGTTTCGGCCATTTTCAAAATGGCGCTTGACCTGTATTTCGGCGGCCAATATAAAAAAATATCCTTGGTTTACAACCGGTTTATTTCGACTTTGAAATCGGAAACGATCCGGGAAGTAATCCTGCCGTTTAAAATCGGGAAAAAAGACATGAAAGACAAGGCCGCCGGAGAATTGGCCGGCGATTACCTCATCGAACCGTCACCCCGCGAAATCATCGATTATCTTTTGAAAAGTTATATCGAAGAAAAAATCCGCGGCGCGATTGTGAGTTCGCAAGCGGTGGAACATTCGGCCCGGATGATTGCGATGAAGAATGCAACCGATAACGCGAATGATATTACTTACAATTTAACATTATTAAGCAATAAAATCCGGCAGGGTAAAATAACGAGCGAGCTTTTGGATATGATTACGGCGAAAGAGTCGGTGGAGAACTAATTTCAAATTAAAAATTAAAAATTATCATTATGTCAGAAGGCAAAGTGATTGCCATTAGAGACGTTGTCGTTGACATTGAATTTCCCAAAGGCCAGACGCCAAGAATTTATGATGCTTTGGAAATTGCCCGGGAAAAAGGCCAAAAATTGATTTTGGAGGTGGAGGCGGTTTTGGAAGACGGATTGGTGCGGGCATTGGCTTTAAGCACGACTTATGGCGTTGGAAGGGGAACGAAAGTCGTAAGTACCGGAAAATCAATTGAAGTGCCGGTAGGCGAAGGCGGTTTGGGAAGAATTTTCAATATTCTCGGGGAAGCAATCGATAATCAGGGACCGGTCAAGGCAAGCAAATATTATCCGATTCACCGCGAGGCGCCTTCCTTAACTCAACAGGCAGTCAAACAGGAAATTTTCGAGACCGGTCTTAAGGTTATTGACTTGATCACTCCTTTCATCAAGGGCGGTAAAGTCGGCATTTTCGGCGGCGCCGGGACCGGTAAAACGGTTATCATTCAGGAAATGATCCATAATGTTGCCAAGGAACACGCAGGCGTATCCGTTTTTACCGGTGTCGGAGAAAGAACAAGGGAAGGGAATGATTTATTGAATGAAATGAAGGAAACGAAAGTGCTTGACAAGACCGTTTTGGTTTTCGGACAAATGAACGAACCGCCGGGAAACCGCTTGCGGGTGGCCTTGACCGGCGTAACCATGGCCGAGTATTTCCG
>Ga0172369_10004109_pt1 | contig 18691 bp, 19 predicted proteins | sample LakKiv25m_FD_114539 | JGI IMG/M metagenome (GOLD analysis project Ga0172369, IMG submission 114539) | Freshwater microbial communities from Kabuno Bay, South-Kivu, Congo - kab_022012_11.25m | ecosystem: Environmental > Aquatic > Freshwater > Lake | place: Democratic Republic of the Congo...
CATTTCTCATAATTTATTACACTATGTTTTGAATATTAATTTTTTTCTTTATAATTACAAAAATATATACTTATATATCTCTTCTAATTTATTAAAAATTGCATTTGGGTATTGAATTCAGGATGAAATTGAACAAGATATTATAACAATAAATAAACTCATAGATGAGTTAAAAAGTGATCACAATGTAAACCAAAACACATTTATAAACATTAAAAAAATTCTTGATAAACATAAAATAGCTTTAGGTGATAATGAAAATCCTTTAGAAAAATTAGAAAGTTTAAGAGAAAAATTAAAATGAGATAAAGAAGAATTAAAAAAATGAGAAGAATTAAAATGAAAAATAACTGATAGAAGAAAAGAAAGTGAGAAAAATACTAAAGAAGAGGCAAATAAAAAATTAAAAGAAACACTTAAAAAACAAGTGAATGATGAAATTTTAAACTCAGACGACTATGATTTTAGGAAAATAGTAGAAGAAGCAATAACAGTTACTGATATCAATTTAGCAGATATTAAACAAGTAGCATTTTTGAGTTATTTACATTTAGATGCTAATACTACAACACAAATAAATAAATATATGAATGGGGTAGATTTTGATATAAAAGACAACAATGGAGGAAAAATACTAGATATTTCATTCAAATTTGATACAAGAAAAGATAAAGATAAAACTGAAAAAATTTCTTTAAATATCAATAATTGAAAAATTAATCCTCAAGAATTTATTACAAAATTAAAAGATCTTCTTAAATCTCGTTTTTGAAGTTTTGATCCAAACTATACAAGAGGATTAAGACAAGAACAAGTCTTCCAATAAAGATAGGGTTCGTTTGAGCTCTATCTTTATTAGACTCTTACTTTTGTGATTTTTTGTCAGTATTTCAAACATTTATTGGTAATACATTTTCCAGTTATCCCTGCAAGAAGAGGAAAAAATCCCATCAAAAAAAGGAGTGTATCAAAATCAAGACTTGGACTTTTTTCGATAAGGGAAGATATATATATGAGTATAACTCAAAAAATAGATTGGACTATTCTTACATATTTACTTTTAAATAGACAAAGATTCGTAAGTCATAGTATGAGAGGAATAATTCAAAGAGCCGTAATTCCATATTTTACATAGAGTATATTTTCTTGTCATACAAAAGGAAATTGAAGTCCTTTCCCACGAAAAATAAAATTGTAATAACACACAATTATAAATAACAATCAAAAAATAATTCTTCCCCAAAGGATAGTTGTATCACTTGGTCTTTTTCCAAGAAATTTTAAAAATTCAAACATTGTTTATTCCATTAATTTTAAAAACGAGTACAATTATAAAAAAAATTCAAAAAAATTCAAAAAAATACTTTTTTTTTGACAAATTTTTATATTTTATATAATATTCGAGCTTTCCGAACTTATCTTGGGATGTCGCCAAGTGGTAAGGCAGTGGACTTTGACTCCACCATTCGTAGGTTCGAATCCTACCATCCCAGCCATAAAATTTTAGAGTTTTGGGAAAAGAAATTAATAATATTTGATTTTTTCTTTTAAAACTCTATGATAAAGCTTATAGATCAAAGTTAAATTAGGGAATTTTGATTTTTAAGTTTTATACTTAAAAAACTAAAAATTAATTTATTTTGCAGAAAAATTAATTTTTATAATACATTTAGTTATTTAATAATTTTTATTTTATGATAGCGGTTATAGAACTAGGGGGAAATCAATTTACTGTAAAAGAAGGGGATATTATTGATGTGAAAAAACAAGATGCTGAAGTAGAAAATATTTTTAATGTAGAAGCTCTTCTTCTTACTGATGAGGAAGGAAAAGATGTAAAAGTTGGAACTCCAACGGTTGCAGGTTCAAAAATAGAACTAAAAGTGATTGAGCAATTTAAAGGGGAAAAGATAAGGATTTTTAAGATGAAATCAAAGAAAAGATTTGCTAGAAATAATGGTTTTAGACCAAAATTAACAAAAGTTCAAGTGATTTCTATTGCATAAATTTGCAATTGTCTCATTTTTGGAGTACAATTACCTCGTATATTAAATCCAAAAATGAGACTTTTTATTTTCTAAAAACTGATTTTGGGATCCAAAATAAACATAAAGGCTAAAATTAAAAGACATACTCGTATATTAAAGGAAGCAATTTCTCAGTGAGTCAAACATAAAATGCATTACAATTACTGATATAATTTTGTTATAGTAGTAGTTGTTTTTTTGATGCCAATTTATCCAGCTCTTGCTTCTTTTGTTCATAGTAACACTGTTCTTGATTTTTATAGAGGAGATATAGATGAGACATCTATCATTGATTCCTATGTCGGAGATGAAGAAGGAACAGAAAGTACTGGACTTATAGTAGAAACAAAAGATTCTTTTATTTCTATTAATACACTTCTTAAAGATGAAAGAGATGTAAGTGAGACAAGTGAAGTTGTAAATTACGAAATAAAATCATGAGAATCGATTTCTACTATTGCTGATAAATTTTGAGTTTCACTCAATTCTATTTATTGGGCAAATAATCTTTCTAAAAATTCTGTTATTCGTCCTGGTGATACAGTAAAAGTTCCACCTGTTTCTGGTCTTATTCATAAAGTGAAATCTTGAGATACTATTTCTAGTCTCGCAAAAAAATATGAAGTATCTGAGGAAAAAATAAGAAAACAAAATAATTTATCAAATGATGCTAATCTTATTGCTGGAAAAGTTATCGTTGTACCTGGAGCAATAAAAAAATATGAAGCACCAAAAAAAGTTATTATTCCTTCGACAAAGAAATATTTTGCAAGTAAAAAGAATGGTGCAAGAGTGGCTTTTAATAATAAAAAAATAGTGATAGATACTGATACTTATAATCTATCAAAAAGAGCACCAAAGCATTCTTTTGCTTGGTGAAATTGTACACGGTTTGTTGCTCAATATAAAAATGTAGATTGGTCATGAAATGCAAAAGAATGGCTAAGAAATGCAAGAAATAAAGGACATGCTACAGGAAGTAGTCCATCAAGCTGAGCAATTGTCGTTTTCAATGGAAGAGGATATAATCCTGTTTATGGACATGTAGGAATTGTAATTGATGTAGAGAATGATTATATAATAATAAAAGATATGAATTACCGTAGTATTAATGAAGTTACGACAAGGAAAGTATCAAAAAATGATGGAGCAATCAGATGATATATCTATGTTAATTAAAAAATAAATCAAACAAAAAAATGCTAGAGAAATCTAGCATTTTTTTTATAATATACTCGAAATTTTGGGCTAATGTAAAAAATGTGTGCTGAATTTAGTATAAAAAATGGCTTTAAATAAAGTAGAGATTGAATATATTTTTATTGCTTTTAAATAGGTATTATTAAAAATAATATTTACTCAGATTTCTATTAGATTTTAGTATAAATCCAGAATGATAAAAAATATTCCTAGAAATTTCCCATATTGATATTTTTCCCTTTTCATAGATTCCTGCCTTCGCAGGAATGACAAAATAAAGTAGAAATGACAAATTAGAGCAAAGTCCTCCTTATCAGGTGAAAATCTTTTTTCCCCCTCTCTCCCTCGGGGGGAAAGGGCTAGGGATTGGGGGAGTTTTTGGAGATGAACAAACCCCGGATTAATAGATTCGCCCTCACATTTGGTAATAAATTCACAAAGAAGAAAGCAAAAGCTTAAATTAAAATACAGATAGTCCAAAACGGGAGTTCGGTACCGGTACCCAAAACGAAAATCTAAAAAAGTAGAGATGAAGCATTGCTTCATCTCTACAGGATTTGAATTTTTGTAGAAGAAAATTAGTATTTTATACAATACAAAACATTGATATTCGTAGGACGAGTTTCGGATCATCATGTAGTGGCTGAATTTCCTCAAGACCAATTTATGAGAGTAGTATGCCAATTTCCTCCACTTAAACCAGATTGTCTATCATCAAAATAAGGAATACTGTGACTATGACTCTGAATCTCCCCTCCTTGTTTCGTTCCGACCACATCCCCTGTTGTTCCATCACCTCTATTAGTACGAGAGGCTCTATCAGGATCATTAGAACTTCATTCAGCCCAAGCACGAAGAAATTGACCACGATAATCAGGAAGATTAAAATTTCCTCAAGTTCATCCATACATATAACCTATTGCACTGAAAAGATTTGCATAAGTCGTACTAGAAATAGAAGCTCAGTTTGTTTTAAGCCAACCAGTTGGACAAGTTGTCATTGCAAAAGCTCAAATACTTCCACTTGGAATGACACTCGAAAGACGATTATCGAGATCTTGAACATTTAATTTTATGGTATTCATTGTATCGTTCCATAAATTTGAAGTTAAAGAAGTTTCACTTGTAACCGTAGGGATATTTCACCAATTGTTAAAGGCATATATTCATAAAATACAAAAAGAACATCATATTATAAAAAATATTCCTGCTATAAGTGATTTTAGTATTGTTGTTTTCATAAAAAAATTAGTATTTTATACAATATAATACATTTATATTTTTAGGTCGAGTTTCAGACCCTCCATTAAAGCCAGTTTCCCAATTACCATCAGCACCACTATTATTACTACCATGTAATATATTAGTATAACCCCAACCTGAACCATTTCCAGTAAGATATGCACTTTTTCCATGATTGTGACTCTGAATTTCATATCCTTGCTTTGTACCTACATTATCTCATGTTGTTCCATCTCATCTATTAGTTCTCCGTGGAGCTTCAAGATCAATTGCTGATCCATGAGACCAAGCACGGAGAAATTGACCACGATAATCAGGAAGACTAAAATTTCATCAAGATCATCCATAAATATATCCTATAGCACTGAAAAGACTTGCATAAGTTGTAGTAGAAACGGAAGCTCCATTCGTTTCAAGCCAACCAGTTGGACAAGTTGTTATTGAAAAAATTGCAATTGTTCCAGTAGGGATTTTACTAGATTCCAATTGATTAACACGATTATCTAAATCTTGAACATTTCATTTAATAGTATTCATAGCATCATTCCATAAAGTTGAAGTAAGAGGAGTTTCACTTGTAACAGTAGGAATATTTATCCAATCAAGAGCAGCAAATAAAGCAAGATATCCTAAAATAGATCATAAAAATAAAGCAAATCAGAATACAAATCATTGTAAAAATTTATTTTTCATATTTATATTAAATTTAAGAGAAATTAATATTTATAAAAATCTATTTTAAAATTTTACCACTCAACTGTAATAATACCATTTCAACCACTACCACCTGTATATTGTCATCAAGATCAACCTCAGCCATTTGAACCAGCATTTCAATAGTATTTACCATAATTTGATGCTCCTCATGCCCAATAACTATTACCTCCTATACCATTTCCTATTCTTGTTCCAGTTCCTGGATTTACATCATATCATGCCCATTGATCACCTGACCCTCAAGCTATATTTATATCACCACCTGAAGCTCCTCAACTTATATAAGAATATGATTCATTATATCATCATCCATTTCATATACAATAAGTCCCAAAAGATGAATTAGTCCCTATTATACCAGAATTCCGAGGACCTGTAACAATTCAACCAGCACCAACAGTAAGAGATATGACCTGTCCAGGTGTGACACTAATATATTTTATACAGGTTCCACCTGCTCATCAACCAAAATTATTTCCACCAGATGTTCCACTTGCTCAACCACCTGTAACAATTACTTTGATTTTAGAAATATTTTCAGGAACAGTAAAATTAAATGTTCATGGAGAGGAAAATACTTGTATTCCTCATATTTTTCCAGTCATTCTATTTTCTAAATCTTGAACATTTCATTTAATAGTATTCATAGCATCATTCCATAAAGTTGAAGTGAGAGGAGTTTCACTTGTAACAGTAGAAATATTTGTCCAATCAAGAGCAGCAAATAATGCAAGATATCACAGCATAAATCAGAAAAATAAAAATATTCCTGCTACGAGTGATTTTAATATTGTTGTTTTCATATATTTAAAATTAAAGGTTTTAAAATTAATATTTTATACAATATAAGACATTGACATTGGTTGGGCGAGTTTCGTTACCACCAGTGCTCGTTGCGGCCATCAATCGCCAGTTTCCAGCTGTCCCGGCATGCGTATCTGAATATCCAGCATACACGAAATCAGCTGTAGGCCCCTGCGCCGGGTTGTCTCTTAACAGGCTATGATTATGACTTCGAAACTCATCTCCCTGTCTCGTTCCCACATTATCCCCAGTCGTGCCATCACCTCTATTTATTCTACTTGCTTTATCAGGATCAGTTGTTGCACCATGAGACCAAGCACGGAGAAATTGACCACGATAATCAGGAAGATTAAAATTTCCTCAAGATCATCCATACATATATCCTATTGCACTGAAAAGACTTGCATAAGTAGTAGTAGAAACGGAAGCTCCATTTGTTTCAAGCCAACCTGTTGGACAAGTTGCCACAGCAAAAGCTTCAATATTTCAACTCGGATCTACAAGAGAAATACGATTATCAAGATCTTGAACATTTCACTTTATGGTATTCATTGTATCGTTCCGCAATGTTGAAGTAAGAGGAGTTTCACTTGTAACAGTAGGAATATTTATCCAATCAAGAGCAGCAAATAAAGCAAGATAGCCTCAAATAGATCATAAAAATAAAGCAAATCAAAATACAAATCATTGTAAAAATTTATTTTTCATATTTATAAAATTGAAAAACTAAAATACTCATTAACCAAAATGACAAGTACTATTAAAATTAAATCCTTGATCAAATTTACAAGTAGTATCATCAATACAAGTATCAAATTTATATTCAGTTGTTTCTATATCAATTAGTGTTCAATCAGCTCCTTTTAATATTCCATTATTACAAGTAAAATTTTGTTTTACATTTTCGCATCTAGTAGCTGTTAAAACAGAGAAAAATGCTTTTGTTCCATTATTATTTATTACTATTCCATTATTTCTACAATTCATTGGAATAGTTGATGTTCATAAAACTATTCTTTCCATATATCATAAATCTCAACCAAAACTTTGCAAAACAGATCCTGTAAATGTAGATTTTAATGATGCTATATCTTTGACATTACTTATATTTAATCAAGTTAAATATGCTCATGATCAATACATATTTTGTATAGTTATATTTGATCCTACATGGTTAATAGTTAAATCATAAGGAAGATTATTTCAATCCTTATTAATAATATAATAGGTGCTATTTCAAAGTAAATCAATAGATCAAGTATTATCGTATAGTAAACTTGGAATATTTGCTATATAATCACTTCATCATGTACTAAATTTCATAAATCAAGGATAATTTCATTTTATTAATGCTAAATAATTATTTGCATAAGCACTATCTATTATATATTGATAAGCAATATTTCCTTCAATTACAGCTCATATTTGATATTCTCTTTTACTATAAGCTAATCAATATACATAATTTTTTTCAAAGTTTGGGTCAGTTGAAACTTTACTCATTCCTATTTGTTGGCTTATTGCACTTCATACTTCTCATGTAAAAACTAATTCTGTTCCATAAACAGATCAAGTGGATGTTATTCATTCAGGATTTGGATATTTTCATGATTTTATTTGAAATAAGGTCAATCATTTTTGAATTTGTGTAAGAGTAGAAATTCTATTACTATCTCGAGCTCCTTTTAAATAAGATGAAAAACTCATAAATCCTATAGTTCCAAGTATTGCTAAAATTGTAATAACTACTATGAGTTCTACGAGAGTAAAAGCTTTTTTATTAAGTATTTGATTTCATTTCAAAAATAAATATTTTTTCATATTTAAAATTATTATAAAAATATATTTTAAGAAAGTTTAGAAAAATTGTTATCCTAAACTCGATTCAGGATTTCTCTAAAATTATTATCTATCTCATTTCTCTAGACTTACTTAATCAAAGATTTTAAAATATTCTCTAGAAAATACTTTTTTGAGTAAATTCAATTTATATTAAACTTTAAAAAATATAAATTTATGAATTTTTTGATAGTATTTCTTCGATAAATTATAAAAATCTCTATAAAAATATCAAAAGAAAATAAATTTACTATATGAGATGATAAGAGAAAATAGTATAGTAAAATAACTTGATTTTAGTAAAGTAATAAAAATACAGATTTTTTGTTTTTAATTAAGGATTTCAAAAAATTAAAATTATAAATGATGATAGTTTATTTATTTTCAATAAATATTAGATAAGCATTCCAAAAAATTTATTAGTAAACTAAATAAATTTTCCATTTTTCATAAATTATATATTACTGTTGCATAGCATTCATAATCTTGTATCCTACTTGGTCAATAGGAGTAAGAGTTTTGTAGAGTTTTTCCCTTATGACGAGATAATCTTCTCTAAGAAGCTCTAAAAAAAGATGAGGAGGAAGATTGTTTTCATATTCAGAATAAGCATGAAATACAAGAGGAAAAACTTTGTAAGTATGATTTTTTTCATCTTCTATTTTATTTTCTACTTCTATAGCTTTTCTTGTAATTTCAGAAAAAGAATAAGTTCATTCATTTTTATTTTCTGTGTTGAGGAGTTTCGCAGGAATATCATAATACCATTTAAGATATTCGAGATAGCTTACATATCGGCACATTTCGTATGTTGTTTGTTTCAGTATATTTAATTTTTTATAGGTAGATTTATTATTGTCATTATTACATTTTAGGCTTTGTCATTGAATATCTACTTTTTGTATTCTTGCTTCAATTTTGTTTTTTATTCTATTTCCAAGAGTTCAAGTTTTTTCTAATGGAATGAGTTTATTTTTTAGATTGCTAAGTGATTTTTTTTGTACATTAATAATGGCACATTTATAAATCGTAGAAATATTTTTAGTATAGATTTCTTTTACTTTTTCAAAAGAACTATATCCTTCATCATTTTCTGTTTTATAATTTTCGGCATCTTTATAGTTTTCTACATTGTAAGCAAGAGTAATTCATTCTTTGTAAGGATTACAAATATCTTTTACACGACATTGATAGAGATCTAATCAAGTTTTTGTTTCACAGACTGTATTTTCATCTGCCAATGCAGAAACATTTATAGTGAAAAATGAAAAGAGGCAAAGAATGATAAAGATTTTTGACGACATAATTTTATATCTATAAATAATTTTTACCATTGTATAGAAAAATTATTTATTTACAAATTTTCAAAAAATGAAAAGAAAAAGTTTATATAACTCTTAAAATTTCTTCTATTGTTGTATGACCTTGAATTGCTTTGAGTATACCATCTTCCTTCATTGTTATGAGGTCTCCACTTCTTGCTTCTTCAATGATTTCTTCACTTATTCAACCGCCTCTTATTATATTTCTTATATTTTCATTTATTGTTATGATTTCATACACTCCTATTCTTCCGAGGTATCAACTGTTATTACAGTTTTCACATCCTGATCCTTCATAGAGTTTAATATTTTCTGTTCCGAGAGATTTCATTCCTATTTCTTCCATCATTCCGCTTATAAGAGCAATTTCTTGCGGAGTTTTTTCTTTTTCTTTTTTACAATGAGGACATATTTTTCTTACGAGCCTTTGAGCTATAATCGTATCAAGAGCTGCAGCCATAAGGTAAGGTTTTAATCCCATACTCATAATTCTATCAAGAGTTTCTGCAGCACTTTTTGTATGCAAAGTTGAAAGAACAAGATGTCCTGTAAGAGAAGCATTTGTCGCAGTCATAAGAGTTTCAAAATCTCTTATTTCTCAAACCATTACGATATCTGGATCTTGTCTCAATATTGCTTTTGAACCTGATTCAAAAGTAAATCAGTTTTTTTCTTTTACTTCTGATTGTATTACTCAAGGAAGTTCATATTCTATCGGATCTTCGAGAGTAATTATTTTCTTATCTTTTGTATTAAGTTTAGAAAGTATCGTATAAAGAGTTGTTGTTTTTCCAGAACCAGTTGGTCAAGTTACAAGAACTAGTCCCGTTTTTTTCTGAATAATTCTTTCTATCATTCTTTCGGAAGTCCAAAAAAATCATAAATCACCAAAATCTATAATTGTTTTTCCAGAGTCAAGTATTCTACAAACTATATTTTCTCAATATTTTGTTGGAAGGGTCGAAACTCTTATATCTATTTTTTTTTCATCTATTTTTATGTTATATTTTCAGTCTTGTGGAATATCAAAAATATTAAGTTTGAGTCCAGCAGAGTATTTCAATCTTTCAAGAATTCATTTATATTCTTTTTGAGAAAGTTTAAATATTTCAACAAGAATACCATCTATTCTAAATCGTATATTTACATCATTTTCAAATAACTCATAATGAATATCAGAACTTCATAAAATCATCGCTCCAATAGTTATATCTTTGAGTGCTTCATCAGTATTTTGTTTTTTGAGATTTTCTTTTACTCTGATTCCTATTTTATCAAATTTATTTGAATAATATTCCTTTTTTTCCTCTTGCATAAGAATACTGTTTCTCAGCTCTTCAGTATTTATTTTTTTTTGTTGCTTTTGAACTCAAATTTTTTTTGTTTTTTGTTGCATTTCTTTTACAATGTTATAAAGTCCTTTTTATTATATCTTATTTTCTTTATTTATGCAAAAAAGCAATAGACAAGCATCAATACTTTTATGGTCTCTCTTTCTTTCTGCTTTTATTGCATCTTTGTTTATTTTTATTTCTGGTTCTGTCCAAAAAAATATAAAAAATTCCTTATTTTTTTCTGAATTGATTGATAATTCATTTATATCAAGTCATATCTTTTTTGATAAAAATATTAATTTTTTAAAAATCAGTGAAAATGAATATATAAAGAAAAATAAAGAGTGAAAATTTTCTCTTTTAGCTTGAAAAGCAAGTGAATTTCGTTTTGAAAAAGATAGTCATTTCCTTTCTTGAAGTTTACAAATTCAAAATTGATGACCAGTTTGGTATAATTTTGTTGATATTGATACAAGCCCTTTTTCTGCTACAAGTGTAAGTTCTGGAGTAATTTTTTCTGAATCCACATTTTCAGGGATGATAGATTCTTGAATTGATACAGGAATTCTTTATGTAAAAAATTTAGGGGGATATACTTCTTTTTCTCTTACTACAGATATCCCTTTTTTATCAGAAGAATCGGAATATCAAGTGATGAGAAAAATAGTAGGAATAGAGGTAGAAAAAAAATTTTTTAAAAAAAGGAATTTTCTCCCTTGAGATTTTCCTTGATTTGATTACTTAGGTTTTGGTATGGAATTTTAAAAAAATTTATAGTTAAAAAAACTCTCCAATTGGAGAGTTTTTTCTTTTTTTCCTTTTACTCACTGAAATCAAAAATCGTCTTATAATTAAAAATAAGACTATAAAGAGCAGATACTCAAACAAGAGTATAAACTATGTTGGATACAAGAGTTGCTCCTCAGAAAATGTAAGCAACAAGATCAAAGTTAAAAACTCCGACAAGCCCCCAATTTAGCCCACCAATTACGAGGAGAATAAGAGCAATAGCATTCAATACTTTCATATATAAAATATTAGAAAATAAAATGAAAACATCTTTCATTATAATCTTTTTGAGAAAAAAGCAATTTTTTCATTTTTATGTAAGAATTTTAACTTTTTATCTTTTTTATAAGTCAGGAAAGTATCAAAATATTTATAAATACGATAACTGCTCCAATTCAAAATATAGAAATTCATTTATCTATACAAAGTCATCAAACAAGCGGTCAGACAAACATACTCATAGATTGGAGTGAACTCAAAACTCCCATTATTTCACCTCTATCATGGAGTCAAGTATTTTCCACTATTTCTCCTTGGTAAATTGGATTTATAATTCACTGGAAAAATATGAGCAGAAAAAATACTCATAAAAAAAGCCATAATGGTTTTATAAAAGAAAGCAAAACAAATATAACAAATATTCCGATATTACTGAGATAAAAAAGAGTTTTGAGTGAGAAATATTTGAGCCAAAATTTTTTAAGGAGAAAAGCTTGGTTTATAGCTACTATAAGTCCTATTCCACTCATTACATATCCACTTGTATGTCATGGAAGATTATATTGCTTTGAGAGAAAAACAGGCAACATTCCTTGATAAAGAGAAAAACTCAAAATAAGAGTAAAAAATGAGACAAGAAATATTCTTATTTGAGATTCTTTTAAATATTTTAAGATACTTCAAAAAGGGTTAAACTGAATTTTTTTCTTTGTCATGTGAGCATTTGTTTCTCTTAAAAATAAGAAAAGCATAAAAATTTCTAATCAAGAAAAGAAAGTCATAAACCAAAAAGGTGCTTTTACTCAAAAGGGAAGAAGCAACGATCAAATAATCGGTCAAAATATAAATCAAGCTCCAAAAAGTCCGCCAAGAATTCCCAAATTACTCAGTCTTTCTTCTTTAGTTTTTGATATATCAGAAAGCATAGATTGCACGATACTTATATTTCCGCCGGTAATTCCGTTGATTATTCTTCCGACAAGAAAAGCCCAGAAAACTGAAGTAATACTCATAAAAAGAGAAGAAAGAAAACTTCCGAGTATACAGATAAAAAGTATTTTTTTTCTTCCGTATCTATCCGAAAGTTGTCATAAAAAAGGACCAGATAAAAAAGAAAAAAGTCCATAAGCAACTATAGAATATGATATTATATGAGCCGAAACTCAATAATATGTTATCAAATCAGGAAGAGTTGGTATAAATATACCTATACTGAGGACATCCAAAAAACCTATAATTATTATCGTAAGCTTATTTTTATCTATTTTCATTGTCATTTTTTTAAAATTTAATAATCAGTTTTCTTTTAAATAAAGCAATATATAATCGTAATCTTTTTGAATTACTTCAGTTCTCACAATTGAAAAATATATTTATTGAAAATATTCTTTTTTAAGAATAGGAAGAAAAAATAAAAATACAAGATTTTTGTGAAGTTAGGAAAAATTATTTTTGTTACTTATAAAATATAAGTAAATTTGTATAACCATTAGATTTTTTTTTAAATTGTTCATCTTTTATAGTGTGGGTGTAATTATCTCTATCATAAAAAATTCACTCACTTACCATTCCACCATCAAGATAAAGAGCATTTATAATTTTGATACCTTTTAGTATGTTTATAGCATCGTTAAGTGTCATACTTTCAGAAAAATTTACTATTCCTCTACTTGTCTCTCCTCCAGCATATCTTTCTACAAAAAATCTAAATTTTCATTTCTTTTTTACCGCTTGTGTATTTCTTTCTATTCAATTTTTTATTACTTGGATTTGTTGAAACATACTCCATCTCCCGTTAACTACTTGTCTTATTAAATTATCTAAATCGGGAATATCTTCCAAATTCATAATTTCTGGATTTTCATTTTTTATAACTAATAAACCATTCCATTGAGATCTTATATTTTGTCATCTTTTTTGACCATTTTCATAGGCAATTCATTCAATAATTTTATAATCGGGAGAAAAAGCACCAGCAACGATAAGAACAACTTTTTTTCATGAGCTTTGATATTTATTATAAATCTGTCAAAAATTTATATTTTGAGGAGAATTTTCTCTCGTCATAAAATCAACTTTTCCACCTCTTTCAAGAGTAAAAAAACTAGCTACAAGTCCCCCATTCTTATCTATTACGTTAAATTGTCCAAATCAGATAGGCATATTCCCATTATTATTCATAATTTCAATTGTTGCTTTTGGTTCTTCTGCTAATAAGTCTGATTGACCGGCAAGCCATTTGGCTCACAATACAACTTTTTTTAATAATTCATTAAATTTTTTTCAAATTCAATCTAAGTTTAATTGTTCATTAGAATTTTCTCAAGTTTCCATTTTACCCATTTTTTAGAAAGTTAAATTTATTTCCCTCAATTTTATCATAAAATAAGTAATTATCAAAATTATGATAATATTTTTGACAAGCAAATAAAAATAAATATACTCCACTATATTAGTATAGTAATACATATAATATATGAAGATAGCAGAATCTCTTGAAATTATAAGTAAAATTTTTTTGAAAATAAGAGATGAAGCTGATTTTGAAGCGAGTTTGGCTGATATTTTGACTCCTTCTGAAATAAATGATATTGCTGAGAGAATTCGTATTCTTGAGATGTTGAAGGCTTGAATTTCTCAGAGAAAAATAGCTTTGGAGCTTGGTATATCGATTACAACGGTCACAAGAGGAAATAGGATTTTTAAATATGATGGAAAGGCGATAACAAAATATTTATAAAAATTACAATTATGAACACATTTATAAAAAATATTTCTTGGAAAATTTTCGGCTGGTGTTGGTAAAAACAAGCTTTTTTAAAAGAAGCATTTTCCCAACACTTAAGCATTTCTTAAGTGTTTTTTATTACTAAAATTAATTTTATGGCAAATGAAGGATGAATAAGATTAGATAAATTTGATATACCTCTTTCTTATTCTGAAGAATGATGAGAAAAAGATATTTCTTTTAAAAATTTAAGGACAAAAAATCCTTTTGTTCTTGTGGAACAAGATGGAATAGTTTCTTTTGCAACAGGAACAATTCACAAATTAGCAGATTTACAAGCACTTAAAGAATTACAAGAAAGGACGAAAGAAAAAATATTTTTTCTCACTCCTTTTTCTCTTGCCGAAAGAGAAGGGCAAGGTGTAGCACATGGCGATGATCCGATTTTAGCTCTTGAAATAGAAGAAGAAGTTCAAATAACAAAAGAAAAAATGCTTTCTCTTCTTCCAGATAAAACAATACAGCATGGTGAGATAAATCCAAATATTTCAGCCGAAAATTTTTGAAAAATGGTAGAACAGGTTCTTGAAGAAATAAAGGGAGGGAATATTTGTCAGTGTATTATTTCAAGAGAATTTCAGACAGTTCTCCAAAACTTTTCTCCAGCAATGCTTCTTACTCTCTATAAAAGATTGCTTGGTATTGATGGTTCATATATGACTTTTATGTTTAATACTTGAAAGCAGGTTTATACTGGAGCATCACCAGAAATGCATCTCAAAGTTACAGAAAACACAGTAGAAAAAAGACCTATAGCAGGAACTATGGCAAAAAAAGATTTTGATGCAACGGAAGATGAAAAATCATTTTTTGACAGACTCGTAGAATTTCTTAAAAACCCAAAAGAAGAAAATGAGCTGGCTATGGTAAGTGATGAAGAGCTAAAAATGCTTATGAAAATCACGAATTGATGAGAAATAAAATGACCTCTATTGAGAGAAATAGGAGCAGTAATCCATACAGAAAATCATTTTATATGAGAGAGAAAAAAAGGAATGGAAGTTTTGGATATATTTAAAGAAACTATTAATGCTCCAACACTTGTTGGTTCTCCTTTGAGGTCAGCATTTAGAATCATAAAGAAAATGGAAGAATCTTCAAGAGGCTATTATGGATGAGCTTTTTGATATTTATATAAAGATACTATGGATACTTGTATTGCTATAAGAATGGCAGTTTTGAATAATCTTGATTCAGAGAATGTAAACTTGAGTGTAAGAGCAGGGGCATGAGTTGTAAGTGATTCTACTCCAGAATGAGAAACAGCAGAAACAGAGAATAAAGCAGAATGATTTTTATGAATTTTGAAAGATCAAAAAACATTTGAATCATACCTTGAAAAGCTGACTCCAGACCAAAAAAAGGTAATAGAAACTTTACTTGAGGAAAGAAAAAATAAACTTTCTGATTTTTATACAAAGTCTCAAGATGAAAATCTCGAAGTGGAAGAGATAAAAGGCAAAAAGTTTGTGATAATAAATAATGATGATGATTTTGTTTTTATGCTCAAATATATGATAACAAGAATGGGCGGTGAAGTAGAAGTAATAGAAAATGAAAAATTTAACAAAGAAAAAATTTCTGATGATACTATCGTTGTTTTAGGTCCGTGACCATGAGATATCAATGATGAAAAAGATCCAAAAATGCTAAAACTTTTGGAATTAACAAAATATTTTCAAGAAAAAAATCAAAAAATGCTTTGAATTTGTCTTGGGCATCAAGCAATTTGTAAACATAATGGAATGGATGTAAAAAGACAAGAAACGATTACTCAATGAGTCCAAAAAGAGATAGATTTATTTTGAGAGAAGAAAGTTGTTTGATATTATAATTCATTTTCTCCTATAGATAATGGAGAGGAAAATAATTATGATGTTGTTGAGTGAGAGAGAATAATGTATAGACAAACAGAAAAACAAGTTTCTATGCAATTTCATCCAGAATCAATTATGTCAAAAGATGGTTTTGATATTCTTAAAAAAAGTATTTTGGGATTATTTGGAAAATCTTAATTGCTTAAGGAAAAATTCATCTTATCATTATTTTTTGTCATCCTGAACTTGTTTCAGGATCATTAAAAAGGAAAAATTCAAAATTATGATTCTGAAATGAATTCAGAATGACACAATTCTTTGAGTTTTTGTACAGTTTTTGTATAAAAGAAATTTTTAAGAAAGCCTAATGGTAAGAAAAATCCTCTTATTTATCAATAAGTTCTAAATTATAGAAAATTTAGGGGAGTTTTAATTTTTTAAAATATTATCTTCTTGAAATAAAAGAAAATATATTTCTATGTTTTTCTGTCTTTTTTTCTTCATAAGAAAGATATTTGAGTCTCTCGGTAAACATCTTTCCATATTGTATAAGTTTTTGTTTTTCTTCGTTATTTTTTATGTTTTTTTCAACTATATTTTTGAGAGCTTCACGATTATGTGGTCTTATCGTTGCAAGGATTTTAAGTGTATCATCTCGTATAATTTCTTCTAAATTTATATCACATCTTGTTGATATTTCTCTTCGCATCTTTTTTAAAAAATCATAGACTTCAGAATTACTTGGAATTTCACTTTCTGAAAAATTTTCAAAATTTTCTCATAGACTATTAAGATTTATAAAAGATTTTTTAAGTTCATTTTTCCCTTCTTCATAAAATAAGTCTTGCTTAAATTTTTCAAGCGGATAAACAAGCTGGAGCTTATAAATATCGTGGAAATCAATAAGTTTTATTCCTTGCTGTTTTCAGAATTCTTTTGCTTTTTTTGTGAAATTTGTTGTCGTGATATAAAATAATTCTGTGAATTTTTTCTTGTTTTTGATTTTATGAATTATCTTTGAATAAAAGTCATGAATAAAATCTTCTCCTATATTTTTGATCATATATTTTTTGCATTGAGCAATCAAAAAATAATTTTGAAAACTTCTATATTTTACTCATTTTAGATCGATTATATTTTCTCTTGTATTTGATTTTTTATTAAGTGAAACAGTATAGTTTTTGTATTTTTGAAAATAATATTGCAGATATTTTTTAAATCAATAATCTGTAAGAAAATGCTTAATCTGAAAAATTTTCTTTGCTTTTTCTTCTGGTTTTTCTGAGCCAAGAAAAAGAAAATCACTGATAGTTTTTGTCAGCTCGATTTTGTTTATTTTCATAAGACAAAATTTGTAAAAAAATATTTATATAATTATTTAAACATATATTTTTACATTTGTCAAAATAATGAAGATGTTTTTTTAAAAGAATCATTATTAAGGGAAAATACATCCAGTACTTTCTAATCCTCAGCTTGAATTGAGTATTTGATATTCGCCATTTCCTATACTTTTTCATGCTTCATATATTTGCTCACAATTTTCAAAATCTCCATTTTGCCAAAAATTTATGTTTATATCATTGATAAGAGTTTCAAAATTTACCATATTATTACTAAAAGGAACTCCATTTTCAAGACTATAAGGGAGATTGTAGCTTATTCCACTGAATATAAATTTATTTTTATAAATACTATTTGTTATATCTATACTTCCACTTCCATTGTATGCAATAAGAAGACTTGGAAGAATATTTTTAGCAACTGTTTTATAATTTCATTCAATAAATGCTATAGGTCTATCACTATTTTCTAAAGTAGCTCCAAGCTGAAATTCTTGTTTATTTTGAGTAATAGAATAAAGATAAGGAATATGAATATACGGATCTAAGGGAAGTGTATCAAGAGTAGAAAGACTTACTTTTTCATTGAGTTTTCATTGTTTAGCAACTTCTATAGATGCTCATGCCCCATTTCTAAAAGTAAAAAAATCTCAAGGATTTGGGAAAGATCATCTTTTTTGTTTATAAAGAGTTAATGAAGAACTTATAGAAGCTATATTTCATTTTCTTTGAGAATCTCTAGAATTACTTATATGCTTTGTATAACTATAAAATCAAAGACTTGTAAGAATTATTAATATAGTAGAAGCAATAATAAGCTCTACAAAAGTGAATCATTTTTTTTGAAGTTTTATTTTTTGAGTTTTCATATTTTTTTGATGGATAAAGATATACTTTGCCATAATATAAAAAAAATTTTTTTTAGCAAGAAATGATAAAAAAGATGAATTTATACTAATTTTAATAAATCCCTGAATTTAAGAAATACTAATTCTGATTTTATTTTCTGTTTTTTTATCAAACTCGTACAAACAAAGCAAAAAATTTTAAAAAATCTTACTAAATGGAAAAAATAGATTTTAGTATAAAATTATATAATAATCTAATTTGATTTTAAAGTGTTAAAATTATAATAGACTAGTTCCGAAATAATTTTTTTATAGATACTTTTATTGACTAATAAGCCGAAAAGTAGGCTTTAAAATTAAATCTTGAGTTTTGGTTTTATTTAAGCCAAGAACTAGATAATA
>Ga0172369_10004110_pt1 | contig 18687 bp, 17 predicted proteins | sample LakKiv25m_FD_114539 | JGI IMG/M metagenome (GOLD analysis project Ga0172369, IMG submission 114539) | Freshwater microbial communities from Kabuno Bay, South-Kivu, Congo - kab_022012_11.25m | ecosystem: Environmental > Aquatic > Freshwater > Lake | place: Democratic Republic of the Congo...
AATTTTTGTAGATGTTTTTACTACATCTAAGGCCATGCTTGTACGAATATTAACCTCGAAAGATTTTTTAGTTTTTTCAAAAAAATCTTTATATTCAGGATTATCAATTTTTGCAGAATCTATGGATGCAATTTGTTGAACTATGTGAACCATAGGGCTGGAAGATTTTTGCTTTTCAGTGGGATTTTCTTTTGGAGGCTCCTCGTATCCAAGTGCAGCAAGTGCCATCATCAGCTCAATAACTTTTTTATTTTCAGGATTTTTTTCTTGTTCGAGAGATTGTTTCAATTTGTCTTCAAAATTATTCTGCATTTCACCATTTTTCACAGCAATTAATTGTTGCAAAAACTCAGAAGAAACTTTTCGATCTTCTTTTGACATTGCTTCCATGACAGCGTCATAAACTTTTTCGCCCCATGCTGGATTTGTAGTTTTTATTTCTTCAAGGTTGCCAATGAAGGCATTGATTCCTTGGCGTTTGTAAGTAGTTATAAGCTTAGAAGCGATTTTTATCGCAGGAGTGTCGATTCCTTCTTTAAATTCAGGAGGTAAACTGGTTTTTTGATAATCATCAAGAGCTCCTTCATCAGTGTCAGGATCTGCACTTAAATTTTCAGACACTTCTTCTTGGCTAGATACTCTAGAATTTCTAGCTTCACCCAAAGCTTGTTTTCTACCAGAGTCGAGGTTATCTAAAAGTAGTTTTTTTTTCTCTTCAGTATTCATCAGAGCCATAGCCATTTCTGGGCTAAGAGTCTTCAATGATTTCACGTCTGTTCTCATGACGGCATCAAGTGCTCCTTTTGCAGACAATGCACTAACCTGACCAACCGATTTTCCTTCAAAATAATTTGCCATAATTCCATGTTCAAAAATATCTAAGAATTATAGCACAAAATACACAAAAATCCAAGCCGATTAGAACTCGAAATCGTGAGCGCCATCTTCGTTTCCAGAAACGATTCTCCAGCTCAAAACTGGCTGAAGTTTTCCCTGCACGCCAAACCCACTAGCTTTTGGATGTCCACCACCACCCCATTTAGAGGCAACTTCGGAGAGATTTACGTCGTCTCTTTGGGTACGTAGGCTTCCTTTTACCAAGCCTTTTTCATCCTCACTAAGCAGTACGCAATATTTACTATCTGGTACGGCATTTAAGTAATCAATAATTCCGCCAGTGTCTTTTGATGTAACTCCGCAAGAGGCATAATCGCTTCTATTTACAGCAGAAACGGTCACTCCTTCATCATTTACATAAGTTCTTTCTAGGATTTTTCCCCAAAGGCGAAGTCTATTTGCAGGAGTAGTATGAAAAAGTTCTTTTGAAATTTTTTGGACATTTGCTCCCTTCATCATCAAATCGCTAGCAACTTTATAAACCTCTGCATCGGTATTGCTATGCATTAAACTGCCGGTATCGAAATATATCCCATGCATTAAACACGTAGCGACATCTATGGTAATTTTCCATCCACAAAAAATAAAGAATTTATACATAATAAAACATGTCGCACAGGCATGTGGATCCACAGGATTTATTGTTCCAAAATTGTTATTTGATTCGTGATGATCAAAGTTTATAAACGGCTTAGGTCCAGTCAAAATCTCAGGTTTGATTTCAGTAAATTTCACAAGCTTTAGAGCTCCACAGTCAACGCTTACAATCACATCAAAATCCTCATAATTAAAATCAGTCACATAGGTATCTGCATCTTTCAAGAAATCACTATTAGCAGGAACAGGATCCACACATGCACTAGTGACATTTTTCCCGGCAGCTTTTAGTCCTAGTCGAAGGGCAAGATTACTTCCCACGGCATCACCGTCAGGGCTTCCATGCGAAATAATGCAAATATTATTGGCTTCAAGTAAAGTTTTTTTTGCCCTAAAAAATTCTGTTTTTAATTTTTCTGGAAGATAATCCATACGAATATGTCATTCCCGACTTGATCGAGAATCTTTAAATTTTATAAGGAATAAAGGAGAAAATAATACCACTTTGCTTAAGCACAAGTGAAGCAGTATAAGGAAAATTTGGTTGCGAAAAGTGTGGTATTATTGAAGCATGCAAGAAAAGATAAAATCATATGCAAAGAGTCTGGGGTTCGACCTAGTTGGATTTACTTCTGCAAGTGCAGGAAAGCTCTCGGTTTCCTTTTACGAAAAATGGCTAAAGGAAGGCAAGAATGCCGACATGCAATATCTAGAAAAAATCTCTCCACGAAAGAACTTAAAAGAAATTTTGCAAAATGCAAAAACTGTGATTGCTTTAGGCATGAATTATTATCACGAACAAAAGCCTTTGAAAGAAAAGCATGGAAGGGTTGCTCGTTATGCCTATGGCAGAGACTATCACAAAATTATAAGCAAAAAATTAAAGCAATTAGAGGCTTTTATAAAAACTTTAGATCCAAATGCTGAGACAAAGAGCTATGTAGATACTGGACCAGTTCTAGAACGCAGTTTTGCAGAACAGGCGGGCATAGGAGTAGTTGGAAAAAATTCATGTTTGATTACAAAAGAATTTGGATCATGGATTTTTTTAGCAGAAATAATTACGAATTTAAAATTAAAAACGGCAACAAAAACATCAAAAAAGTTTTCAGTGTGCGGCAAATGTACTCGTTGTATAGACGCTTGTCCGACAGGTGCAATAGTGGCTCCAGGAGTAATAGATTCGCGCAGGTGCATTTCCTATTTAACAATAGAAAATAAAGGAAAAATTCCAAAAGAATTTGCAAAAGAAATAAAAAAAACATGCCGTATTTACGGCTGCGATATTTGCCAAGAAGTTTGCCCTCATAATTGTAGGGCTGTACCGTGTCATTCTGAACTTGTTTCAGAATCTACAAAAATTGCAGGAGACGAACTATCAGTAAAAAAAATTCTGGCAATAAAATCAGATGAAGACTTCTTGAAAATATTTGCAGGATCTCCACTAATGCGCGCAAAAAGAAAAGGACTACAACGCAATTTTCTTGAGATCAAAAAATAACTATGATAACTTTCTTCTCAACAATATAAACAAAAAAATATGCCAGAAATAAGACGTGCAGCAGAAGCGATGGCGGTAGCAGGAATAACTTTTTTAGCAGCACAAGGTGCATTAGCAGAAGGAAGAGATTCTAACCAGATTCAAGAATGTATAGGCGAAGCTCAGAATTTAACGCACGAAACAGTTACGGCGGCAATATTGCAAGATAATGGAGATGGCACAAATAGAGATAAAAAATCACAAAATAAAGAAGGTCAAAGCGAAGAACCAAAAGTCGCTATATTGGCTGCAGGAATAGGATTTAGAAATGGAAGTAATCGTAGAAAATTAGGAAAAGATTATGATCCAGATCCAAACCTTTGGGTAAAAGACAGGCTGCATGTTCCGGCCATGAGAAGAGTCACGCCTCATAGAGGATAAAATTACATAAAACTCTCCATAACTTCGGCCACGTCTATATTTGAAATGTCCACTTTTGCCCTTGGGACTCCATCTTTTAGGCCTACGTCTACATCTTCATAAATAGGCTTGTCTGTTTTATAGAAGATTCCGATCGGGATTTTAGGGGTCCATTCTCCAGCTTTTTCAAAAGCTTTTACAATGTCGCTAGTGTCATGTCCAACATCTTCAAGTTTATAAACTCTCTCTCTGAAAAATTGATAAGTGTTAATTTTATTAAAAGTTACACATGGTTGAAATACATCAATCAACGAAAATCCGCGATGACGAATTCCCTCTTCGATCAATTTTGTAAGATGAGGAATATCTCCGGCAAAGCCTCTCGCCACAAAAGTCGCATCGCTAGAAAGCGCCAGCCTAATAGGGTTTACGGGATTTTCTATGACGCCATTTGGAGTTGAAGGGCCCTTCATTCCCTTCTCTGAAGTAGGCGAAGTTTGTCCTAAGGTTAATCCGTAAGTTTGATTATCTTGAGTGATATAAGTAATATTTAAATTTCTTCTGGCATTATGAATAAAATGACCAATGCCGATTCCATAACCATCTCCATCTCCACCAACATCGATTACTGTTAATTCATGATTTGATAACTTTGCCCCCATTGCAACTGGCAAACTTCTTCCATGTAATCCGGCAAATCCATAAGTGTTAACCCACTGATTTATTTTTGATCCGCAACCAATTCCGGTAGAAATCATTACGTTACATGGATCAAGATTTAGATTTATGATGGCCTGTTTAAGCGCTGCCTGTATGCCAAAATTTCCGCATCCCGGACACCAGTTTGATCTATCTTTTGTTTCTAAATCTTTTAAAGTTGGCATATATTTTTAAATTTTCAAATTATCCAAAATAAATTTTGCAGTCATTGGCCTGCCATCATATCTCAAAATCTTTTCAGAAATAATTACACCTGTTTGTTCGGAAATTAATCCGCCCATTTGGCCGTCATGGTTTTGTTCGACTAACACAGCACGCTTAATTTTTTTCAACATCTCTAGGGTTTCTTTTTTATGAAAAGGCCATGCAGTTCTGATTTGTAAAATGTTCGCTTTGAGTTCCCTGTCATCCTGAACTTGTTTCAGGATCTCACAAGCTTCCTCACATGCTCCTTTGCAAGAAGTCCACGTCACGAAAGTAATATCGGCATTTTTATCGCCTATTAATAATGGCTTAGGCAAGTCGTTTAACGCGAGTTCCATTTTTTTCATTCGTTTGTCTACCATCGTCTTTCTATTCTCTGCTCCTTCAAAAATTTCCCCATATTCATTGTGTTCGTCACTGGTAGCGCGATGAATTCCACCTTTCATTCCGGGTATTGATCTTGGAGAAATTCCATCTTCGGTTTTAAGATACCTTTTATAATCCGAAATTTTTGCTAATTCTTTTTCTGATAAAAGTTTTCCGCGATCAATTTTTAAATCATCAGTTTTAAACTCTGGAACAGTGTAATATCCCTCTCCAAGATATTTATCATAACAAATAATAACCGGCATTTGATACTTTTCTGCAAGATTGAAAGCCAAAAATCCCATTTCGAAACATTCTTCTGGATCGCTAGGAAGTAATACTAATTTTACAGGATCGCCTTGTCCTGCATGTATAACTTGTCTCAAATCTCCAGCTTCAGTTCTAGTGGGAAGTCCGGTTGCTGGACCTGGTCTCATGACATTTGTTACGACTATTGGAACTTCATTCATTGCGGCAAGTCCAATTCCTTCTGTCATTAACGCAAATCCTCCGCCGGCAGTTGCTGTTATTGCACGAACTCCTACAAATCCAGCGCCAATCAAACTGTTTACTGCAGCAATTTCATCTTCGGTATGTTTAACGACGATGCCATATTTATCAGCCCACTTAGCCATGAAATGCAATACGGATGAAGAAGGAGTCATAGGATATTCTCCTACAAATTTACAGCCAGCTTTTATTGCTGCAATTCCAAGTGCATCATTTCCGCACAGGAACATATTTCCGTTTCCTTTCTTTTTCTCCATCTCGACAGGAAATTCATTTTCATGTTTTTCACCAATTTCGTATCCAATGTCGGAAGCCTTTTCATTTGCTTTAATTATTTCTGCACTTTTGTTTGAGAATATTTTTGCAAGAATTTGTTTAAGTCCATTAACGTCAAATCCGACAAGTCCAAGAACTACAGCCAATGAAATGACGTTTTCCGTTATAGGGTTTCCAACCTCTTCTGTAGCCAATTTTCGAAGTGGTACATCCAGCATTTTTACTTTTCCGGAATCGAAGGATTTATCAAGACCTACGACTTCATTGTCATAAATCACAACTCCTCCATCGACGACTTCGTTTAAATGTTCATCAATAGTTCTCTTATCTAAAGCGATCATTATATCTATTTCTTCCACATGAACTTCGTGAGGAACTTCGTCGATTCGAAGTCTCAAAAAATTATTTCCACCACGAATCAAAGAAAAATGCTCCATGTTCGAAAGGACAAAATAACCACCTCTTACAAAAGTGGTCGCCAAAAGCTGTCCGGATTTTTCAATGCCAGATCCTGCGGGTCCTCCGATCAAAAAACTTAAACTTTTCTTTTTCATGGTATCCGCATTTTATCACTTAAAATTTTTCTGCCAACAAAAATAACAAATCTGACAACCTGTTAATATACACGAGGACATATTCTGGAACTTCTTGCTCGTCATCATTATATGCAACAATGCTACGTTCTGCTCTTCTGCATACACATCTTGCCAAATGAAGCCTTGTAGAAATTTCATTTTCTCCAGGAGAAATAAACTGTTTTATATCTCCGATTTCCTGTTCCAATTTTTCAATATATTGTTCCAAATAGAGACTTTCTTTTCTGTCGATCTCTCTCATCCCTCTTGGAACACTCATATCATTTCCGATAATTGCCATTATTCTATAGACGTCATCTTGAAGAGTGTCCACAAGATCTACATAAGAGCTGTCACCGATATTTTTAAATTCAACTTTGCATAATCCAAGTACGGAATTTAATTCATCTATATCTCCCAAAACTTCAAAAATAAGTTCAGATTTTCGAAGTCGTCTGCCACTATATAAACCACTGCTTCCTTTATCCCCAGTTTTTGTAGATATTTTCATGACTAGATTATATAATGGAAAAAGCTCATCCACAACCATACAGTGACTCTCCCCTCCCACCCAGGGGAAAGGATAGCAAACAAACATTAAAAAATTATTAAAAACTCCAAGATGCCAAACAAAATTACAGCAACAAAGCTTGAACTAGAACTTAGCAAAGAATTAAAAGAGCTAACTCATGAAATTCAAAAATTAAAAAGTCTTGAGTTTATTCAGGTCTTAAAACATCCATGGAAATTAATGGGACTATCTTTACTAAAAGGAATAATGATTGGATTTGGTTCCGTTCTTGGAGCAACGGTATTAGTTGCGATATTCGTATATCTTTTGGCTCAAATGAGCCTTGTTCCGGTCGTTGGCGATTTTGTAAAATCAGTTATAACTCAGATAGAATCTACTCAAACAGTAAACGGAAAAACACAAAATTCAGAAAGCTTTGTTGAAAAATACCACAAGGCTCAAGAAGAAATTTCAAAATAATTTTAATTTTCGTCAGGCATAAATTAAACAACTCTTCCGTCTTCATCTACGGAGAACTTTTTATTTTGCCCTGGAACCTGTCTATGAAATTCAATAAGAGGCTTCCCCTTTTTATCAAATACAATTCTCAATAAATCTCCTCCACGCCCATTAGAATCTTCAGGCCTTATAGATAAATCTAATCCAAATTGTTTAAACGCCGAAAATAAAGAGCTCGAAAATTTGTCATATTGAGGACGGCTTTTTAGTGGCATATTTTTGGGCCCATAGATCAAAGTATAGATATGATTTGCATCCTCTAAAATATTTACAAAGTCAGATTTCAAAACTTTTTCAGGAGAGCGAGCTTTTGAACTTTTTCCCGTACATGGAACAAAAGGCATTTTTGGAGTGTCAGAATAGTCGACCTTTTCATGATTCATGAATGCCAATGATTTTTGATAATAGATCCCAAGTTTCAAAGTATAATCAGGATTCCCAGTTCTCCATTTTCCGTTATAGATGTCGGCAAACCTGGTTAATGACGGATCATTTCTATCTATATTTTCAAGATTTTTAACAGTTCCTCCAGAATATAGAGGAAATAATTCTTGAGGGTTTTTAGTTTTCTCTATCAAGAATGCAAGAAAAGCTTTTCCGGCATTTCGCGGATGCAGTAATTTTCCGGGAGTAAGGCCAAGTTTTTGACAAGCTTTATATCCGGCAGTGTCATCCTTATAAATTATATGAAAATACGAATAAGAAAATGCACTAATATGATTTTCCCATCTGTGAAAAGAAAATCTTCCAAGTGGTTTCCCTCCACATTCCATTTTTGCAACGGAAAGCATGGTAGCTATAACTTCTTTCTCAGAAGAAGCTGCAATCATCTGCATAATTTGAGGGCCATAATCTTTATTCACTTTCATTTCTTGCAAAGCTTCATGACAATAATTTACAAATTTTTCATCAGAAACTTCACGGTGTTCTCTCTTAACAGGAAGAGGAAAATATATGTCAGCTCTAAGAAGTTTTGAAGGCACATTGAAAGATCCTTGTCCAGTTCCCTCATCTTTTAAATAAGAAAATTCTTTATACTTTGATAATTTATTTTTAATGCCCCAAACGGTATCTCCATCTTGAACTTTATAATAAGTCAAAATCCCGTCTCTCTTTATGACAACACCTTTTTCAAGCGTAACTTCTCCGTGATTTTTAGCCAGTTTCTCATAATCTTTATCCCAAAATTTATCTTCAGGCACTTCTGGAAAAGGAATGGAAGAGTCTCTTAATAAAGCAGTAGCATCGTCTGAAGATTCAGATCTTTGGAATCTGCACAAAAAATCAAACCAAGAGTCTGAACATTTCTCAGATTTTTTTGTATCATTTGTATCAGCGGATTTTTTTTGAGTGGGGCCTTCAGTCCTGCCTCTTCTTGGTTCATCGTCACCCATAATTTTATTTTATTAAATAAAACCTAGTATATTTTATCATTAAAATACTTCCGCCTGATAGGTTAGAACTTCAATTCCTGCTTTTTTCCATTCGTCAGAATTCATTCCTGCTTTATTGCAAAGAGAAGCAAGAAAGACTTCTTTATCAGCTATTTCTTCCCAGACCTGTGGAAGATAAGTCGCTTCATAATATCCTTTTCGAAGAATTACCCCATCTTTTAATGGACGTAATTTTTTGAGCAAATCTTCCGACGAAGAATATTTTAATTTTTCAGGAACAGTTAAAACTGAAATTTCGATATTTATTTTTCTAAATTCTTCTGGAGTTAGCGGCCAGAACCTTGGATCTTCAAAAGCTGCATTTACGGCATTTCTTTTTACGGCTTCCTCTAGCGGATAAATTGGTGAAATGTTTCCTATACATCCACGCAATGCTTCATCAATATCAATGGTAACAAAAGCTCCTCTTTTCTGATTTAATATGTCGGCATTTTCTGGTCTAATAATCTTTGAAACCCCCAATTCTAATTTTGCAGCAATGGCGTTTTTCGCAAGCCTTAAAAGATAATCTTGAACATTTTGATCCATAAAGGTTTCGTCATTATTTTTTTGACAACGGTGCCAACATTATATAACCTAAACCTCCAAACTTAATATCTTATTTTATGCCGGAAGTTGTTACGGATGAGTTGAAAAGTACTGGGGGATCTGAGGGGGCGGACGAAGGTGCAAAAAATAAATTAGCTGGAAAAGACAGATGGCAAACTCCGGAAGAGGTCATTTCAAGAGCTAGTAGATGTGATGTCGCTGTTCGCGATTTAATGAGAACAGAAGGTTTAAGTGTAAGACAAGCTTGTGCAAAAGTTGCAATAACAGAATCATTTACTCCGCAAGGAATTTTAAATCTGGTTTTGGCATTTGAAGAAATGGGAATGAGCGAATTGATCAGCGTGTTAGCCAAAAAAGGTTATTTGAAATTTTTCTCAATCTTGGAAATAAAAAAAGCAAAAGCCGAATACGGGTTAACCGTAGAGGATATCATTAAAAAAGCATTGGAGACTAAACATCTCTCAATCGAACTAAAAGATATTGCTACTCCATTTACAACTAAAGAAATTACGGATGCTATAACTGCTATCACAAACCGTCCCGAAAGAGTTATAATCCCTCGTAAAAGAAAGGCACAAAATACTCCCGTTCCTGTTTCAGTAGAAGACGCAGAAGACGGAGAAGGAGGTTCGGATCCAGAAAAAGATACGGATCCAGAAGATCCAGATGACGAAGAGGAAGTTCCTGCGCCAGCGCCTCGTCCAGCATATGTTCCGCCACGATCAGACGTGTTGGGTTCTTCTCCTGTAGAAAAAATTCCAGGCAAAAATAGCGATGCAGTAGTGCAGGCTTTGAGTGTCATAAAGCAAGGTGTGTCAAAAATATTAGGAACACTTATTTTAGCCGAAGAAGATCCTGAAAAATTAGACGAAGTTATAAGAGAAAGAGTTGTAGAGGCCGTGGACGAAATTAGAGCAAAAATTGCCGATATTTTCGAAGAAATAAAAAAATCGAATCCAGAATTTTTTCAGGAAGAGTCGCATGGAAAAGATCAGACCCTCGAAAAATTACAAGCCTTCATGGAAAAATTTCGAGCAAAACTTGAAGGTCCAAAAAGAAGTATAAATTCGATTCTTGAAGAACTCGCAAACGCCGATGGATTCACGACGCAAAATTATAGAAACTATCTTGATGCGGCTACATTCACAGAAGAAAACCCTGTTCTTACAAGATTGATGAAAATTAAAAAGATAAAAATAAGCGGAATTCTGGAACTTAGAAATATTTATAAAACTCACAAAGTCGATCCACTAAAAGTTTTAACTGCAGTTGTTCGTGCTCGCGACATAGAGGCATTTGGTAATCCTCGTCAAAAATATGAACTTATTGATATAGTAAATCTCGCCGAAGATGTTTTTTCTTCAGGCGAAATTTCTGATGCGACAAATCAGCTTATCGGTGAATCTAAAATAGAAATTCCAAATGTTGAAATAGAGTCTGCTACGGAAAAAGGCGCTACATTCATCAAATATGGTCTTGGCCAACTTGCAGGTGCAATAAAGTCCGGAGAATACAACGAAGAAGTTGTTAGCGTTTTGAATTATGCAAACACTCTTTTGTCAGAATTGGTTCGGATGACTTACGACGAAAAATTTCCAATGGAAATCCCTGAGGGCAGTCAATCGTTTACAGATTATCTTGGTGGACATGAGGCAGATATTACTCATGAATCTCCAAAAATTACAGAGGCAATTAAACGTCTTGCTCAAGCCGCCGATAGAGATCATGGCATGGTATTTTTTAGCGAAAAAGAATTAGGAGCTTTTGACCTAAAAGACATTAAAAAAATGCTTGAACGCTTAGGACTCGTTTTTCAAGAATATGAAATAATTAGGAAGTCTATAAAAGTAAAAGGACGATCTCATGTAAAACAGTCCGGTTATAGAATGGAATGGAAAACTGCAACTAAAAAAATTAGAAAAAGAAGAGTAAAAATAGATACAGGTGAAATCGAGATTACCCAAACGCCACCTGAAAAACCAGCTAAACCGGCACAACAACCAGCCCCTACTTTACGTCCTCTTGAGCCAGTTCTTCCAATAGTGGTTCCATCTGGGGCAAGAGATTTATCAGGAATGGAGCCGGTGTCAGCACCACCATCAGAACTTTATGTGGCACCACATGCAGTACCTGCACAGTCTCAAGTTGAAGCAACGCCAGCACCTGCAAAAAATCATACTTCTCAAGTCATTGCAGAAGTAGGTCCCGATTCAGTACCGCAGGAAGTGTTTGAGTATGAATTACAATTAGCAATAGGGACAATAGTTCTAGACGTGACTACAGAAAATAAATTCAGGGCAGGAATTAGTGTATTAAAGTCAAAAATATCTACCGGAACTCCAACTCATCAAGACATAGATTCACTAAGATCAGTCATAGACGATCTCGAATTAGCCAAAGAAGAAATCCCTATTAAGCCATGGCAGGAATCTTTGCCTCGTTTGAAAAAGGCAATCGAAGAATTAATTTCTTCAATTGAGAAAAAGATTGGACCTGCTCCAAAACCAGTATCGCCAACAATTGTTGATGCCTCATTAGCAGCATCGGTAGCTTTTGCATCGACTTCTGTGCAACCAGCAGTTCCAGTTTCATCTCCAGTCATTCTACCGGCACAAACCGCAAGACCTTCAGTTGAGCCGCCTTCTTCTCTACGCGAAGCGCCTTCATTAAAAGAAATTCGCGGAATGGAGCGCGGAGAAATTTGGCAGGACAGTTTCATATATGAAATTAAGCCAAATCTTGGGCCAAGAACAGAAAAATATGCCGGACATAGATTCCGAAGAATCAGCCTTCATCACAGGGCACATCGAGACGTTATGTATGTTCCAGAAAGTCAGATTGTAGTTGTTCGAGAACAAGATTTTAAAGAAAGAGAACCCGAATCTTTCTTTATGGACAAACGAGATCTTGTTGTCGTTGGCACCGTAAAAGGTTCTATTCCAAAATTGAAAAAGGGAGAAGAAATGCCGCCTAAGGCTTACAAAGACAATAAAGTTTATAAAGTACAAGAAGGTTCAACTTCCTTCAAAGGACTTGCCGGAATGAAAATGAGAATTATCACAGTAGAACATCCAGCATTTGCAAACGTTGGAAAAATAAAAGATAAAGAAATAGCAGTAGTTTTGATTAATAAGGAAGGACAGGAAGTAGGATGGGGCGTTGTTCCTAATCAAATTTTAGAAGTGACAGGATTTATGGATAGAGATCAATATCGTGAATTATCAGTTCCAGAATTAACTCAAGTTGTAAGACCACCTACTACCACTTCATCTGCTGTAGTTGTGCCTCCATCTATTCCAAGACCTCCAGCGGAAAATAATGCTTCAAGTTCTCGTAGAGAATTCGTTCCGGCATATAGACAAGCTCAAGTTCCTCCACCTCCTGCACCTCATCCACGTTACGATGATAGGCGTCCTCAATATCAAGACAGACGTTTCATTCATGGTCATCATGATCCATATGGACGTAGCCAAAAAGGAAATGAAAGACCTCAAAAGGCACCGGTAGAACATACCTCTCCATGGTGGGGAATATTAACCCACGAATTTACTACAGATGAAGGAAGGAGAATCGACAAAGGAACTCCAGTAGAAATAATTCCAAAAACTACAGACCAATATAAAAAATGGCTTGAAGGAGCAGACGTTGCTGGAGTAGGTAAAAAATCTTACTTAGCTAGGGTTGGTGGTTCTGAAAAAGACATAATTGTAATTCCAAGACATATCATCGATGCCATGTAAGGCTATTCATAAAAAACATAAGCTCCATATCCGACAACTCTGCTCTTGTCTCCTGCAGTATCACCACTATTCAAATAGTTTAACATTTTGCATTTCCATCCGAGGCTTCGCGCCAAATACATGACTGTCAAAATTCCCATAGCTCCACACGCATCACCTTCCTCTGACATTTTCTGAACATCTAAATTTACGATTGCTTCGCTAGTATTTAGGTCAACTTTTTCAGCTTCATTGTATTTTAGAAAATGAGAAAGATCGCTGCTGGAAACAATAATCACGTCATCTTGTTTTACAAATTCTTCTAGTTCAGAAGCGAGCGAATTAGGCCTGACATTTCCTAAAACTAAAGGATAAAGAACGAAATTTTTTAAAACTGTTTGTAAAAATGGAACTTGAACTTCTAACGAATGTTCCTCTTTATTTGCATTTGGAATTTCAGAGATTTCATTGCTTTCCGGGATTTCGTTGGATACATTTTTCACATCCACAAGCCCAAAAGGAGTCTCCCATTTTTCTTCTTCCGGACTAGCGGCTCCATAAAAAGGAATGTGATGAGAAGGTCCAAGAAGTAAAACTTTCCACGTCTTTGATTGATCAAGTTTTTTTAGAATTTTATATGCATATGCAGCAGTCGGTCCTGAATAAATATATCCGGCATGGGGAGAAATGACGGCCTTTATTTTGCCTGGAATTTCGCTAGGACTAGCCTTTTCCAAGTATTCGAAAAGTTGATGTTTTAATATTTGAACATTGCCTGGATAGAACTGATTTGCAACTGCCGGTTTACGAATTCTCATTATAGAAAATTAAAATTTATTTCCAGATTCCTGCAATTTTTTCTCCACATTCTGGACATTTTCCACTTCCATTTTTCAATACAACAATTTCATTATCGAAACAGTTCATGTATCCCCTCTTTACCAAAATTTTACCACACTTTTTGCAGATAGTATCGCTATGATTCATGCCAGAAATATTTCCGGCATAGACGTAATGCAAACCAGACTTTTTGCCTATTTGATAAGCTTTTTCTAAGGTCGACGCTGGAGTGGAAATAGCATCCGTCAATTTATAATCAGGATGAAAAGCTGTTACGTGCCACGGAATATCGGCAGACACGCTGAATATAAATTTTGCGATCTTGGAAAGTTCTTCATCGCTGTCATTCATTTCTGGAATTATCAATGTTGTACATTCAATCCAAAACCCCATTTTATGTGCCGATTTTATAGTATTTTTTATTCCATCTAATAAAACTCCACCACATTCTTTTGCATAAAATTTTTGAGAAAAACTTTTTATATCTATGTTTATAGCATCGCAGAAATCTCGCATGTACTTGAGACATTCTTCGCTCTCATAGCCATTACTTACATATACATTTTTAATGCCATTTTTTCTGGCGAGTACTCCAATATCATGTGCGTATTCGCTAAAAATTGTTGGCTCATTATATGTATATGCAATAGAAGGAATTTCATTTTCGAGACAGTATTGAACGATTTCTTTTGGAGATAACTCTTGTCCTTCATTGCAAATTTTTTCGAGATTTTTTGCATTTGCAGTAACTTGCGAGATGTCCCAGTTTTGGCAGAAGCTACATCGAAAATTGCACCCCACAGTCCCTATTGAAAATATTTTACTGCCCGGAAGAAAATGATATAGAGGTTTTTTTTCAATTGGATCAATGTGCGCAGCGATAACTTTTCCATAAACCATCAAATTCAAATTTCCATCAATATTTTTTCTAACTCCACAAAGCCCACTTCGGCCATTCTCAATAACGCATCTTCTTTGACAGCAAATGCATTCAACTTTTTTATTCTCTAGTTTTTTAAAAAGCTTAGCTTTTTTCACGACTAAGTTCTAACACAAAAGAAAACTAAACTTCAATAAATAGTCTAAAAACTCGACCCTCGACATAAGTTTGAATAGCCAATACTGGTTTGCCGACAGCCTCAGGATCCTCAAGAGATGATAATAATCTAATAACTCTATAGTGTTCACCATTTAGGCCACGAAGGACATCAGAGCCTTTATCATCGCCACCTTTAATCGGTTCGGGATTTATAGATACAGCAATTACAACAGTTGGATCAACCGGTCCGCTATGTCCCGTTTGTATATCTTTTTCACCCATTAAAAATCATTACAAAATTATAAATATTATTGTTCAATATGGAGTTTGCGTATACGTCCATCAACATATGTTTGAATAACAGATGTTCTTTTACATCCAGAAAGTGAGATTCTATCATCATCGTCATAGGCAACTACTTTATAAAATCCCCCATCTGTGCCAACCATTATATTTGAGGCGCCGTCATCCACGGGAACACCGTAAGGAGAAACGATCACATTAACCACTCTAGTCGGATCTAATTCTCCATCGATTCCACTAGATCCTCTTCTGTCTAAGTTCATTTTGTAATTTTTAAGAGCGATAACTCTAACATATGCATGCAAAAAGTCAACCCTAGCAAGAATTAAACAAAAATTTCCTGGCAATAAGCCAATACATCATGTATTTTTACTCAGCAAATAATCAAAAATTATGAATAAAAGAATAAAATTTTGGACAGTTGCTAGCTTACTTATAATCGCTTCAGCTTTAATAATGATAAAGGTTGCAGGAGTAGGAGCAAAACCGCTTTTTATAAAAGACGGAATTTCTCCATCTGATTGGGTTCAGGGAAATCCACAGGCAAAAGTTACATTAATAGAATATTCAGATTTTCAGTGTCCGGCATGTAAAGTTTTCAACATAGAACTTCAAAAAATAATGGAAGAATTTGGAAGCCATATTGCATTTGCTTATCGCAATTATCCGTTAATTAGCATTCATAAATATTCAATAAATGCAGCATATGCGGCAGAGGCGGCAGGAGTTCAGGGAAAATTTTGGGAGATGCACGATATTCTTTTTAACACTCAAGAAGATTGGTCAAACCAAGAAAATCCAGAGCAATCATTTTTCGATTATGCAAAAAACATAGGATTAGATATGAAAAAATTTGAAGAAGATTACAATTCAAGAAAAATAAGAAATAAGGTTGAAGAAAGCAGGTCTTTTGCTGAAGGACTAGGCATAAAAGGAACACCGACAATTTTTATAAATGGCAAGCAAATTAATAATCCACGAAGCCATGAAGACTTTAGAAAACTCATCAGAGACATTATCGCTCAAAATTCCTAAATGGCTTATTTATAGCTTTATAGGAATTTCATTTATCGGATTTTTAGATGCGACATATTTGACAGCAGAACATTACAGCGGAGCCGGACTAAACTGCATTATTTTTACAGGATGCGATACCGTTACGACCAGCAGTTACAACGAAATGCTTGGGCTACCGGTTGCATTATATGGAGCAGTTTATTATTTCGGAATTCTTTTAATATCACTTCTTTACATAGACAATCCAAATAGAAAATTTGTCAGCATTTTTAAACTTCTAAGTCCAAAATTCATCCCTGTATATACATTGATAGGATTTATAATGTCTGCAAGATTCGTTTACTTGATGCTGTTTGTGATAAATGCAATCTGCACTTATTGTCTTTTGTCTGCGATAACTTCGACATTACTTTTTATTCTTGGAATAACTCTTCTGAAGAATAGATTTTATAAAGAAGCTATATAGAAACCATCCTACTGATATCAAGATAGGAATACTGCTCAATACCTGTCCCATTGTGAGTGAAAAATTTTCTGGAAGAGGTCCATGTAAATCTTTGAAAAATTCGACAAAAAATCTTCCAAGAAAATACAAAAGCATATAAAGAAATAGGAAAAATAGTTCTGGAACTTTTTTGTAATATTTTTTATAAGTGAAAAATAAAACTAAAAAAACAATAAAGCTCAAAAATGCTTCATATAATTGAGCTGGATGTCTAGGAAAATCTTCCCCAAGTTTTTTGAAAATTACACCGTAGTCTGTGCCGGTTTTTGTTCCAATTATTTCTGAATTAAAAAAATTTCCGATTCTTACAAACATGGCAGCTAGAGGCATCGGTATTACAAGTATGTCTGCAAATTTTGAAAAGGATATTTTATGAATGCGAATCCATAATAAGTACGAGAAGAATATCCCAATTGCCGCACCATGACTGGCTAATCCTCCATGCCATATTTTTAAAATTTCGGAAGGATTTTGTAAATAATAGGCAGGTTCATAAAACAAAATTTCACCGAGTCTTGCTCCTATAAGTAACCCAAAAAATAAATAAATCACAAGACTATCCAAATAACTTAAAGCCAGACCACGTTTCCTAAAAAGATAAACCAAAATCAAATAATCCAAAACTATACCAATCAAAAAACACATCCCGTACCATCTCACAGTCAAAGGACCATAGCTGAAAAGTTCAGGATTAATATCGTTAATAAATATCATAAAATGCTAGTTAAATTGCGCCAGGATTATATCAATCGAATTACAAATTAGCAAAAACACTAATCGTGTGTTTGATTTTATTTCAAAAAAGTGTTAATATATTAGATCAAACGAAAACATATAAAAATAAAAATCATTTAAAACAAAAAAATATGGCATCTTTAGAATCACAGAAACCACTGAAGGAAGTAAACGCCAAAGGTGTAGAGAAATTTAATGCTGAATTCGGCAAATTTCTTGATGGAGTAAAGACTATCAAAACAGGCGAAGTTAATGCCGATGATGTCTATGCTCGATATGAAAATGTAAAAGAATCTTTGATTGGAGCAGATACAACTTCTCCTGAAGTAAAAGATGCAATTAAGGCAGCTTTCACAAAATTGAAAGAAGTTTTAACCGAAAAGAAAGTAGAAAAATCAGTAGTTGATAGATTGGAATTAAGAGAATCTCTTGATAAAGGAACAAGATCCGTTCGTTATTCTTTCAAGCTTGGTAGATATAAAGTTCCAGAAGAACAACAGCAAGAAACAAATGAAAATAATTCATACGTATTGGCAGGTTCAGTTGATAGAACGGCTTATTTGAAAGGAAATAAGCTTCCGGCGTTTTATAGAAGAACTGCAGCTAATGCTGAAAAACTTTTGGAATTAAAGGATCATGTACAGTTGAATTTTGGAGGAATTACTGGAATAGATGGAAAGACTGCAGATATTTTAGGAAAGATGTCAAAGATGACAGATTTCTCAAATAAAGGTTGGGGAAAAATGATTGCAGAGAATAAATTTTCAGACGCAGAAATATACGGACCAGAAGGAGCATTCAATCTTCTTTTGGCTTTTGCTCGTGCAGTTGAGCCAATCAAAAATAAAGGATTACTTACAAAAGAAAATTTTGCAAAAGGAAAATTATTTACAAAAATTTATTTAAACTTAGGAGAAAAAGATCATGATGATGCATACAGATTTTCTCATTTTTGGGAAAGAGTTACAAAGCCTCCGGTTGCTTCAGATCCAAAAGCTCCAAAAGCAGAACCGAAAGCAGAGCCAAAAGCGGAAGGAGGGTCAATGAGAAAAGAAGACATAATGGGTCCTCCGGTAAAAAAATCTGACATAATGGGGCCTCCAGTTAAAAAAGATGGAATAACAGGTTCTCCAGTAGAAAAACCAAAGACAGAACCGAAAGCAGAAGGAGGGTCAATGAGAAAAGAAGATATAATGGGTCCTCCGGTAAGAAAATCCGACATAATGGGACCTCCAGTTAAAAAAGATGGAATAGTTGGTTCTCCAGTAGAAAGACCAAAAGTAGAACCAAAAGCAGCACCAAAAGCAGAACCAAAAGCTGAGCCAAAGGCCGAGCCAAAAGCAGAACCAAAAGCAGAACCAAAGGCAGAACCGAAAGCAGAACCAAAAGCTGAACCGAAAGCAGAACCAAAGGCCGAACCAAGAGTAATGCCAAAAGCAGAGCCAAAGGCT
>Ga0172369_10004115_pt1 | contig 18671 bp, 16 predicted proteins | sample LakKiv25m_FD_114539 | JGI IMG/M metagenome (GOLD analysis project Ga0172369, IMG submission 114539) | Freshwater microbial communities from Kabuno Bay, South-Kivu, Congo - kab_022012_11.25m | ecosystem: Environmental > Aquatic > Freshwater > Lake | place: Democratic Republic of the Congo...
AGACTTTTTGGAGACCTTTTTATTTCCGACATAAAAAAAGTCATCGCAGTGGATGACTTCTTTTTTCCCTTTATAATAACTCTTTTCAGCCGAGTAAATTATCCAGCTTCGCTACATCCGGGTGCAGATAATCCGATTTATTATGTGCATAAATTTCTGTCTCAACAACAGACCAATGTCCTAACAACTCTTTTATATTTTGAATAGACACGCCTCTGTGAATCAATGCTGTTGCGAAAGTGCTTCTAAACTTATGAAGAAAAGCACGAGAAGTAATACCGGCTTTCTTTGCAGTTGCTTTACACACGCCAAGCATGCGGCGTTCTCTTAATTGCGTTCCTTTTGTTGATGGAAAAACATATTTTTGCGAACGAGGATGCTCACCTAATTTTATGAGTAACGTCTGCAAAATTTTATTCATCGGTATTGCCCGCTCGGCATTATGAGTTTTAGTCAGAAAACCTTCCTTTGAGCGGACATATAACAAGTTATTTTTAAAGTCTATATCCTCCCAAGTTAAATTTGCCATTTCCGCTATACGCATTCCCGTGTACAACAAACCAATAAATGCATCTCTGTAAGCTTCCGGCATCTTTTGTGCGAAAAAACTTTTTAGCTCTTCAATAGTATAATATTCCGGTTTCTTTTTAGGAACCTTAAGATTTTTTATATGAAGAAACGGATTTCGTTTAAGATGCCCCACAATGAATTGTTGCTGAAAAAATGCCTTCACCGTAGTCAAATAAAAATTAGTTGTCTTTGGTTTAGCTACCATAATTTGTTTTCTACTCCCTCTATTTACTTCTCTCTCTTTACGCAGTTCATTATAAAACATTGTTGCATGATCAGAAGTAAACTCATCTAAGTAGGTAAGATTCAATGCTTGACAGAACAAACGAAATTGTGAAATAACAAGTTTATATTTTTGTACTGATTTCACACGCAAGTCAAGTTTAGAATTTTGAAAAGACTCTAACGCTTGGTAAATAGAGTGCCGCTGTTCCCTCAACCCATTCTCAACCAATCTATTCTCATATTTAATTTTATTTATAGATGATTCAAATGCTTTGGCTTCAGTTTTTGTTTTGAATGTCCGCTCAATTCGATTCCCAAAATTATCTCGAACATTCACAAGATATTTACCATTATTCTTTTGCATCACAGCCATTATAAACTTCCTTCCGTTATTATTCGTGCTAATTCAGTGATTGATAACATTGGTTTATCGCCAAAATAAGTTGCTTGTATTTTGTTGCTTTTAATTCGGCGACGAATAAACTCCTCACCAACTCCCAAGACCTTACTTGTTTCTTTTGAAGTGAACAGAAGCTTTCCGGGATTTCCATTAACTAAAATATTTAGAGTCAGATTATACGATTCCTCTTTACTAATGCCGCTGGCGTTTATAGAAACACCTTCTGAAACTACTTTGTTTTTTGTAGCATCCGGGATATAATTTGAAAAGTCTATAAGCTGACTCATAATAATACTAATTGATAGAGTGTTGGTTTATCGTTTCCATAGAATTCTTATACCAACTAAACGTTATCTATGTTATTGGCGTTTGAAGGATCCATAGTTGTCGAAATGTCGTTATCAATGTTCCGTTCAACTACTTGAGCCAAGAAGAGTCTGTCCAGCTTTTCCAGTTCAACCATTTCCTCTCTCATCTTGTTTGGGGGAATGTTTTTATTTGCTACCAAACTCCACTCACCATTTTCTAGTTTGGGACTGCCTGTTTTATAGCCCAAGTGTGTGCGAAGACGAACTGCAAGGATCTTTGCTTCGCCCTCAGTGTTTAGTATGTACTTCCGTATGAAGACATCCGACTTATCCTCTTCAACTGATTCGTCTTCACTAACCGATCCCGATTGGTTGATTGTCGTCTTCAAAGGATTTTGAAAAGGAACGTTGCCTGTTTTGTTTTCCATGAGCGGTTCTGTGTTTTCATTATCCAAATCCGGCCTTCCGATTTGTAGATTTTCCGTACCGGTGAACTTGTCGTCAACATCTATTGGAGAATTCTCTTTGGTATTGCCATATTGAAGTAACTGGCCGAGTGCATCTAACATAGTGAGCGGAAATGCTCCTATGGTTTCTTGCAAAAGGTCATTGTCAAATTTGATTGCCTGATCCATAAGTACTTTTATTTTTCCGGCTGGAAGTTCAATACTGTAATTCAAAATGCATCCATCTTCATCATCTTTTTTTGATTCGATTTTGGGGCAGTAGGATTTTTGAGTAAGAAGCAATTCGCTTTTGACAGCTTGAAACTCTTCTATGTTAATATTTAGCGATAATTCTTTGGGATGAAAAGTCGATTCAAATTGCACTAACGCTTTTAGATTCCCTAAGTTCATTATGTCAATTTTCGCCATCCAATACGTAGCATGATTTTCATAAACGTAGAAGTACGGAGTGATTAGCACATCCTTTGGGAATTCGTTTATATTAATCCTTTGAATTACACATGACGGAACAAAGAAGTGATCTTTTTCCTTCGAGGGAAACTTTATTCCATTAATTTGCAGTTCATAGTAATCTGTTTCCTCATTAAAGGAAACGGCGCTTTTCGTTAAGGAAGTTGATGTACATTTTATTTTATTTTTCATTTTTATCCTTTTATAAATAATTTTTTTGATAAAGTGGGGCATGCGCCCCGTTTGTTTAATTTATTGTAAGCGTTTCATTTTTTATGATTGCAATGATCCCCCCACCGGCTCTTTGCACAGTGGGGTTGTTTGTTGTGAATTAACGCTTTGGTTGATATCCAAAACTCATCCTTACGGATTTAAAGATTTCGTTTCTTACCTGACCGGAAGCCTTCAGCATATTCAGCGCCTCCGTTCCGTTAAACTCAGTACGAACAATCTTGAAGAGGGCATTGTAAAATTGCAACCCGTTCACTTTTGCACTTTGACTAAGCAAGGTAATACGCGGATCTTTTTTTTGTGAAAGTGTATGGATGAGCGTTTTTACTCTTCCCCATAACTCATCTTTATTTTGCATGGCTAAACGGGAATAACGAGATACTTGATTCATACTCATTACTCTCTGTCTTGCTGCTTTTTGGTTGTTGCGGTTAACGCGAAGATATGTGCCGCTTAACTTTTTCAACGTAGCTTTTTCTTTTTTTAACTCAGCTTTCTTTTCAGCGAGCTGCCTACGGAAGCTTGTTAACTGAACGGATTTAAGTCTTTTCTGCTTACCCCCTTTTTCGTCTGAGCGAGGAGCTATTTTAGTCCTTACCGTTTCGGTGAGCTCATTAACTTCCATTGTGAGCTGCTCGCACTTCTCGAACTGTGTTTCATAGCCGTCGTAAATATCTCTGGATTTCTTCTTTCCATACATAACAACTTTCGCTACTGTTCCGGTTGTTACTCCGGCGGCTGTTTTCTCAAAATTACTCTTTGAATTTTTCATAAGAGTCCTTTCTGTATTGGTTGATAAATGTTTTATTTACTTGATTTTTTTCTAGAATTAAAATCGCTGAAGAAGTTGCAAGGGGGGTGCCAAAACCGAAAATTGAGAAATTCGCTGTTTAGAGCGTATAATAATGGGGTAAAAAAAATGAAAGGTTGAAATACTTCAATTTTGCTTGAATTTTTTCAACCTTGAAGCTGCATAAATAGAGGAGAATTTTATTCTAATAGGTCTTTCAACTTAGGGTATTTTTCGTAAAAGGGAGTCAAGGCTTTCTTCGTTCCTCGCGTCCCTTGAATTCCTATGTATTTACTTGATTGTTTTATCACCCCGTGAAAATCTTCTATATAGATTTTTGCTAATATCGGTTTTATGATCTCACTCAACAAATCCCCTTTTTCCGGTTTCCATGTGGGTAGCAGCTCAAGTAATACAGCTTCAAGATTTCTTATCGGATTCTTTGCTTTAAGATCATTCCGAGGCGGGTTGGTTGTTATCATATCGGCTGTAATAACAAGAATATTTTTATTCCTCGCCTTTCTGAAAATATCACCGAGGTAATGCCCAAGTTGTCTTACGTTTCCCGGCCAATTATATGTCTGCAGCAACTCAACGGTTTCTTTTTGAATTTCTATTTTGAATGCGGAATTACTGTTGAGGTCATTCTTAAAATATTCGACCAACAACCCTACGTCATCTCTTCGGTTTCGTAACGGGGGTATGGTTACTATATTCTGTGCTATTCGTTCATATAAATCGTGAGCAAAAGCGTTTTCTTCTATTCCTTTTTCTAAATCTACGTTGGTACCAAAAATAAGTTTTACATCGGCATGTTTAGTAACGCTCTCTTCGCCCAAGCGTGAATACTTTCCCTCATCAAGAAATTTTAAGAGTGATCGTTGTACTTCTATGTCTGCGTACGCAATTTCATCTAGAAACAAGATGCCTCCTTCGGCAGTTTCAACAGCTCCCGCTATATCACGAGTGGCTCCTGTATAAGACCCTTTTACCGCCCCGAACATATGGGTGTATATTAATTCTCTGCTAATTTGCTGGCAGTTCACTTCCTTAAATGGTGAGCCGGATTTTGAACTGTTTTTATGCAGTACTTTGCTTAAATAACTTTTTCCTACTCCCGACTCTCCTAAGAGTAAGATTGAGCTTTTATCGTCCATAGAAAAGGTAAGTTCTTTTAGTTTTTCAATATAGCCCTGATCTCTTGTTAACGCCCCCACTACAATATTTTTCTGTCTCTCTGAAACTTGTTTCATCACCGCAAAATAAGGCTTCTTAAAATCTGCCCATTTACTAAACGCTTTTTCGTAAGTGAGCATAGTAAGTACGCTAACAAAATTAAAAACTAATTTTGGGATGTATTTATTTTTATTGGAGAGAAGATATCCTACAACGATCTCCGCAGTCTTGTCCGCAATCTTTCCCGCAAGAATATTTTTTTGCTTTTGTTCGGCTCTGGCTACTAAATCAAATCCCAACGCAAAAAAACTTAAGCTTCGTAATCTTCTTTTACTTGCATCGCTTAAAACATTTTTAATCCCTTCTTCAAGCAGTGCGGCGTCAAAATCTCCATCTTCATAAAACAAAATATGATAGCTCATCGGAGCAGACATTCTTGGTGTTCTAAAAGAAGAAATTCTCCTCTTGATTTATTTCGTTGCGTTTTTATCTGCCTTGCGACTTCTTCTTCCCCCAACGCCCTGGTAAATTCTATGCTCGCACTTACCCGATTAGTTTCTTGAAACGGCTGTCGTATATTTACGCAATTCACATAGGCATCGCACTTTTCTTGAAATGATGATTTATGTATGAGGCGTATTTCGTAATATCCCTCTACAAGATGACGCGTCTCTGATGGAAAAATATCTTTCCTTACTTGATCCCGCACTATTACATCTTTTTCTCCAAGATAATATTTGGCAATTATTCGTGCGTGAAGCAGTTCGGTGTATTCCGGTTCATTGGTTTGGATATCTTTAATGTTTGCTAATTCTTTTTCAATTAACGCTAAGGCTGATTGATAATTCTTTTCTTCAAATAAAAGGCTGATGTCGTCTCGCATAGGGGATACCGATTTTTTTGTAATAGTTGATAATGAAAACACAAAAGAGAATTACGATTTTAATTTTTGTTTGAGCAATTAAAAATAACTCTCGATATTTTTGCCGGGGTAAATTAGTAAGTTTTCTCTTTGTTAAAAAATCATTGCTCTCGCAGAAGTGTAGGTAAAGGAGGAATAACTCCTTGGGTAAGTCTCGTGAAATCTGTTTTTTCCCTTCAACAACTCTCGTAAAAGCGTCATAAAGCCTTCAAAATGAGCTGTTTTAGTAAGAGTTCTATCGCAATTAAGCGAGTTTTTAGCCGATTTTTATGTGTTTTTTACAATTTTTTCAAGAAATTATCAATGTTTTACAAATTTAATCGAACGCTAACTGATTGTAGGGTGGGGAGTTAGGTGGAAAACAGCATTATTTTTAGCATTTCGCTTGAGCTGTCTACGCAATAGAATATTTTAATTTTTTGTACCTAAGAGTTATCTACAGTAGTGTAATAGCGCGTTATGTAGTTATCGGAAGATGAACTTTTTGATTAAAACTTGGAACGATAAACAACAGATAAATTGTACCGCAAATCTTCTTTTCAAAATAAATAATGAATTTTTCAAACCCCTTCTTTCTTGAGTAGTTAATGAAGGGATATATTGACAAAATACAGAAACTAATTTATTTTTTTTCAAATTGCTCCACTAAATGAGTGTGTAAAATACTTAAAACTCATATTTGTTTGTGTTACAGAATGAGGAATTAATACATACTTCCATGGTTTACCATTATTTAGAGAATTATATTCTGATGCGTATTTGCAATATGCTTTTGCTGCTGTTGCTTTTTCTTGGACTTCGGAATCATCTATATCACTCTCTTTCTTAATCTCGATCAAATAAATCGAATTATCTGTCTCAGCGACAAAATCCGGGCGATACTGTTTTGAGTTATGGCGCCAATAAATCTTGAATTGATTTGGAGCCGGACGCAACCACTTTTTAACTTCAGAATCTTGCTCTAATATTATTGAGAAATCTTTCTCTGCTTTGGAATCGAATTTATAAAGTGTGTGACATGCTTTCTTGAACCCCGTGAATACTTTTGTTGGAATTGCGGATGTTGGAACAATTGTTTCTTTAAAATCGCGAATTGAATCTTGTGTAAATTTGGTATAGTTGTGTTCTTCGATTCTTGTGAATGCTTTTACATCAATGATCGGTTTCTCGAATTCCGGAGTTTCATAATAGAAATGTTCTATTAATTGTTTGAAGATGAAATTTCCGATTTCGCGTTTGTTGTATTGAACTACATTTCTTAAGCCGTCTTCATCCAAATATGTTTTGAATTTTTCTACAGCTTGAGCTGCGAGTTTGAATAAGATTTCGGATTGTGAATCGTAATCTATTTCGGAATAGTTTATGAGTTCGTTTACAATTAAATTCTCCGGAGTATCAAGAATTATTTTACCGCCACCTCTAACAATTTCCGTATCGTTTTCTTGCTCGCGTAATTTCTTGATGAGAATTTCTTCGGATACCGGCTGATAGTTCAACGCAATTGTATCAAGATCGAATTCTTTGAATCCGGTTTTAATTTCTGTGCTTGGCTGGATCGTAATGCGAGGGATCTCAATTATGTTTTCGGTAAATTCTTGAACGACAGCTTCATATCTTTGTTCAGCTTCTTTGATAAGATCGGTTGCAAACATATTCTGCTGCGGATCGGAATAGATTTTTTCTTTCACCATTTCCAGAGCAATTTTCTGAATATCTTCTCTTTTTAGATCACTTACATTCTTTACATCTTTTTCTTTGTTAAGTTCAGGAAGAACTTCATTGATTATTCGAGTAACCTCCAGCGTAATAGCTGCTTTATGTTTTTGTTCCGGTTCTACAATTGTTTCAATCTGCTTTTTCTGTTCTTCATATTTTTGTTGAGTTGTTGAGATGGAAACAACAACTTCTTTGGATTGATTTAGTTCTTGTTCATCCATTACAATTATGTTCTGCTGTTTGATAATAGAATCAGGTTTGTTGGCTTCATCAATAATTTCTTGGAATTTATCGTGAGCAACAATTGTGAGTTTATCAACTTTATCAACGCCGGTTCTATGACCATAAGGCAATCTTAAACCTCTTCCGATAGTTTGCTCACGCAGTGTCATCGATGCTGCAGCACGAATTGGAATTATGGTATAAAGATTTGTTACGTCCCAACCTTCTTTAAGCATGTTAACGTGGATTACAATTTCTATTTTATTATCGAAGCTTTCGAGCGAAAGAAGTTTGGCAATATTTTCATCTTTTTCCTCGCCGGATTGGTTAGAATGTATTTCCATTACCTTATCAATATAATTTCCGTTGAAAAATGTCTTTGAGATAATTATATCTTTTAACCTTTTTGAATGATCAGTATCTCGCGCAACAACAAGAACAAATGGTTTGACAAGACGAACTTTGACATCCAAAGCATATTTATATAATTCTACTTTCGTTGCTTCGTGAATACGAATACCATCTTCTAATTTTATTATTTCAAGTTGATCAGGTGTATAAAGCGAAGGATCGAAATCTTTTCTTGTGGCAACTGCTGGTTCTTTTACAAATCCGTCTTGAATTGCTTTTGCAAGTGAGTATTCCAGAACAACATTTTTGAATTTGGTTGTTCTTCCACCTCTTTCTACTTGCGGTGTTGCTGTTACTTCCAGACCAAGAATAGGATTGAGTTCGTTAAGAACTTCCATTCCACGATCTGCACGGTAATGATGGGACTCATCCATCAGGAGAACAAGATCATCAAGATTGGATAGGTAATTGAAGTATGACTCGCCAAGATATTCTGATAATCTTTTTATTTTAGGAATATTTCCGCCACGTGTTTCTGCATTGATCTTTGAGATATTGAAAACATTTATATGCACTTCCGATTCAAACAATTTTGTTTGAGACATTTGTTCGTAAGTATCTCCGGTAATAATGCGCGGCTGGGTTGTTACAAACTCGCCAATTCCTTGAAATACATATTTGGGATTATCTATTCGGCTATCTTGAAAATCGGAAATAAGCTTATTGTAAACCGTTAGGTTCGGGGCTAACACAAAAAAGTTTTTAATTCCTTTTTCCAGATATAAGTATGCAATGAACGCACCCATCAAACGTGTTTTACCAACACCGGTTGCAAGTGAAAAACAAACGGAAGGAAATGTTCTTTCAAAGTCTGTGCATGTTGGATATGTGGATTTTACTTTTTCGAGTTCTTGCTGTAAATATCCCACCCCTTCGTCCCCTCCAAGGAGGGGATTTTTCTTAAGCGTCAACTTATCGACCAGATTGGCTAGGATGGTTAAGCTGTCTTCTTGCGGAGGACGAAGACTTAATCTATTGCGGATGAGATTTACATTACGATTCATTCTTCACCTCCATTTTCGGAATTAAAAAGATTTGGTTCTGTTTTACCATTCTTCTTTTTAACTGCAAGAGGTTTAGGAACTGCACCTTTAGGAATGAATTCCGGCGCATCAGGATCAGCAGGCATATTGATAATGTTAAGCGAATAATCTTCTTTGCCGAACTCACATCTTCCAAGAAGCATTTTAGGAATTTTCTTTATTGTAATATTGGTGTAGCGATCATCACATGCTTTGGAGAATGATTTACAGCAGATGAGTAAGCTTTCTCCATTCTGCATTTCTTCGTGAATTCTATCGAGTGTTTCTACTGTTATAAATTGTGTAGTTGTATAGATAAAATCTTTTTCTGTGGACTGTCCTTGTTTCCAATAAATTTGTTCATCTGGCTGGTAACGGAAACCTTCATGCTTTGCCATTGCTGAGGCAAGCATGTTTCCATTGTATTCAGGATTGATAACCCAGTTGTTGTATTTATCTTGCTTTAACAAACTTGGAGCGAGATAATAATATTTGAAACCGCCGCCGCCTTTCCATTCAACAGCTTCGGAGATTCCACCTTGGTCTGTTCCGTCACAAACTTTTTGAAGGCGAGGAATGCAATGAGTATTGCAATGTTCGCCAAGTTCAATTCCTATCCATTTACGATTCATTTTATGCGCAACTGCGGCTGTAGTGCCGGAACCAAGGAAAGAATCAAGAACCCAATCATTTTCCTCAGAACCCATTTCAAAAATTCTCTGAATCAATTTCTCGTTTTTCTCGCCGTTCGGGAAATTCCAATTAAAGGAAGAAGCCATTATATCACTCCACATGGTATCGCATATTTCTTCGGTGACTGCTGGGATTCTGTAATGTGGCTTTCCAGTTTTGGGATTTGGTTTCAAATCTCCATCAACTATCATTTTTCTTGCTTTTTCTTCTTCATATAACCAGTGTCGATTCTTGGGAGGTTTAAAACCAAACAAATCATATTCCATTGTTTTTCTAATACCAGGGGCATCGAATGCATGCCAGCGTTCTTCTCTGCTAGCTTTTTTAACTGGAGGGCTAATTAGTGTATATTCACTTTTTGCATAAAATAAAACAACATCGTGTGCAAAATTAATTGCTTTAACTTTTTCTCTTTCCCGAATATTTTTTTTTATTCTAGAAACTATAATAGCGTTACGAAAATTATTCCTACCGAATATCTCGTCCATTAAGACTCTTAGATAAGCTTCTTCGTTATAATCTATATGGACAAAAATTGCACCTTGTTCTGATAATAGGTTGTATAATAATTTTAAACGATCTCTCATTAATGTAAGCCAAAGAGAATGTTCTAAACTATCATCATAATGTTCAAAGGCGGATCCAGTATTAAAAGGCGGGTCTATATAAATACAATTAATTTTCCCAGTAAAGTCTTGTTCAAGAGCTTTAAGAGCAAGAAGATTATCGCCATAGATGAGCATGTTTTCTGTATTTTTATCGCCGTAAGATTTTTCCGGGTCTTCAATCAGAATGCGCGGTTCAAGTTTTGGCTGCTGGTCTTTGCCAATCCAGGTAAGTTCAAGTTTGGGTTTGTGGTTCATAAGATTTTCAATAATAAATTTCTGTAAAATAAATTGTGAGATTCTTCTCCCGCAAAAGGCGCGGGATCAGAATGACAAGTCGCTTAGTTCCATTCAGAATGACGATCATTTGGTTCCCCTTGTTAAATACATTAATTGAAAAGATCAATATGAATTTTTATGTCGTTCAATCTGGAATGCGGAATGATATCATCATGCTGTAACCTACCAACAACAATTGCAGGGTGGATGCGTTGTTTATTTGCAAAATCCAGTATAGAAGTTGTGGTGTAAGGTTTATGTTGAAGTAACTGTTGATATTGATTATCGGGGATAAGAAACTTACTTGCAAACCGATCTGCTTCAGCTTCTTTTTCTTTATCAATTTTATGTCCGGCAACTTCTTCTAAGAAAACATCTTTTTTACCATGTAGAAGAATGTGACCAGCTTCATGAAAAAAAGTAAACCAAAAATGATCATTTGTTTTATATCTGCCGGATAACTGAATTAAGGGAACAGTTGTATTAAAAATCCATCTTGTTGCACCGCTGATTGTAGCTTTGGGAATATTTGGAGTATAGACAACAGCAACACCGGTTTCGGAACATATTTTTTGAAGTTGATCTTTGAAGTCAGTCGGATGCTGAAATGAAAGTTCTTTGATTTTATCAAGACTCTTTCTGAATAAATCTTTATTGAACTCTTTCACTTGTAATTTCTTAGCATCAATTTCACCTTTTCTTAGCCAAACTGAAATAGCTTCCGGTTCACTAGTATGCACCAAAGAAATTTTGAAAGCAACCTTAGCAGCTTTACTAATATAAAGTGTGTTCCATTGCTGGGGAGAAGCAATACCGAAATAGTTTAACATAGATTTTGAAAGCTCGATAGGATTCCTTGTTTCAGGGATCCAACCAAGTTTCATCATATTTGATGTAGGAAAATGTTTTGTCCAATCTTGACAATCTTCGAGGTATTCATCAAATTCAATTTCGGCAAGCTCCTTTTGATATTGTCTATCTCGTTCAATCCAAAAGTCCGCGGGTATTCCTAAAACTTTTTCCAGTGCGATAGCTGTTGAAGTTGTGATTGGTTCCTTGCCTTTGATAATCTGATTAACATTTTTAATGTTCTTGCCAAGACGCTCGGCAAGCTCATACTGGTTCATCCCGATAGCATCGATGGTTTCTTGAATTGTATCACCAGGAGGTGAGAGCAATTCTTTTTTAAGTTTATATTCACTAGTCATGTTATACCTCAAAATTTTTAATGATAATCTTCTACTTCCAGAATTTTAATCTGAGTAACAGCATCCAAATCAAGACCGCCGTCAGCTTTAGCTGGAACTGGATCGTGATCAGGTTCGAAAATAATTCTCCAATTGCCGGATATATCAACCGCAAGTTCACCGGCACGGTCTCCTTTAAGTTCGTGACAATTTGCTGCAGGTATAGTTTGCATAACTGCTAATGTGGAAGCGGCAAGTAAGTCCTTCATTCTCTGATTCACTTTTTTTGCCATAACACCATAGGTTTTTGAGATTTCCTTTGGAACCGTTAAGCTCTTTTCCAGCTTTCTTGATTTGAATGTAATCTTCATAAGCAATATAATAATTGTTTACAAATATTGTAAATGTTTTTTAAAATATTTTTAATTTTGGTGTATCAAGAACCTTATAAAAATATTGACTTTTATCTGCTGCAATTATAGTTTTGAACTATCTTATTGACCAAGTGTTAATGTAGTTACAGAACCGCTCAAGAAAATTGGGCGGTTCTTGTTTTAAAGATTCTTGTCATACCGGTGACGAAATCAATGTCCATCTAATTGTAAATAGTTCTTTTGTTTCTATTTTCTGCTGTAATCTTGCTTCGATATCTTCAATTATTTTTTCTTTTCGTTTATCAACTTCATCTTGAGCTAAAAAGAGATTCCGGCGAAGTTCGTTTCTCTTTTTTTCCATATCCTTAATTACTCTTTGTGCGGAAATTTTTTCTTCAAGATTAAGAATCTTTCTCGCTTCAGATTTCTTAACACCAATTTCACGATCTAATTCTTTTAGTTCAAGTTCCAAGCTGCCTTTAAGATCATCAGCCCAACATTCGAGCTTTGTAATTTCTTCATCAAAGTATTTGGAGTTCCTTTGTTTATTGGAACCGAGAATGATTTCTTTTTCTTTATCCAAATTAGCATTTAATATCGTTACAGCATCAACACCTATAGCTTGCTGGTTGGGTATCATTTCTCCTTCGAGTAAAAATAATTTACTGCATTGTTCATGATCCAGAACAATTCCATCCTCCGTGAGAGCAGAAAGAATCACATAGTTCTCTTGTTCGAATGATGAGATTGTATAGTATTGAGCAATTAACCATCCGGACTTATTAATGAACGGTTCAATGATAAAAATTATTTTGTTTTTATAGGTAAAGATTACATCGTAGTTGCCAATAGTACAAGATTTACATTCTTCAATAATTTTCTGGGCTAAAGGATGACCAATTCTATAAATGTTTGCATCATCTCCCTCCTTCGTTATTTTATAAGGACCGGGGTGAATAAATTCTTGCGGGAAAGGATTTGTGTGAAGATAGAAAGAGTGTTCTAATGAATCGAAGTTTGCATAATCTGCTAAAAAGTATTTAGTAAGATTCCAGAGCCACTCTTCATAACGGTTTAAGTAATCTTTGCTTTGTTCAAAGTTAATCCTCAATTTATCTATCACATCTTGGTCAAAATTTTCAAGAAGTTTCTTTCTGGTAAGAGTAATGGTCTCGTCAATCTGAGGTTCGAATGATTTTTGTAATTCATCGAAAGCAAGATTTATCTCTTCGGATGTTCTGCATTTCTGATAAATCTCAACAATTCTTTTTTCAAAATCTATTCCGGACTCTATGGTTCCAAGGACTTCATCGCTTGCACCAAAAACACCGCTGAACAATTGGAATTTTTCATCCAACAATTGATAAACTCTTTGATCTGCGGCATTCTTTTTATTTAAGAAATTTACGACGACAACATCAAACGCTTGACCATAACGATGACACCTACCAATACGTTGTTCTATTCTTTGAGGATTCCAGGGGAGATCGTAATTAACAACCAATGAACAAAATTGAAGGTTAACACCTTCAGCAGCCGCTTCAGTTGCAATCATTATTTCCGCCTCATCTTTGAAATATTCTATGATAGCCGCTCGCTTATCAGCCGTCTTAGAACCGGTGACTCTATCTGTTCCATGATTTTTGATTAACCACTTTTGATAAATTTCGTTTGAAAGATGATCATTATTAGAACCATTAAACAGAACGATTTTATTTTTGAAATCGGTTTTACTCAAAAGTTCAAACAGATATAATTGTGTCCGCGTTGATTCGGTAAATATGATAGCTTTGCGGTTTGCACCCAGCCGTTCAATTTCATTAATTCCCCTTTTTAACGCTGTGAGAAGAACTTCTCCTTTGGAATTAATTTGAATAGCTTGAGCGAGTTCATAAAACTCTTTCAGCTTTTGCGATTCCTTTTTTATATCCTCTATCTCCTCTTTTGAATATGATTCCGACTCATCGTAACCGTCTTGTTCCCATTCATCTTTTATCTCTTCATATTCCTCATAATTATTTTGCAGTTCGTTTTCGAGCGGGACTTCTTGGACTTGACTTGATTCAATAATTACATCAAGCTTCCGTGATAACGCTAATAGAGTTCCGGAGATTGCATAAGTTGACGAAGCTAAGAGTTTTCTTAGAATAAGTGTCATCAATTGTCTTTGACTTGGCGGAAGAGCAAATAATTTTTCGGATTGCAAATATTCAGATACTAAATCATAAAGTTTTTGTTCCTCATCCGTTGGAAAAAATTCTTGTGTCATTGGAATTCTTTTTGTGTAACGAATGAATTCTAAGACTTGTCTTCTGAGAGTTCTAATACAGATTGGAGTTAAACGGGCTTTTAATTCGTTAAAAATATTCTCGTCTGCTAGACGCGCATATTGCGTACGAAAACTTTTTAAATCGCCAAAGGCATACTCATCAACAAAGCTTACAAGGCCAAACAGTTCTAACAAAGAATTCTGCAACGGTGTTGCAGTAAGTAAAATTTTGGGTGCACTAGCAATAGAACTTTTTATTGAGTTGGCAATTTTATTATTTGGTTTGTAAACGTTACGTAAACGATGGGCTTCATCAATTACAACTAAATCCCAATTTATGAGATGGATATATGGTTCTTGTTTACGTGCAAATTGATAAGAGCAAATGATTATTTCTTTTTGATCAAAAGGATTGAGGACTCCTTTTTTTATTTCATCATTGAAAGATTTTGTCTCAAGGATTATTGAGTTCAGAAAAAACTTATCGAGTAATTCTTGATTCCATTGCTTACGAAGATTAGAAGGAACAATTATTAAAATCTTTCTTTTTCTTTCAGCCCACTTTTGAGAAATGACTAACCCAGCTTCGATTGTTTTGCCAAGACCGACTTCATCAGCTAAAATAGCGCCGTTTGAAAGTGGTGAGCGAAAAGCGAATAGAGCAGCTTCAACTTGATGTGGATTTAGGTCTACTTGTGCATCCATCAAAGAGGCAACTAGTTTTTGGATGCTATCGGAAGGGCTGTTCTTTGTTAATTCGTAAGCGTAATATTTAGCATGAAATGGAGTTAACATGTGATTAATATTTACTATCATGTGAATTCTCGTTAACTGCTTATCTAACCAAACGAATTTTTTTATAAAATGACTACAATTAAATTTAGAGAAATTTTCTCTTATACGCTAAACTATAAGTTTATTGTCTCAATAGCATCTGCTTTTCTCCGTTTCAAGAATTACCATAATTTATTATGATCGCAAAGTCTTTCCCTTTCTTGGTATAAGAACACTATAACAACAACTAAGGAGTTCTTATGTCATTCACCATCGGGTGCGATCCCGAATTAATTTGCTATCGCAACGGAGTATTTACTCCGGCTGATAGATATTTCAAATCCCAGAGCAGTTTTGGCTGTGATGGAAATTCTGTAGTCGCTGAAGCCAGACCCGGCTATTCCGAATCCCCCATTGATCTAACTGCAAAAATAAAAAACATCCTTGACTATGGTCACCAAAAAGCCCCCGAACTTGAATTCTTCGCCGGACATTTTCAAGCAGACTTGCCCATTGGCGGACATATCCACATTTCTACAACGCCAACCACCGAAGTCATAGACGCAATGGATACCGTCCTCTATTCCCTATCAAACTGCATAGACGATCGCGGACAACGTAAAAAGAGAGAAAAAAGCGGCTACGGTAAACGAAAAGCCTACCGACGTAAAAACTACGGACTCGAATTCCGCACCCCCGGTTCTTGGCTGCTTAGCCCTTCTACAACATTAGTAACCTTAACCCTTGCCAAACTTGCCGTACTTGCGGTTCTCGAAGACGGGCTGAACCTTGAATTGATTAAGTGCCGACAACACTCGCTCACCTTCCTCAAAAATCTGAAGAATGAACTCAAAACCATTCCCGATGACTGCCGCGAAGGACTGAAAGAACTTGATATGCTGCTTGTTCATCAACCGCTTAACTGGAACACAAACATTCTCCCCAACTGGGGCTTTGTCGCTAATTAGGGGAGGCGTTATGGATAAAACATATTGTACTGCATGTAACAACGTAATTACCGAAGACCAAACCCGATGGGCTTTTGATGAACCGTATTGCGATAACTGTTTCGACGAAGGGTACTTGTACTGCCACCGCTGTGATGAACTGGTGTGTCGTGGCGATGCTTATTTCGATGACGACGGTAACGCCTACTGCTCAGAATGCTGGGATGAAGATTTTGATGATAACTCACCAAACAACCCCGCTGTTTACAACGCAGACCGTGAACAAATCATTGAACTCTCTCGTAACTGGCTGCTTGGCAAACAGTGCAAGAAAATTACCATCAAGATTAACGAGCGGGATACTCATTTGATTAAACTACGGGACAAAGTTGGTTTGGTCGAGCAGCCCATTTATGTGTTCGGTCTCCAAGACCGCGAAGAATACCAGATTTCCGCAAGCAGTAATCTCATGGATTTCGTGAAAGAGTATTTTCTGCTGAATGGACTCGATTGGAAAGTTGTTGAAGGGGTTGGCTGTAATCGTCTTGGCATCAGCTTATCGCTTCGGCAAAATAACTTTTCAGAAATATTTAACCTCATCAAACATGTAAGTCAGTTACACTTACAAGAAGCAGCAACCTAATTCCTATTTATCCGCCTTTGGCGGAATTCGTAGTCAAAAAGAAAGGAGTATTGCCATGTGTGGCATAATGGGATACAAATGTTTTTCAAACACAGTACCCAACAAACAAAGAGTAACAGATATGTTCAATTTACTTGAGAGCCGCGGCAGAGATGCGAGCGGCTACGCTTTTATCAAAGAGGGAAACTTGATCGTACACAAAGACGGCATTCGTTCTTCTGAACTTGTAAAAACAGATGGTTGGACGAAATTGTCTTTACCAAAAGTGATGATCTTCCACACCCGTATGAAGACGCAAGGAAGCGAAAAGAACAACGCAAACAACCACCCCCTCTTCACAAAAAACGGTCTCTGTATTGTTCACAATGGCATGATTCATAACGATGATGAAATCTTTGGAAAACAACAACGCGATGCCGAAGTGGATAGCGAAGCCATCTTGGCTGTGTTATCCTCAAAAACGAAAGGAGATAAAATTAAACTTGTCTTTGATAAGCTCGAAGGTTCTTTTGCCTTCGCTCTCATTGATAAAAATAATCCGGAAAAATTAGTCCTTGTAAAAAAAGACAATCCCCTTGAACTCTATTACAATGACGATGACGATATCCTCTACTTTTGCAGCGAGGCTGACATCATACGGGAACCGCTTGGCATTCATAAAAACTCTAAACGCGGCTTTAACCTTGGCGAAGGAAGTTTTCATCATTATACGATGGAAAATAATTACGCCCTCACCGTCAATCACGAAGGAGTCGAATCATACAAACGCTACTATCCGCGTAAAGACTATTTCGGATATCCCGAGTATTACCATAAAGACGAACTCATGATCGAATGCCCTTTCTGCTTGGAGATGACTATGTATCACGACGGAAAATTATACAACCGTTGCGGTAACTGCGGTCAGCCGATTAACGAAGAGGATTTTTATGTATAGTCCTAAGATCAATGAAAAACTTATTCCCCAATTGTACAACCTAAAACAACAAACAAAAAAGCCCATGACCCATTTGGTCAATGAGGCTGTTATTGACTATTTACAAAAGTGCAAGGAACAACCCAAAACTCCCCCCTTGCACTTTATCAAAAAATTAGCATAAGGAGGTTAAAAACTTATGAATTGGATATTTATTGTTTTGGAGGTGGCTGCCTTCGCACTCATTGCTGTTGCCAAATCTCTATCAAATAAGGAAGAAGAAGATGAAAATGAGTAACGAAGAAAATTTTCTGAATGCATTATTATCAGAATCAGAGACAAAAGAAGAAGAACAGACGGAGGCATACATTGATATACTTCTTTTACAAATACAGCAGCTCCAAAGCAAAATCGAACACACTTTTTCCGAAGCTGAAAAAGAGGTGAAAATTATCAATCAATGGGCTTTGAGCAAGAACCACGCTCTGCAAGTAAGAATTGAGTGGATAGAGAAAAAGCTGGAAGCATTTATCAGAGAACGCAAAGCCAAAACTATTGAACTGTCTCACGGAATTCTTAAATGCCACAAGAAGCCTGATAAAATCGAGATTACTGATATGGATGTATTCCTTGCAAACGCAAAGCCGGAATTACTTACCGTAACCGAACAAATCAAACCCAACATGGCAAAAATAAAGGACTTTATGAGTATGAGTTATAAAGGGCTTCCCGGAGTAACCATCGTTAAGGGTAAAGAAGAATTTACTTATAAAATAACAAAAATAAAGGAAGACGAAGATGTCCGATCGGAAGAAACTGGAACTGCAACTCAACCAGCCTTGCTCCATCGAGTTGCTCTTTGATAAACCGACTACTGGCACCAGCCAGTATGGCGAATACTATTTGTATGCCGTACGAAACGGTGATGGAACCACTGAGTATAGTTACTTCGCACCACATGAAGTTCATGAAAGGCTTAAAGACTTACATAAAGGCGACCGTGCGACAATACTGAAACTTGCCGAACAGAAAGGCTCAAAAATTATTACTAAGTATGAAGTAACAGTTGAAAAC
>Ga0172369_10004122_pt1 | contig 18657 bp, 16 predicted proteins | sample LakKiv25m_FD_114539 | JGI IMG/M metagenome (GOLD analysis project Ga0172369, IMG submission 114539) | Freshwater microbial communities from Kabuno Bay, South-Kivu, Congo - kab_022012_11.25m | ecosystem: Environmental > Aquatic > Freshwater > Lake | place: Democratic Republic of the Congo...
ATGGAAACCTTCCGCAATATCCAGCGCGGCATGGAAAAAATGATCCACAAGGCCGAGTAGAGGCGCATACATGCGACTTGTAGAGACGCATACATGCGTCTTTAAGGGGAAAAGGGGGAAAGGGGTTGAGGGGGAAAGGTTATTTGATGATTCCGGCGCGGTTGCGGAGCCAGGCTTTGATGAGGAGCCAGAACTTTTGCCGGTTGCCAACCCGGAACCTTCTTTTCAGAATCTCCTCGGCAGGGGTTGTCTCAATCTTGTGCAGCAGTTCGAGGTAATACCTGTACGCGAGATAAACCCCGTTCCTGACATCCGGATGCAGCTTCTTTAAACCGGTGTGAGCCTGCCTGAAATCCTCCTCGATATCTGCCTCGATCTCTTTTTTTCGGTGTGAGCAAAAGTTGGTGAAATCGGTGCCGGGAAAATAGATCCGGCCGCGGTTCTCAAAATCATCCTTGATGTCACGCAGGAAATTGATCTTCTGGAAAGCTTCACCAAGCTTTCTTGCGGAATGGGTTAAATCATTATAGGCCTGATCATTATCCGGATAAAAAATCCTCAGGCACATCAGTCCGACCACTTCGGCCGAACCATAAATGTAGGTTTTGAATTCCTCAGGCGTAAAGGTCTTCTGGTCGAGGTCCATCCGCATGGAATGAAGGAATGCCCTGATCAGTTCAGGATCGATCCTGTATTTGTGCACCACCCACTGAAAGCTGTGCATGATAGGATTGGTGCTGAACCTGACCTCCAGTGCGTCGTTCGTGTCCGACTCAAACCGGTCGAGAAAGTGCCGCTGATCCAGCTCATGGAAAGTATCCACAATCTCATCCGCGAACCTGACCCAGCCATAAACTGCATAAATCGGCAGATGATACTTTTTCTTGAACATCCGGATACCCAGCGAGAAGCTCGTGGAATATTTGTGTGTTGTCAGTTTTGAGCAAGCCAGTGCCGTTTCAGTGTACAGGTCCATCTTGTCTGAGAATTCGTTCAACAGCAAGCCGGGAACTGATAACGGTCATCGGAAGGCCCGTCCCCGGCAGGGTGGAGGCTCCGGTATAAAAAACATTCTTAAACTGTTCATCCTTGTTCGAAGGCCTGAAGGCGCCGATCTGGTTGAGATCATGGGCCAGACCCAGACCGCTCCCCTGGAAAAGTCCGAAAGCCTTCTCCCATTGAATCGGATCCAGGATGGTTTTCGATACGATTGAAGGCCTGATATCTGTCCCGATCCGGTCCGACAGGTCCTTCAGGATCCCCTCAGCCACCTGCTCGCGGTCACTCCAGTCGGGCTTGAACTGCCGGTGAGGAACCGGGCATAGGATGAAAAGGGTCTCGCATCCGGGTGGGGCACAGTCGGGGTTAAACCTGGAAAGCGTGTTCACATAGTAATAGGGCTGCTCGAGCCCGATCTCGTTGGTGAAGATCTTTCCTGCATACTCATTGAAGTTGTTTCCGAGGAAATAATGGTGATGATGAAGGTTTTCGATTTTCCGGTCGAGGCCCAGGTACATCGTGAATGGCGCCATAGTCCAGTGCAGCTTCTTCAGGCGCTCCTCCGAAAATTTTCTACGCTTGAAAACCATGCTCCTGAACAGGGCGGCGTCCGCATTGATCAGGTAAGTGTCTGCTTTCCAGGGCACCCCTTTGGAGTCGATGAGCGCATCCAGATGATTGTCATAGCTGACATACCCGGTAATTTCGGTGTTGTAATGGATCCGGATCCCCCTTTTTTCAATCTCTTTCAGCAGCCCCTCCACAATCCGGTACATTCCGCCCCTGACGTTGTAATATCCATCGTGCTTTAACTCCGTGTAAGAGAGCAGCGTATAAACGGCCGGGGTGTTGAATGGGGTGGCGCCGAGGAAAAATGAGACGAGGCTCAGGATCTCCTTCACTTCCCGCGAATCAAAATGACGGCTGAGCTCACTCCAGACGCTCCTGAACATTTTGGGCGCATGTTTCCAGGGAACCGTGGCCAGTGACAGGAAATAATCAGCATACCCGCTAAAATTCCTCTTCACCACTTTGTCCATTGTATCGTGGAAGATCTGTCCCGATTCCTTCAGAAACCGTTCAGCCTTTCTTTCAAAATCGCTCTCAATGCCATCAAATTCCGCAGCCAATTTTTTCAGATCCTTGTATATCAGGTAGTTTCTGTCGGAACCTCTGAAATTGACCGCATAGAGCGGATCCAGTTCCACAAATTCGAAGGGCATGGGAATGTTGCAATACTCTATGAACTCCTGAAATTCATAGCTCATGCTGAAAAATGAGGGACCGAGGTCCCAGGTGAAGCCGTCTTTTTTGATTTGGTTAAGGCGGCCGCCGGGCTGACTGAATTTTTCAACCATTTCCACCTGGTATCCCCTGCATGCAAGTCGCAGCGCAGCCGTGAGGCCACCCAGGCCCGTACCCACAATTATCGCTTTTGGCATTTCAGTACTTTGAAGCAAGTAAGTTAACAATTTATCCCTAATGTTGGTTTTTAGTACATTTGGTAAAAACGAACCATGGAACGCACGGCAGCAGTCATAGGGGCAGGAATCGGAGGGTTGGCCACCGCTATCAGGCTCCGGGCCATGGGGTATGTGGTGGATGTGTTCGAGAAGGAAACCCTCCCCGGGGGTAAGCTGATGGAGATGAAGCGCGACGGCTTCCGGTTTGACCTGGGGCCCTCCTTGTTCACTCAGCCTGAACGTGTTGAAGAATTGTTTTCGCTGATGGGAGAGAATCTTTCCGACCATTTCCGGTATCTGAGGCTTCACACGATTTGCCGTTATTACTGGCCCGACGGCACCCGGCTTGACGTTCCTTCAGACCCGGCAGAATTCGCCTATGAAGTTCGCCGCGTTTTACACATCGATCCGGCTATTACCACTGAGTACCTTGAAAAGGCCAGAAAACTCTATGAAACCGCCTCGCCCGTGTTCCTCGACCAGCCCTTTCCTACCATGGAGGGATTTGTCAGCGAGGCGGGTAAAAGGATCGGGCGCTCACCCTGGATACTGGACCCATTCATCAGTCTGCATAAACGAAACCAAAAGACCTTCACCGACCCCAGGCTGGTGCAGCTGTTTGACCGTTATGCAACCTACAATGGTTCAGATCCTTATAAAGCTCCGGCAACTCTCAAAATGATCGCTCACCTTGAAAACAACCTGGGGGCGTTTTTCCCGGAAAAAGGGATGTACTCGATTGCGCGGGAGATCACCAATCTGGGCTTAAGACATGGGGTCAGGTACCATCTGGGTTCTACGGTCAGCAGGATCAACCGATACGGCGAGGACGGAAGGGTGACCGGCATCCGGGTGAACGGCAGAGACCTGAGGTTCGACCTGGTGGTTTCGGATGTTGACATCCATACCCTGTACCGCCGCGGATTGGTGGATTTCAAGCCTCCGGTCATTGGACGCAGGCAGCAGGCCAGTACTTCGGCCCTGATTTTCTATTGGGGCGTGGCTGGTACCTATCCCGAATTTGACCTTCATAATATCTTGTTTTCCACCGATTACCGGGAGGAATTCAGATGCCTGTTCCAGAAGAAAACCGTGCCGGCCGATCCCTCGATCTATATCTTCATCAGTTCGAGGGTTTGTCCCGATGATGCTCTGCCAGGGCACGAGAACTGGTTTGTCATGATCAACACGCCGGCAAACTGCGGTCAGGACTGGATCACTCTGGTCCGCGAAGCCAGGAGCCGTATTCTGGAAAAAATTGAAAAGCTTACCCGAAACAATATCAGTCAAAGGATTGTTTCCGAACATATTGAAGATCCGCGAACGATTGAGTCGCGAACAGGTTCATGGGCGGGATCCCTGTATGGGAACAGCTCCAACAGCCGGATGAGTGCCTTCAGCCGTCATCCCAATCATCGCGGTGTGGCACCGGGGCTCTGGTTTACAGGCGGAAGCGTTCACCCGGGAGGCGGGATCCCCCTCTGTCTGGCATCAGCCAAAATAGTAGCACAACAGATTGAAAAGACCAATATGTATGAGAACAGGAGAAGAGGAGAATAGGAGAACAGGGGAGTACAGAAAATTTATCCTGATATTCTTCAGTGTGGGAGTGGTGGGCTTAAGCCTGCCCTGGACCCGGACGGTCTTAACCTATATGATCCCTTATTCCTTTCTCCTTTACTCCTTCCTCCTTTATGTGGCCGACCGATCCTCGAAACCACGGCTCTTGCCCGTGGCCGTGATTATTTTTCTGGCCGGATTCTTCGTGGAGGTGGCCGGAGTGAACACGGGCAATCTCTTCGGAGTGTACGCGTACGGCCGTTCCATGGGTCCCAGGTTGTGGGGCGTTCCCATTGTGATGGGCCTTACCTGGCTGATGATGATGTACCTGACCATGTCGGCCGCGCAGTCCTTTTCCATGCATCCCGTATACCGGACAGTACTTACTGCCGTACTGATGGTGATGTATGATTTCCTCCTCGAACCGGTTGCCATGTGGCTCAATATGTGGAACTGGAAGGGGGGTGACGTACCGATGATGAACTACATTATGTGGCTGGTTACCTCTCTGGTGCTTGCAGCGCTCTTCCCCCTGTTCAGGGTGAGGATCCGCAACCGACTGGCCGGGATCATGCTGGCCGCCCAGTTCGGATTTTTCCTGCTGCTGAACCTGGCTGCCTTTATCGATAAGCTTTTAATGAAATGATCCCGGCACGCCATACCTGGTTTCATTTGCGCTTCTTCCGTTTGTACACCAGGCGGAGGATCCGGTGTAACTTTTCTAAAGTAATCGTGCACGGAACCGTTCCGGATGTTTCCGGTAAGCCGCTGCTGGTGATCGGAAATCATTTCAGCTGGTGGGATGGGTTCTTTATACTTTGGCTGAACAGCCGCTACTTTTACAAGAAATTTCACGTGATGATGCTGGAGGATCAGCTTCGCAAAAACATGATCCTCAACAAAACAGGAGCATTTTCGATCCAGCCTGGAGGGCGCACGGCTCTAGAGTCGCTGGCCTATGCGAATTCAATTCTGAGAGAAGGTTGCCAGACAGATGGAACAGTCAAGTACCGGCAGCCCCTGGTCCTCATGTATCCGCAAGGAAAGATCCAGTCGATGCACAACCGGGAAGTGAAATTTGAGAAGGGAATCGAGCGGATCGCGGCGGGACTGGAGAATCGCATTCATGTTCTGCTGGTGGCGGCGCTTACCGATTATTTCTCCGACCAGAAACCCCAGCTGCATTTTTACATGGAGGAGTATCCGTTTGAACAGCCGCTGGAAACTGAACATCTCGCGGAGACCTATGACAGGTTTTTAAGGGAGTGTACTGATCATCAGATTTCATTGTCAAATTCCTGATATAATGATCTTTGAACAGATCCTGGTATATCTGCTGATTTTTTTTGCTGCCCTGAGGCTGGGGGTGGTGATCGTTAACCTTTTGACCCGCCAGTGGCTTCCGCGACAGGAGTCAACCGGGCATGCAGATGTCTCCATTCTGATCCCGGCAAGGAATGAGGAGGCCAATATCGGTCGCCTGCTTAGTAATATTATTGACACACAGACAGATAAATCAATAGTAATCAGGGAGATCCTGGTGTATGATGATCATTCCACCGATCGCACTGCCGCCGTGGTGGAGGAGATGGCAGCAGGGGACCCGAGGATCAGCCTGATACGCGGAGGCCCGCTGCCTCAGGGCTGGCTCGGGAAAAACCATGCCTGCCACAGGCTGGGTGAGGAGGCGGCGGGACAATGGCTTCTCTTTCTGGATGCGGATGTGGAAGTGGCCCCGGGTCTGATCCGTGATTCAGTCGCCTACGCCCTGAAACATCAGATCCGTCTGCTCTCAATATTCCCGAAACAGGTCATGAAAACTGCCGGGGAATGGCTGGTTGTGCCGCTCATGAACTGGATACTGGTAAGCCTGCTCCCCATGATCCTGGTGAGGACCTGCCGCTGGACCTCCTTTTCCGGAGCCAACGGTCAGTTCATGCTGTTTGATTCGGCGATCTATAAGAGATTCCGGTGGCACGAGCAGGTAAAATCGGATCCGGTGGAGGATATCAGGATATCCAGGCTGATGAAGAAGAAAAGATTCCGCACCGCAACCCTCCTGAGCGGAGGACAGATCAGTTGCCGTATGTATGACGGCTACGATCAGGCGCTGAAAGGCTTTTCAAAGAATATCGGTCAATTCTTCGGCAACAGCCTCCTATGGATGCTCATCTTCACCCTCCTCACCACCCTCTTACCATTATCTCTTTTCATCTTCTCCTCTTTCTTTCGCCTCTCGCCTCTCGCCTTTTATCTTTATCTCTCTCTGATCCTCCTCATAAAGACTTTAAGTTCCCTCCTTTCCAGACAACCCCTCCTGAAAAACCTTTTCTTCTGGCTTCCCCAAATGGTGATCCTTCCCGTTCTGGTTTGGAAGTCAATACGATACCGGATGGGCGGCAAAATTGAATGGAAAGGCCGCCAGGTGTGATCTGATTTTTGTATCTTCCCTCCATCCAAATTCAACCAGCGTAATGAAAACCATCAACAAGGCCTCCCTGGGCCTCAGTCTGGCTGCCGTTGCCCTTTCGGGCTGTCAGGAAAAGAAACCTCAGCAGCCGAACATCATTTTTATCATGTCCGATGACCATGCCTACCAGGCTGTTTCAGCCTATGGCCATGGCCTGAACCAGACCCCGAATATCGATCGGCTGGGACAGGAGGGTATCCGCTACAACAACTGCTTTTGCACCAATGCTCTGAGTGCCCCTAGCCGGGCGGTGGTCCTCACCGGTAAGTTCAGTCATTTGAACGGGCTGAAGGATAACAGCGACAGGTTTGATGGGTCGCAGAATACCCTGCCGAAAATGCTGAAGCCGGCAGGCTACCAGACGGCCATGATCGGCAAATGGCATCTGAAAACTGACCCGACCGGATTTGATTTCTGGCGGATACTGATCGACCAGGGACCCTATTATAATCCGGACATGAAAGACTCTACCGGGGTTCACAGGTATGAAGGATATACAACCACCATTATCGGTGACCAGGCTCTGGAATGGATCGATAAGCGCGACAAATCAAAGCCCTTCTTCCTGATGGTCCATAACAAGGCGCCTCACCGTCACTGGTTGCCGGAGCCAAAGTATTTCGGCTATTTTGAAAAGACCAAATTCCCGGTTCCGTTCAATTATTTCGATGATTACTCAAACCGGGGAAGAGCCGCCAAAGAGCAGGAGATGTCAGTTATCAAGGATATGACCCTCCATTACGACCTTAAGATCTATCCAAGGGAGGGCGATTCACTCAAAGGTCCGGATGCTTATTGGGACAATGAACTCAAGCGGATGAACCCGGAGCAGCGGCAGGCCTGGGAGGCTTACTACAAACCCCTGGGCGACCGCTTTTATCAGGCAGGTCTCCAGGGCAATGACTTTTACAAATGGAAGCTCCAACGGTACCTCGAGGATTATCTCGGGGTGATCCAAAGTGTTGACGATCAGGTGGGCCGTATTATGGATTACCTCAAACAAAATGGTCTGGATAAAAACACGATGGTTGTCTATACCTCGGATAACGGCTTTTTCCTGGGCGAGCACGGATGGTTCGACAAACGGTTCATGTATGAGGAGAGCTTCAAGATCCCGCTGCTCATGAGGCTTCCGGGTACCATCAAGGCCGGGACGATTTCTGAAGATCTCGTTCAAAATCTTGATTTTGCCCCAACCTTCCTAAAGCTGGCCGGCGTTCAGGTACCCGACAGCCTGCAGGGTATATCGCTTCTCTCAGGTGAAAAAAGAAAATCAGTCTATTACCATTATTACGAATACCCCGGAGTTCATGCGGTTAAGCGCCATTACGGGATCCGCACCGACCGGTATAAGCTGATCCACTTCTACAATGATGTCGACGAGTGGGAACTGTACGACCTGCAAAAAGATCCCTCTGAAATGAACAATGTGTATGAAGATGCGTCTTACACGCAGATCAGGGAGCAGCTTCTTGGAGAATTGGAAAAGCTTAGGAAACAGTATGAGGATAAGTAAGGCGAAAGGCGAGAGGCGAGAGGCGAAAGAAATAAATATGATCAAATTCTTAAGATCTTATCTTCTAATCTTCGTTCTTCTAAATCTTTCTTTCGCCTCTCGCCTCTCTTCTCTCGCCTTCTTCTCCTCCCTCTCCGCTCAAGATTTCAACGACGCCATTTACTCCTCCTACATCTCTGGCGATATGACCAGCTGGGAACAGGCGCTTAAGGGGGTAAAAAATCCCGACAAGCTGGATAACCCTGCATTGTACGATGTTGCAATGGCTCATTATGGTTTCATCGGGTATTGTCTCGGCCGTGACGAAAAGTCGAGGGCAAGGCCCTATCTTGATAAAGCAGAGGAACTTACGATTCTGTTACTGGCCAGGAGTCCGAATGATCCCCGATTTCTGGCACTCAGGGGAGCTTTGTATGGGTTCAGGATGGGATATCAGCCACAGAAGATCATGATCCTCGGACCCAAAGCTCAAAAGATCATTACAAAAGCCACTGAATCCGGTCCCGATTCCCCTCAGGCCTGGATCGAGGCAGGCAACAAGGACTGGCATATGCCGGCCGCCTTCGGGGGATCCCGCGAGCGTGCCATTCAGGAATACAAAAAGGCAATTCAGCTCATGGAAAAAGATCCGGCCTTTATCAAAAATAACTGGTACTATCTCAATGTTCACATGATCCTCGCCGGATGGTATGAATCCAGAAACAGCACCTTCTTCGCCCACGAGCTTTATCGAAAGATCCTCCTGATAGAGCCCCGGTTCAACTGGGCACGGGAGAAACTTGAAGAATAGGGGGTGAGGGGTTGAGGGGGTAAGGGGGACAGGCAAGGCAAGAGGGCAGAAGGGCAGAAAGTCAAAAGTAAAGTCTCCAAGTCTTCTTTCAACCCCTCATCCCCTTTCCCACTCAACCCCTTTCCCCCTCAAGTAATAAAGTTCCCCATTGTAACGAATGTACCATTCATTCGTCTGCCCTTCAAAAGGTGAACAATTATTCAAATCAAACAAATTAAAACCATGAAACGAGTTATTACCCTTATGATCGTGGCACTGTTCCCGGTGCTTGCTTTTTCTCAAAATTCAGCCGTTGACAAAGTGTTTAAGAAGTATGGCGACAAGGAAGGCTTCACTGTTGTGACCATCAGCAAAGGTTTGCTTAAAATGGCTGCCGATGTGGACCAGGAGGATGCCGAGGCTCAGGAGTTCCTGAATCGTATTAACAGCATCAAGATCCTGGCAGCCGAGGATGACAACAGTATCAATCTGTATGATGAAGTGCTGACGAGCCTGGATAAAAGTGATTACGAAGAGCTGATGACAGCGAAGTCAGAAGGCGAGGATGTTCTGATGCTGGCAAAGAAAAGCGGCGACGTCATCGAGGAGTTCATCATTCTGGTGGGCGGCAAGGAAGATAACGCTCTGGTCTATATTTCAGGCAAAATGAGCATGAAGGATATGGCCAAGCTGTCAAAATCGATGCATATTGAAGGCGCCGGCCTGGAACACATAAAAGACCTCGAGAAGTAGTGTAACTTTTGTCGGGGCCCGGCGTCCTAGATTCAGAATCCAAACCAAACAACCCATTCCATGAAAAGATCCTTTATTGTGATCGCCCTGGCACTCCTGCCGTTAATGCTCTCAGCCCAGTCGATGTCGATGAGGCATATGATGAGAAGCTGCGACACCGGCAGGAGCGTTACCAGGATTTTCCTTCCTCCAGTTCTGATCAAACTGGCCTCCTGCTTAGTAGACGATCAGGAAACCCGGAAAATCCTGAAAAATGTAAACTCCCTTTACCTGGTCGCATCCGAAGACCGCGTTTTTAGCCGCAATTCGGATTTTCCGTCAAGAGTCATCAGCAAACTTAAGAAACAGAATTATGAAGAGATGCTGGTAGCCAATGACGGTGGCGAAAAGGTTTCAATCCTGATGCGTCAGAAATCCAACGACCGTAAAGAGATGGTCATCGCTGTCGACGGGGATGAGGACATGGTTCTCTACCTGAAAGGCAAACTCGACCTGAATGAAATGATGAATGATCAGAATCTGAATATCGGTGGTATACATGTTCATACTGCCAACCAAACAAACCTCTGAACTGGCATCTGATGATGTAATGAAAAGGGCCTGCGAGGGCCCTTTTTTTATTTAACCACTATTCTATTACGGAGAGGCGTAGTCTTCCGGTCGGCCGGATCGCGTAAGATTAAAATGTAACTGCCGGGGGCAATTGCGCTGATATCAACCTGCTCCTTGAAATGGCCTGAGAAAGTCCTGATATCCGAAAGGACCACCCGGCCGCTCAGGTCAATGATTTCAATGGACAATTCCCTGATTCCTGCAATTTCACCTTCCAGGTACAGGAACTCATCTGCCGGAACCGGATAAATATCCATTCCTGAGAGAAGTTCATCATTTCTGATCCCCGAAACACCTGGTGTCTTAAAACTGATGGAATCGGCCAAAACAGAACCAAACCCATCCTTTCGCTCGCCATGAAGAACATAATCAGTCCCAGGTCTTAAATCCGCCGAATCGACAAGGACATACCCTTTATCGCCCAGAACGCTAAGTGATTTGGTCAGACCCGGACCTGTAATCGTGATCTTGTCGGTGCAGTAATCGCCGTCGGCATCCAGCAATTGGGTGGGGGACCAGGAGATCCTGTACTGATGGTCCGGATTGAAACTGATGATCTCACCGCAGCCAGGAGTCGTGAAATTGAATTTCATGGGAAGGTTGTTAACTGTTGAAAAAGTCTTGGTTGAAGTGGCATTGGTATACACAATTCCATCATAGGATTTGGCTTCAACCTGATAGGTGGTGTTGTCGGCAAACTCCCTCCGGCTGATGGGAAATGATCCGGTGTGATTGGTGTCGGTGTAGGTTTTATTGAATCCGTCTGCTGTAATGGTGAAGAGGTAGGTAAGTGCATTGCCATCGGAGTCTGAAGCGGCATGCGGTGAATAGGTGATGGTCCAGTTATCGCCGAAACGTCGGATGTTGCTGATGGAGATCACCGGAGGCGGGGTATTGACGTAATATTGGTCGAGGAAGGTGTGCCAGGCAGTCTGGAAAGCCGCTTTGTCGGCATAGCCCAAATCCCTGTACGAGCCATTCCCAACAAATCCTGCCAGTTTGCTGCTGCCTTTGATTTTGAAAATAAATTCAGCGATAGTGTAGGCAAAAGCGTAACCTCCGTTATTGGCAAAAGTGTTGGAATTCTCGAATCTCTCCAGCTCAGGTTTTCTGCCCAGTGAAGTTATCCCTGTCCTGATCTCGCCGATGGTGGCCGCCTGACTTGCAAGGTAAGTCGCCACCCCCTCATTCAGCCAGATGGGTAGCGAATATCCGGTTTTCCAGGCCTCGGTTATGTGCACAAATTCATGCACGATGATCTGCAGTGCACCATTGTAGTCATGAGTACCCGCATGATAGGGTGAAGCCATCAGGATAGTGGTCTTACCCAGTGCCGAACCCACTGCCCAATCGGGGAATTCAGGATACCCCATTGCATTATGGTAGTAGTCTTCGTTTTTGTAAACATATACCTCTATTTTCTGGGTGATCGATGTCTCAAGGAAAGTGACAACACGGTTGTAATCCGATTCCAGTTTGGTGGCCAGCGCAGGAATGGTGGCAGCATCCTGGCTCGCGCAGTAAAAGTTGAAATGGTCGGTCGACCGGTTCAGCGTGATATCCGCATTGTCGAAATAGACAGTGGGCAAAACAATGGCTGAAGTGCCGGTGTTCACCGCCCTGTTACCGTCGTTTGCGAATCCCGGCTTGCTTTCCCAGCCGCCATTGGCCGCACCGGCCGAATTGATGAAGAATTTGTAAAAGCTGGATGAATTCGCATTAAGATTCACATGGCCCGACCAGATACTGGTGCTCCCTTCTCTTGCCAGGCCATTGGACTCGCCCCAATTGTTAAAGGATCCTTTCACAAAAACCCGGTCTGTGGTTGCGTTGAACTTACCGGCGGTGATCAACATACTCATGTCTACTGAAAACTTGACACTTACAGGCTGGGAAAATGCCTGGATGCCCAGGGTTGCCAGCAGAACAATAAAAGCTTGTATCCTCATGGCGGATATGATGGTTTAGGTGATAAAATGGTGCGATTTACAAATGGTAAAATATAAAAAGAGGTCTCAAATCCAAATGATCTATATCAGGCAAGAGTAATTTTATTGTACTGAAAATCAATAGTATAATAGTTTTGTTTTGTAAAAAAATTCACCAACCCCTTTTTTTATTCATGGATTCCACTATACCTTTGACCCCCGATAAACCGAAAACATCAGTGAGAAATTTTAACCTGATTATTGGCCTCATCCTTATTAACGTCCTCCTTGGGGAGGCAGTTAACCGGGAAGGCTGTGTATAATCAGAAAGAATACAAGGCATAAAACAAAAACCTTCCCGGAAAACCGGGGAGGTTTTTTGTTAAAACAGGGTTGTGATCATATGAACAAACTCAGAAGCGAGACAAGTACAGCAGGGCGCAGAATGGCAGGAGCGAGAAGCCTTTGGCGGGCTAACGGGATGCGAAGCAGCCAGTTTGGCAAGCCGGTAATCGCGATAGCCAATTCGTTCACGCAATTTGTCCCGGGCCATGTGCACCTGCAGAATGTGGGACAGTTGGTCAAACAGGAGATCGAAAAGCTGGGCTGCTTTGCCGCAGAATTCAATACCATAGCCATCGATGACGGAATAGCCATGGGCCATGGCGGGATGCTTTATTCCCTGCCTTCGCGCGACCTGATCGCCGACAGTGTGGAATACATGGTGAATGCCCATTGTGCCGATGCGCTGGTTTGCATTTCCAATTGCGACAAGATCACTCCGGGCATGATGATGGCCGCTATGCGCCTGAATATCCCGACAATCTTCGTTTCCGGCGGACCGATGGAGGCCGGCAGGATAGAGGGGAAAGACTATGATCTGGTGGATGTGATGGTGGCGGCAGCGGATCCCTCAGTTCCCGACAGCCATGTTAGAACACTGGAGGAGAATGCTTGCCCGGGCTGCGGCTCCTGCAGCGGACTCTTTACCGCCAACAGCATGAATTGTTTGGCCGAGGCACTCGGACTGGCTCTGCCAGGAAACGGCACCATTGTGGCCACCCATGTGAACCGCCGGGAGCTTTTTACTGATGCGGCAGCCATGATCGTAAGGATCGCTGAGGGATACTACACCCGCGGCAATGAGCAGGTTCTCCCGCGGGCAGTTGCCAACCGGGCTGCCTTCCTCAATGCCATGCGCGTGGATATCGCGATGGGAGGCTCCACTAATACCATTCTTCACCTGCTGGCTATCGCTCATGAAGGGGAGATAGAGTTCAGTCTGGAGGATATCGATAAACTTTCGAGGGAGACGCCAAACCTTTGCAAGGTGGCGCCATCTTCGCATTACCATGTCCAGGATGTGAACCGGGCTGGCGGAATGCTGAGCCTGATGGGAGAACTGGCAAGAGCTGGAAAGTTGGATACCACCGCCTTGCGACTGGATGCCCGCGACCTTGCAGAAGCAATCGATAAACATGATATCCTTTCTCCCAAATTAACCGAAAAGGCCCGAAAATACTGGCTTTCAGCCCCAGGGTGGATCGGTCAGAACCGGGGATTCGCTTCACAGGAAAATTATTTTGAGACACATGATACCAACAGGCAGTCGGGCTGCATACGGAGCGTAGATAATGCATACAACAAGGATGGCGGTCTGGCAGTCCTCTATGGAAACCTTGCCAGGGAGGGTGCTGTTGTAAAAACGGCAGGAGTTGCTGATCCGATGAAAAAGTTTACCGGCAAGGCTGTTGTTTTCCATTCCCAGGAGGAGGCCGTTGAAGGCATCCTGGGTGGGAGGATACAGCCCGGAAGCGTCGTTGCCATTCTCTATGAAGGTCCAAAAGGCGGTCCGGGCATGCAGGAAATGCTCTATCCCACATCCTACCTGAAATCAATGGGACTCGATACCTCCTGCGCTCTGATCACCGACGGCCGCTTCTCAGGCGGCACCGCGGGACTCTCCGTAGGGCATGTTTGTCCGGAGGCCGCTGCCGGCGGAGCGATAGGATTGCTCAAAGATGGCGATATGATTGAAATAGATATTAAAAATAGAACTGTTAACTGTCTGACTATGAATGAAGAGGAGGAGGTTCGGAGACGGGGAGAGGAGGAGAAGGGGAGAAGGGGAGAGGGAGAGACTGGGAGGAGGGTGTCAAAGGCATTGCAGGCTTACGCATTTATGGTAGGCCCCGCCAGTCAGGGCGCCGTCCGCAAGGACCCCATTCACTATTAACCATTCACTATTCACTATTCACTAAATGAAATTTGAAACCGAAATATCAGGCGCCGATGCATTGATGCTGGCGCTCCAGGCTGAAGGCGTCGACACTCTATTCGGATATCCGGGCGGGGCGATCATGCCGCTGTATGATTCGATGTACAGGTTCGGCGATCAGTTCCGTCATGTGCTGACCCGTCATGAGCAGGGTGCCATCCATGCCGCCCAGGGCTTCGCAAGGGTTACGGGCAAGGCAGGTGTTTGCCTCACCACCTCGGGCCCGGGTGCCACCAACCTGCTCACCGGACTGGCTGATGCCTTCATGGACTCAACCCCGGTGGTTTGCATCACCGGGCAGGTGAATGCCAGATATATCGGGTCAGATGCATTTCAGGAGGCAGATATTCTGGGACTTACCACTCCCGTGACAAAATGGAATGTCAGGATCACAAAAGCATCCGATCTTCTTGAGGCGGTTTCCCAGGGTTTCTTCATTGCCCGTACCGGCCGGCCCGGACCGGTGGTGCTTGATATCGCCAAAAATGTTTTCTCTGAGAAGATACTGTATGATTATCAGCCCTGTAAAGGGATCTCCTCCTATGTGCCCGAACCGGAACCTGATCAGAAAAAAATCCGGAAGGCCGCTGAATGGATTAACCAGTCGGAACGCCCTATGGTCTACTTTGGTCAGGGAGTTCTCCTTTCAGGCGCCTCTGAAGAACTTAGGTTGATGATTGAGAAAGCAGGCATACCGGCAGCCGCCACTTTGCTGGGGCTGTCGGCCCTGCCTGCAGATCATCCTCTTAATATGGGCATGCTCGGAATGCATGGAAATTACGCACCGAATCTGCTCACCGACAAAACAGACCTGGTGGTGGCGGTGGGGATGAGGTTCGATGACCGTGTGACCAGCGACCCCTCATTCTATCTTCCCAATGCCCGGATCATCCACATCGATATCGATGCCTCGGAACACGGCAAGGTGATGCATGCTCATCTGGCTATCACAGGAGATGCCAAAAGGGTTCTGACTTCCCTCATTGATCTGGTTGAACCGGCCGTACATGCCTCCTGGCTGGATGAATTTGCTGAGCTGAGAAAATCCGAGGAGAATAAAATCTACAGTGAAGACCTAAAGACGGAAGGTGACCTGATTAAGATGGGCGCCGTGGTACGGAAGTTTTCGGAATATTTTCCTGACGACACCATTATTGTTACCGATGTCGGGCAGCACCAGATGAAGACGGCGCGCTATTATCCTTTCGTGGAGCCCAGGACCCTGGTAACCTCAGGCGGACTGGGTACCATGGGGTTCGGACTGCCGGCGGCCATCGGAGCCAAAATCGGGTGCCCCGACCGCCAGGTGATCGCCGTGATCGGCGACGGGGGATTCCAGATGACCCTTCAGGAGATCATGACAGCCATCCAGGAAAATGCCGCGGTGAAAATCGTGCTGCTAAACAATGGATTCCTTGGAATGGTGCGCCAGTGGCAGGAACTGTTCTTCTCCAGACGATATGCATCCACCGAACTGATGAATCCGGATTTTGTGAAAGTGGTGGAGGCTATGGGACTCCCCTCAAGGCGGATCAGCCATCCGGGAGAAATTGAGGATGCCATACTCTGGCTGCGCGATTCGGAAACAGCCTGCTTCCTTGAAGTTTCGGTGGAAAAGGAAGAAAATGTGTTTCCGATGGTACCGGCCGGGTCCCGTGTTTCGCAAATGATGCTTGAATAACCTAAATACCTGATATAATGAAAAACAGTTATCTCGTTACCGTTTATGCCCATGACCGCGTTGGCCTCCTTCTGAGGGTAGCCCAGCTGGTCGCACGCAAGGATCTGAGTATCGAACGATTGACACTGAATGAATCAGCCGTTCCGGGAGTTACCTGGATCAGCCTGGTCGTCAGAACTGATCATCAGACCATCCAGACACTTGTTAAACAACTCGAGAAACAGATCGAAGTCCTGCAGGCATTCCATGCCGAAGAGCCTGCAAGGAAGGGACAACTTTTAATGGAACAAAGAACAGCTCATTCAATTAGTTAATATTCAAAAGATTATGGCAGAAATGAAATTTGGCGGAGTCGCCGAACAGGTGATTACCCGGGACGAATTCCCACTCTCCAGGGCAGTTGAGGTGATGAAAGGGGAGACCATCGCGGTGCTTGGATATGGCGTTCAGGGACCCGGACAGGCCCTGAACCTCAAGGATAACGGATTCAATGTGATCGTTGGGCAGCGGAAGGGAACCGCCACCTGGCAGAAGGCCCTGAATGACGGATGGGTGGAAAATGAAACCCTGTTCGACCTTGAGGAGGCCTGCAAAAGAGGAACCGTACTGGCTTTCCTTCTTTCTGATGCAGGTCAGATAGCAGCCTGGCCAACGGTTCAGAAACACCTGACCAAAGGAAAAGCTCTGTTCTTTTCTCATGGATTTGGCATCACCTTCAATGAAAAGACCGGGATCATCCCGCCGGCTGATGTCGACGTGATCCTGGTGGCCCCAAAGGGCTCCGGAACCTCCCTGCGCAGGCTGTTCCTGGCGGGCAAGGGCCTGAATTCAAGCTATGCCGTTCATCAGAATGCCACCGGTAAAGCCTATGACCGGGTTCTCTCTATGGGAATCGGGATCGGATCGGGTTACCTGTTTGAAACCTCTTTCAGGAAGGAGGTCTATTCAGATCTTACCGGCGAGCGCGGGGTGCTGATGGGTGCCATTGCCGGCGTATTCGAAGCTCAGTATAACTGTCTGAGGAAGAACGGTCACTCCCCTTCGGAGGCTTTCAATGAAACCGTCGAAGAACTGACCCAGAGCCTGATGCCACTGGTCGCAGAGAACGGGATGGACTGGATGTATGCCAACTGCTCGACCACCGCTCAGCGCGGGGCGCTCGACTGGCGGCATAAGTTCAGGGAGGCTGTGTCCCCCGTTTTCGATGAGCTCTATTCAAGCGTCGTTTCCGGTACAGAGGCGGAGATCGCCATCGAGGCTGGCCGCAAGCCGGATTACCGCCAGGGCCTGGAGCGCGAACTCACCGAGCTCCGCAACTCCGAGATCTGGCAGGCCGGCGCCCAGGTTCGCAAATTGAGACCCTGATATCAATAACCCCGGGTTTAAACCCGGGGCAATTACCAATGACCCCGGCTTTAAAGCCGGGGCAAAAGAACCCAATGGAAAAATTATTCATATTCGATACCACCCTGCGGGATGGCGAACAGGTGCCCGGATGCCAGCTCAATACGGTTGAGAAGATCGAGGTGGCCAGGGCGCTGGAGTCCCTGGGTGTCGATATCATCGAGGCAGGATTCCCGGTCTCAAGCCCGGGCGACTTTGATGCGGTTGTCGAGATATCGCGCGCTGTTAAGGACCCGGTGATCTGCGCGCTTACCCGCGCCGTGGAGAAAGATATCGAGGTTGCAGCCGAGGCGCTGAAGTATGCGGTCAGGGGCCGCATCCACACCGGGATCGGAACCTCACCCTACCACATATTCAATAAGCTGAACTCCAATCCTGATGAGATACTCGAAAGGGCCGTCAGGGCTGTGAAATATGCCAAGAGATTTGTGGAAGACGTAGAATTCTACGCCGAGGATGCCGGAAGATCCGATAACGAATATCTCGCCCGGGTGGTGGAGGCCGTGATCGCGGCAGGCGCCACCGTGGTTAACATCCCGGATACCACCGGCTACTGCATGCCTTACGAATACGGCCAGAAGATCAAATATCTGGCAGATCATGTTAAGAATATCCACCAGGCGGTGATCAGCACCCATTGTCATAATGATCTGGGCATGGCAACCGCCAACACCCTGGCAGGCGTGATGAACGGCGCCCGTCAGGTAGAGGTGACCATTAACGGGATCGGGGAAAGAGCCGGAAATACCTCCCTGGAAGAGGTGGTAATGGCCATCAGAACCCGCAGGGATTTTACCGTTGATACAAAGATCAATACTCCGTTGATATTGGAAACCAGTCGTTTGGTCTCTTCCCTGATGAACATGCCGGTACAGCCCAACAAGGCTATCGTAGGAAGAAATGCATTTGCACATTCATCGGGAATTCATCAGGACGGGGTACTGAAAAGCCGCGAAAACTACGAGATCATCAACCCTTCAGATGTGGGCGTGGATGAGTCGTCGATTGTCCTTACTGCCCGGTCAGGACGTGCTGCGCTCAAGCATCACCTCGACCGGCTGGGCTACCGGTATGAGAATGGATCCCTGGATGAGCTGTATGCCAAATTCCTGGTGATGGCCGATGAGAAAAAGCAGGTGACCGATGCGGATCTGCTGTTGCTGATCGGCAGGGAATCAGTTGTTGGCAACAGGCTGTCGCTTAAGCTTCTGCAGGTGCTGGCCG
>Ga0172369_10004126_pt1 | contig 18647 bp, 15 predicted proteins | sample LakKiv25m_FD_114539 | JGI IMG/M metagenome (GOLD analysis project Ga0172369, IMG submission 114539) | Freshwater microbial communities from Kabuno Bay, South-Kivu, Congo - kab_022012_11.25m | ecosystem: Environmental > Aquatic > Freshwater > Lake | place: Democratic Republic of the Congo...
CCGTCGAACTCCCCGGTGAAGCCCAGCGCGGGCTTCACGAGCCGCCCGAACGGCGGCGCTCGGGGAGAGACCAATGGCATCGTTCGAGCTTTCGCGCGCCCACGGCGTCGGCGCCATGGCGCGCGAATTGCACACCGGAAGGTACTTGCCGCTCTACCTTGCGGGCCTTGTTGCGGGTGCCGCAGCCGGTGTGGTCCTGGTCCTTGTTACTTCAGGCGGGAACGCGGCGGTGGCACACGCCCCCGCTGCCTTTGAGGCGCCCATTTGGGCGCCCGCCAGCGTTGTCAGCGTTCCTTCTCTTCCGGTCGTGGTCGAACCGTCGAGGTGGCAACCTGCGGCGGCGCCCCAGACACTACCGGACCTCCAGTCCGAACCATTGACCGCCTTCTCTGCGCCGGCGGCGACCGGTGCTCCCGACGCTGCACCGCCGCTCCCGGTGGCCGCACCTGCCGCGATGGCACCCGTGGCCACGGCGCCTGCCGCGCCGGCGGCGCCCGCGACGGCGCCAGTTGCTGAGACGCCAGCGGCGGCTCCTGCGTCAGCCCCCACCAGGCCGGACTTCTATCTCCCCGCAGCACCGGGCGGCGGGCCCACGGAGCTGGAGCAGCGGCTCCTCAGCAGCATCAACAGCGAGCGCGCCGCCGCCGGCCTCGCACCCTACACGCTCGAGGCCGGGCTCAGCCAGATCGCGCGGACCCGCGTCCGCCAATTGGCCGACCAGAACTACTTCGGCCACACGGACCCGTACGGCTACTCGATGTACGTCGAACTGCTCGCCCATTTTGGCTACACCAGCTACGCCTGGGCGGGCGAGAACCTGGCGCTGAACAACTACGGCATCGAAGAATCGCCCGAACGCGCAGTGGCGGCGCTCATGAAGAGCCCCACGCACCGGGCCAATCTTCTTGCCGGGGACTTCTTCCGCATCGGCATCGGCGAGCTCACGACGCCGGACGGCCGGCACTTCTACGCCATGATCTTCCTGGGCTGAACCTGCCCTTCCCCGCCACACGGAAGGCCGGTTTCGCAACCGGCCTTCCGCATTCTCCACAAGCTGCATTCAATCGGGGCCCGGTGGCGGGCGCAGGAAGCCGTCATCGTCATCCCGGCGGTTGCGTGACATCGCATAGCCAACCCCACCGCCGACAATGGCGATGCCGCCGAGAACGATGATCGCCACGGCCCACAACGGGAAGCCGCCGCCGTCGCCGGGGTTGGCCTGACCCGGGGCCGCTCGGGAGCTGGTCACCCCGCCCTTCAGTGCAACGGGCGAACCTGCTCCCGGAGACCCGGCGGGAATGGCGCCGACGGCCTGGGCAGTTTCAGTCGCACCCGGCGCGGGGGTGGTGTTCGCGGGTGTGCGGGGGGGAACAGGAGTGAATGTCGGGATTGCGGCGGGCGTCACGTCCCCGAACGTTACGTCCAACCACACGGGCCCGGCCTTCCACTTCGCCGCCTGGCTCGCGGTTCGATCGCCAACCTTGATCGTCACGCTGGCGCCGTCGGCGCCGCACCCGGTCTTGTCTTCCTTCGAGGAGACGTTCACCGCGTAGGCAGTGACCCGGTTCGAGCCCTCTCCGACGAACTCCGTTTTGCCCTTGCCACAGAGGACGTCGCCAACGTAGGCCTCAATCGGGACATCGGCGGGAACCGGACCCGCCTGGTCGGTCACCGAACCCCAGACGGTCGACGGGGGAGCGAGCTGGGCAAAGGCGGAGGCGGCAACAAGTGCGCCAGTCAGGGCCGTGCCGATCACGGCCGCGCGAAGAAGTTGTCTCATGGGAACTCTTGCTTCCTGCGTGGTGATGTCATCGACGGCCGTTTCGAGCGTACCGGACTGGTCCGGTAGGGGCATTACCTGGGAACGTAAAGCGTAAACGGCTGCTTGACCTGGACCCAGTAGGCGCGGCCCGCTTCGAACTGGTCGAACGCGCTCAGGAACGCCGGACCACCGGGGACGAAGAGCTTCCAGTTCGATGCGACAGGATCCCACGTGTAGATGGCGCTCACCTTCGCCTCGTTTCCCGACATCGCGCTCCGGATGCTCCCCGAGCGCCCGGCGGTCACCAGGTTCCAGCCGGCCTCCAGGAGCTTGTTCACCTGCGCGCCGAAATCGACGGTGACGTCGAGCACAATCTCGCCTTCTTCGTCGAGTGGGAGAGGCGCCGGGAACGTTACGCGGACGTTGGTTGGCGTCAGCAGGCTGTTAGTGAGCTTGATCCATGCCTGGCATTCGCCAGCGGCGACGACCGTCTTCACGATTGCTTCGTTGGCCGTGTCCGCGGTATCGAACGTCGTGGTGTGTGCGGAGCGACGGCCCGCGTCGACGGGCGCTGGTTGCCCCTGTCCCTCGATGATGCTGCCGTTGCCGGCATCGATCTCCCATTTCAGGGAAACACCGCGGACGTTGAACGGCGGAATCGCGTCGCACACTCCGTAGCGGTCAGTGACGTGAGCCACAACGTACTTCACCGACGGGGCATCGGTGTCGACGATGGTGACCTGCTTAAACCCACCCCAGGTCCAGTTCGTTTGAACGACCTCGGACCCGAGCGGGGGCAGCTGGCCAGTCATCTCCGGGTAGTCGGCGATCACGTGGTAGCGAGTGTGGCCAACCACGTCGCCCACCTTGCAGTACGGGTTGCCGGTATGGACGTTCTTGTCACACCCTTCGAACGACAGGTTGAAGTCGCCCGAGGCGCCGACGCTGGCGCCGCCGGCGCCGGACTGGGTAATGATGCGCGGCATCAGTTCGCTGCCGAGCGCGCTCTTTTCGCCCGTGCGCGGGTTTACGTTGAGGCTCGACGAGGAACTGTCGGGGATGAACCAGCCGAGCGCCCCATCCTTGATCCCCGTCTTATAGCCGTTGACGACCGGCTCGTTCTCCATGAAGAACGTGAACCGCGTGGAGGGCAGACCAGGGACCGACCCGTTCGGATAGAGGGTCCCGGCATCGGTCGGGAGGATCCAGCGGTCGGCGGGAACCGTGTGGCCGTCAGGCTTCGTCTCGGCGAGGCGCCCCGAGGGGTACTTGCTCGGGAACCACCCCCGGATCTGGGCCGAGACGTTCCCAAGCTGGCCGAGGCCCGCAGACGGAGTCGCGGTGATGGTCAGATCCTCCAGCGCGACGAAGTAGATGGTGAAGGCCACCTTCGAGTACGGGTTGTTCTGGAGGAAGACGACGATGTCAACCTCGCCGGGCATCTCGCTCTCATAGAGGGCCGAGGCCGAGCACCCCACGAACGGCAGTGTCAGCGAGTCTGGCTTGCCGCCCACGAATCCACCGGGCTGACCTTCCGACCGGGTGAAGTGAACCGTGTCATCGGGACAGGTGCCAGAGAACGAATAGCCGAGGCTCACCGTCTGACCGGCCCAGGCGACGATGGGCGCAGTGGACCCGGTGGTGAAGGTGAACGAGATGTCCACGGTTTCGGTACCAAAGAGCCGGTTGGGATTACCCGGGTAGTATGCGTCGATGGCTACCCGGATCGACGATCCCGGGCTGCAGCCGCCGTCGTGGTCGATAGAGACCTGGATATCGGTGGGACCGGAACTCAGCGCAATCGTTGTGGGAACGCCGTTGACATCGACTTCCGTGAGCGCGAACTTGCCGCCCCAGCTCACCCCGGAGATCTCCTTCGGCAATACCAGGGGCGGGGAGAGCGGATCGACGTTGGTCTCCGGCGTCACAAAGTACCCGCAGCCTCCGCTCAGCCGCGCGACCAGGATCACCCCGTCAAGCGCAAGGTCCGTCATCGGGCCGGAAACGCCCGTGTGCGATCCCAGGACCCACTCGGAAAGGCCAATGGTCCCCGACAGGAAGCGGCCATCCGCGACGTTGAGGCTGATCGACTGGGTCATCGACTTGTTGGTGAGCGTGGTCGCGCCGGCAGCACGCGGGTCGCCGCCGGAGGTGATCTCCGTGCGATCGATCCGGTTCCACTCCTTGACGAGCGGGCCTCGGGAGCCCGCCCCGGTGCCGTTGCCGTCACCATCCGTGTCCCAGTTCACGCTCCTGATCTCGAAGTGATCCACAACCCACTTCTGGTAGGTCGCGGTGACGAGTTGTTCGCCGGGCTGCGTGGAAGTCCATCCGAAGCACAGGGTCCCGGCCGAAACTCCGCCGAAGTCGATCGCCCCGCCGTCATGGAACACCGTGAGGTTGGTCACGTTCGGCTGATCGCCGGAACCGTGGTTGATCTGGACACCGTTGGCGTTCAGGACATCCTGCGCTCCCGACGGAACGATACAGGCGTAGTGCATGGCGCCGACAACGTTCTCGTTGGCGTCCTCGGCGCTCGCCAGCTGGCCGTTGATGGTGACGTGACGAAGTTCCTGGACATCCGTGATGGTGACGTTCGCCCCGATCGTGTGCGACTGGTCGTCATCTCGTGACCTGAGGTTATAGACCGTCTCGAAGGTGAACGTGGCCGCGACCGTGCCGGGTGCAGCCTGAATGTCGATGCACCACTCGTCGCCCTGCTTGAACGGCAGTGAGCCTACGGGGATGCTCGCGAGCGGCGTCCAGTCGTCCCTGCGCACATCGTCGAGAGGGTTGGGATCGGTTGGCAGCGGTGGAGGATTCGAGGTCGTGCCGGTGGCAAAGGCCGAGAGATTGGCGATGTTGTTGTCCGCGTCCTTGAACCAGCCCACCGTGCAGACGGTGCCAACCGGACCGTCGAAGCCCTTGAGGGTGACGACGACGATCGGGATGAGCGGCGTCTCGGTCACGCCCTGGACAAACGTAGTCCGGTCGCGGTAGTGCCAGGTAACTTTGGCGGATGTGCCGTTAACGGCCGGCGCCTCGGCCTTGATGACGACGCAGTAGACATCCCCTTCGGTGGTGAGGATGTCGCCCACCGGGTGTGTCCTGCTGGCATCGGTGTCTTCGATGGTTCCGTGTTCGACGGCGAATCCGTCCAGGGGGAAGGCGGGATCGGCGACGGTGGTGGGATCGCTGACCTTGACACAGTAGCCGATCAGCCCGTCGAGGCCGCTCGGGAGGTTCGGGTCTGCCTGGGCGTTGACGAGCGGTCCGTGCGAATAGTCGCCCGCGTACAGCATGTCCGGCGCGGCCGGAGAGAGATTGTTGCCCAGGGGGAAGAATGCTGCCTTCGAATCGTCGGCATGGGCGAGAGTTTGGGGTCCCAGACTCGGCCCGCCGCCAACCGCCAGGAACAGCGCCAGAATCCCCAGAATGACTACGCGGCGGTGTCGCAACGCCATCGAATCCTCAGGACTCCTGAGTCTACCCCGCCGTGCGGAACGTCGAAACGGCATTCCGCGCACACCAAAACCACGACTCGACACGTCGTCCGGGTGCGTACCGCCCCTGATTAAGAACGATCGGCTCCTCTAAGTCAAGTGCTAACGCGGATGATCAGGAACATGAGGATCGCTGCGGTGTGCAAATAGAAAAGCGTCCCGGCCAGGAGGCCTTCCCCGTTGCACTCCCGTTCGAGAGAAGAGGCGGGACTATCGCTTGCGGGCTCGCTCGGCAAGGAGAAGCGAGCCGGTCAACGTGATCGACACCGCGATGAGGCACGCCGCCACGAATAGGAAGCGGTCTTTCGACATTTGGTCAGGCGAGATCAATCCGCTGCCGGCCGCCGGCGGGAGCGGCGGGCCGGACTGGCGTGCACCGCGCACTTCGTTGATCGGTTCGTCGGCGGCAATAGTGTCGATCGGAATGCTCACGCCAAGGCTCGTTGGGGCGTCGGCGCAGGGGTTGAGGGCGAAGTCGGCGCCCGCCGACAGGCCAGCAAGGACGACTGCCGTCGTGCCACCGGCGGGCGAAGTGATCGCATAGAACGTACCGGGGTTGCAGGATGTCCGTGTGTCGTTGCCGAGCACCTGGCGCACCGTGTAGCTGCCGTAAGGGAGCCAGACCGACGTTGCCGACCCGGTCGACGAATCTCCGCTGGTTCCCGCCGAGACTGAGTCCACGACGGCGCCCGTGGCATCGACTACTTCGAAGCGCCAGGTCCGCGCGGAAGCATGGGCGCTGGCAGCGAGCGTGGCGCTAACGGTGATCCGCCCGTAGGCGGCAAAGTGCACTGCGCCCACCGCGGTGACAACGCCCTGGGACCTGACCGTGAGGGTAGCGTCGCCGGGCGCCTCCCGGCGAACGTAGACCGTGCCTTCGGCGACTCCGGGGGCTATGGAATTCAACGGAACGGCACCAACAATCTGGCCTCCGCTGACCTCGTAGTCGAGGCTGGCAAGCTCGGGCTGGTCGCCTTCGGCGCGGATGATCACGGGAGCATCGAACCCGGCGGGCACTGCCGTGGGGACAAGCACGCGGACGGTAAGGAGGGAGGACGCATTTGCACTCTGGGAAGCAGCCATCGCCGCCAGGAGAGCGACGGAAGCGGCCAGTGCGCGGAGGAATCGGCGAATCTGCATAATGTCTTGTCCCTGCCGGTTGTGCGGCGGAGTCCCCGCCTGTCCGTTCGGTGGCCCGGCCGTCCCGCAACACGGGACCCGTGGGCTTTGCGTGAACGCGGTCGCCCGCGCCGTGCCTTTTCGCCCGAGCCCGCGGCAACCCTCCTCGTCCCAGCTGTTCACTATCGGTCTACGGTAGTGGACGTACAGTGACTGTAGCTTCCTTCCCGCCGCCATGACCATAAGAGGGCAGTAAGAAATCGCCGGCGATGGCCCTTGTTGGGACGAGCGCAACGGATGAGCGCCATTTCGCGCATGCCCGGGCTCGACAATGCCGGTGCGGTGACAGGGACTGTGCGCTACGCTTGGCGACATCCGATGCCTCACTCCGCACCGCACTCACTGGAGTACACGCCCCATGTCTGAGCTCCGCACCACCGCCCAGAAGATCTGGGACAGCCACCTCGTCCGCAGCGAAGCGGGCACTCCCGATCTGCTCTACATCGACCTCCACCTGGTGCACGAAGTGACGTCGGCGCAGGCGTTCGAAGGGCTTCGAACGGCGGGGCGGAGCGTGCGTCGTCCGGAGCTGACCCAGGCCACCGTCGACCACAACATCCCGACCGTCGACCGGGACAAGCCATGGACGGACCCGCTGTCGATTCAGCAGGTAGAGACGCTTCGCGCAAACTGCGAAGAGTTCGGCGTCCCGCTCTATGGCGTCGGAGATATCCGGCAGGGCATCGTGCATGTGATCGGTCCGGAGCAGGGACTCACTCAACCGGGCATGACGATCGTCTGCGGTGACAGCCACACGTCAACGCACGGCGCCTTCGGGGCGCTGGCCTTCGGCATCGGCACCTCCGAGGTCGAGCACGTCCTGGCAACGCAGTCGCTGCCCCAGGTGCGGCCCAGGGGCATGGCTGTGGAGGTGAACGGCGAACTTCACCCGGGCGTGACCGCCAAGGATGTGACGCTTGCCGTCATCCGCGAGATCGGTGTGTCGGGCGGTGTGGGCCACGTGGTCGAATACCGGGGCGAGGTCATCAGGCGTCTCTCAATGGAGGGCCGGATGACCCTCTGCAACATGTCTATTGAAGGCGGCGCGCGAGCAGGGCTCGTCGCTCCCGACGACACGACGTTCGCCTACGTCGAAGGGCGCCCGTTTGCCCCGAAGGCCGCCGCCTGGGAGCGAGCCCTCGACCACTGGCGAGCGCTGCCGACCGACGAGGGCGCAACTTTCGACCGCACCGTCACTTTCGAGGGCGGCTCGATCGAGCCTTGCGTGACGTGGGGGACCACCCCGGCCCAGAGCGTACCCGTAACCGGCCGCATCCCTAACCCGGCCGATGCCACCTCGCCGCAGGCGCGCGAACTGGCCGAACGGGCACTTGTCTACATGGACCTGAAAGCGGGGACGGCTATCCAGGACATTCCCCTCGACCGCGTGTTCCTGGGGTCATGCACCAATTCGCGCCTCGAGGATCTGCGCGCCGCAGCCGCGGTGGTTCGTGGTCGGAAGGTCGCGTCAACCGTCAGGGCGATGGTGGTGCCGGGGTCGGGGATGGTGAAGATCCAGGCCGAGCAGGAGGGGCTGGACCGGATCTTTCGCGACGCCGGTTTCGAATGGCGCGACGCGGGCTGCTCCATGTGCCTGGGGATGAACCCGGATTTCCTCCTGCCGGGCGAACGCTGCGCCTCGACTTCGAATCGGAACTTCGAAGGCAGGCAGGGGCGCGGCGGACGCACGCATCTCGTGAGCCCCCAGATGGCAGCCGCAGCAGCGATCGCGGGCCACTTCGTTGACATCCGCGACTGGCCGCAGGGGTAGGAGAAGGAACGATGGAGAAGTTCGAGACGGTGCGCGGACGGGCGATCCCGCTCAACCGCGCCGACGTGGATACGGACCAGATCATCCCGGCGCAGTACCTGAAGCGCATCGAACGCAGCGGGTTCGGCCAATTTGCCTTCGAACAGTGGCGCAAGGACCCGGACTTTGTGGTGAACAACCCCGCATTCAAGGGCGCGCCGATCCTGCTGGCAGGGCCGAACTTCGGCTGCGGGTCGTCGCGGGAGCACGCGCCGTGGGCGCTGGAGGACATGGGCCTGAAGGCGCTGATTGCGCCGTCGTTCGCCGACATCTTCCGCAACAACTGCGCCAAGATCGGGCTATTGACGGTGGTGTTGCCACAGAAAGATGTGGATCACCTCATCGCACGAGCGGAGGAGCTGGCGTCGTCGGAGGTCGTCGTTGATCTGGCGACCCAGACGGTGTCGACGCCGGACGGGTCGTTCGTCCGGCGGTTCGAGATCGACCCGTTCGTGCGGCGCTGTCTGCTGGAAGGCCTCGACGACATCGGGTTGACGCTGCTCGACGAGGCGAAGATCGCGGCGTTCGAAGCAACGCGTTCCGACCTCTTTCCCCGGACCGTGGCGACGGGGTGACCCCAGGGGGCGCGGGGCAGCCCGCCCCCTGAGCAGACGATTCGCCCGTTCCCGATCGGCAAGACGTGTCACTGGCGCTGGTTCGACGGGGGTTCTGGCAACTCCCGCGCTTGCCCAACACTAACGTTTACGTAAGATATGGTGTTACACCCAAGCGGGATCCGTCCACAGGGCCCCGACTCCACGAGCAAGGCAGGATCACCCCCTTGGCGGAACATCGCAAAGCACTACCGCACCCTACCCCCGAAACCCAGGACTTCTGGGACGGCGCAAAGGCCGGCGAACTTCGGCTCCAGCGCTGCAACGACTGCAAGCAGGCGTACTTCCCGCCCCGCCCCTTCTGCCCCGCCTGCGCTTCGCGTTCTGTCGCAAGCTTCCGGGCCACCGGGCGCGGGCGCCTCTACAGCTACGTCATCAACCACCGGCCCGCGCCCGGCTTCGAACACGAAGCACCCTACGCCATCGCCGTCGTCGAACTCGATGAAGGCCCGCGCATGATGACCAGCATGGTCGAAGTGCCCCAGACTCCTGAGGCGCTCGTCCTCGACATGCCCGTGGAGGCCGTCTTCGAACCCGCCACCGAGACGATCAGCGTGCCGAAGTTCCGCCCCGCTGCCGGAGCAGTGCGATGAAGCCCGGGAGCGTTGCCATCGTCGGCGCTGCCGAAACCACCGAGATGGGCACCATTCCGAACGTCTCGGTTATCGGCCTCCACGCCGACGCCGCCCTGAACACGCTTGCCGATTGCGGCCTGACGCCAGGGGACATCGACGGCGTCGCCACCGCGGGCGAGTCGCCCGTTGCCATCGCCCACTACCTCGGCATCACGCCGACCTGGCTCGACGGCACTTCGGTCGGCGGCTGTTCGTTCATGCTCCACGTCCGCCACGCGGCCGCGGCCATCAACGAAGGCCTCTGCACAACTGTCCTCATCACCCACGGTGAGAGCGGGCGCTCGCGGGTTGGCGCCGGCGGACGCCCTGGCGGCGCGGCCAGCCTCCAGGGCCAGTTCGAAGGCCCCTACGGCACCTCTGGGCCGCCAAGCTCCTTCACCATTCCCGTCCTCCGCTACATGAAGGAGTGCGGCCTCACCCACGAGCAGCTCGCCATGGTCGCCGTCGTCCAACGCGAATGGGCGGCAATGAACCCCCGCGCCTCGTTCCGGGATCCCATCACCGTCGAAGACGTGCTCAACTCGCGCATGATCGCCTACCCGTTCCACCTCCTCGAATGCTGCCTCGTGACCGACGGTGGCGGCGCCCTCGTTCTCACCTCCGCCGATCGCGCCAGGGACTTCCCCCGCAAGCCGGTCTACATCATTGGCACCGGCGAGAGCTGCGAGACCCCCATGGTCAGCCAGATGGTGGACTTCACCACCTCCCGGGCCTTCCGCGTCTCGGGCAAGAAGGCCTTCGACGAAGCCGGCATCACCCCTGCCGATGTCGACCACCTGATGGTCTATGACGCCTTTGCACATCTCCCCATCTACGGTCTAGAGGATCTGGGCTTCTGCAAGCGGGGGGAAGGCGCCCAGTTCATCTGGGAAGGCAACACGCGCCCCGGCGGCAAGCTCCCGCTCAACACCAATGGCGGTGGCCTGAGCTACATGCACTCCGGCATGTACGGGATGTACGCCCTGCAGGAGAGTGTCCGCCAGCTGCGCGGCGTCGCTCCCGCGCAGGTCCCGGGCGCGAAGATCAGCGTGGCCCAAGGGGTGGGCGGCATGTTCGCCGCCGCCGGCACGGTCATCATGTCGAACGAGCGCCCCTAGGCGGAGGCGCGATCCCGGCTGCCCCGTGCGCAGGCGTATGATGACGCCCATTGATGGAACCTATTATGGGGTTGGCACACGGACGTGCACCGTTCGTGGGGCGCGAACGGGAGTTGGCCGCGCTTGAGGAGATCCTCGCCGAGACCGCCGGCGGCAGCGGGCGCGTTGCTCTGGTCTCAGGCGAACCGGGCATCGGCAAGACAAGACTGCTGGCAGAACTGAACGAGCAGGCCTCAGCCACGGGCTGGCTCGTTCTCTCCGGCCGCGCCTACGACACCGAGGGTATGCCCCCCTACCTGCCGTTTGTCGATGTCCTGCGTCAGTGTGCCCGAGCTTCGTCCGACGAACAGCTACAGGTGCTTGTCGAGGACGCGCCGGAGATCGCAACACTGGTCCCGGAAATCCGAGCGCGCTTCTCCGGCACTCCGTTCAACCGATCACTCAGCCCTGAGACGGAGCGGTACAGGCTTTTCGAGGCCGTCTGCGACTTCCTCCTCCGCGCCGCCGCATCGTCCGAGACTCGCGGGCTTCTGGTCTGCCTGGACGACCTCCACTGGGCGGACAGATCAACCGTCATGCTCTTCCAGCACCTGGCACGAAAGCTGAGCGGGGCCAGGCTTGGTGTGGTCGGCACCTACCGGACGGTCGGCGTCGATGGAGACCATCCACTCTTCCACGTCCTCGCCGACCTGAAGCGCGAACGCCTTTGCGATGGCCTCGGTCTCGACCGGCTCCCGCTCGCTGAGACGGCGGAACTCGTGTCCTCGCTGACCGGCAGGAAAGACCTCCCGGCGGCATTCGTACAGGCACTATACGAGAGGACGAAGGGCAACCCGTTCTTCGTGGAAGAGGTTGTGCGCCACCTCCAGGGCGAGCACCGCGACCTCGGCGACCCTGATCTTGCTTCCGGCGCCTGGGGCATGCCGGAGGGGGTTCGCCAGGTCATCGGCAACCGCCTTGCCCGCCTCAGCCCCGAGTGCCGTCGATTGCTGCACGCGACCGCGGTGCTTGGCGATGAGTTCAGTCTCGCCTTCCCGGTCATCGGTTGCATGCTTGAGGTTGAGGTTGCGACGCTCTTCGGCGCCGTGGAGGAAGCGGTCCGGGCGGGCATGCTCCAGGAGGACGGCGAGAGCTACCGGTTTGCTCATGCGCTCATCCGGGACACGCTCATCGATGACATGAGTCTTCCCAGGCAACAGAGCCTCCATCTCCTTGCCGCCGAGGCGATGGAGCAGGTCTACGCCCGGAACCTTGACTCTCGAGTCTCAGGCATCGCCGTCCACTACCGCCTCGCCGGCCCGTTCGCCGAGGGCGCGAGGGCCATCGACTTCTCGGTAAGGGCGGGAGCAGCGGCCGAAGAGGCGTTCGCCTACGACGAGGCGCAGATCCACTGGGAGGCCGCCCTCGAACTGATGGCCCGCCACGGAGTCGAGAACACAGTGCGAGTTCGGCTCGTTGAGCGCCTCGGCGAGCTCATGCAAGTCGCCGGATTCGACCGCTACGCAAAGGGTATCGAGTACTTCGAACAGGCCATCGCGCTGCACGAAAAGATGGGAGACGCCGCTGGCGCGGCAGCCATGCACGCCCGCGTCGGGCTCCTTCTCGGCGCCGGGGGCCCGGTCAACGACAACCCCGCGGCCCTGTCCCACCTGCAAGCGGCCGCGCCCTTGTTGAAGGACGGTCCCGCCAGCGACGCCCAGCTGAGCTTCTACAGCGCCATTGGGCTCATCGCCGTGTGGCAGGTGCACACCGAAGACGGCCTCGCGTTCTCCCGAAGGGCCCTGGAGATCGCCTCAGAGCTTGGCGAAGAGGATCGGTGGGTGACCAATGCCGTCATGCAGAGCTATCACCTCCACGCCGCGGGCCGGTTGCGCGAAGGCTTTGATCTGATGACGCAAGCGTGGGAGGTCGCCAACCGCCTGAACAACACCTACCGCGCTTTTGTCGCCTCCGGCTGGCACGGCGATCGGCTCCTCGATCTGTTGGACCCGCTTGAAGCACGAGCCTGGTACCAGAAAGAGGTCAATCAGCCACGGCAGGCCCACGCGCCCACGCGCCGTCAGGGCCTGCAGCGCAGTATCGCGACCACGTTCGCTGTTGCCGGGGACATGGCTACGTGCAGGCAGGCGATGGGCGACCCCGGCATCGGTCCCGGACCACTGATCCCGTTCTGGGAAGCCAGTTGGGATCGGTTCAACACGATCTGGACGAGGGCGCACGAAGCTGCACCCGCCGGGCTCAATCGTTCTAATCTGGCGACTGCGGACCTCTGGCTCGCGCGCGTCCGTCGCCTGCGTGGAGACACGGGTGGCGCCCTCGATCTACTGTCCGGCGCGCTCGCCATTGGTCTCGACGGACCGAGCATCCTGATTCAACTGAAGGCAAGCGCAGAGCTGGCCATCGTCCTCGCTGAAAGCGGCCGGCCCGGTGAGTCCGAGACTCATCTTGCGCGCTGCCGCCAGATCCTGGGCATGGGCGAAGACTGGCGCGGCCTCGCCGGGCGCGTCGCTCTCGCTGAGGCGGTCAGCGCGGGAATGGCGGGACGCATCGAGGAGGCGGATGCTCACCTGACCGGCGCGCTCGCCATCTTCCACCGCTATTCACTGCCCTGGGACCGGGCCGAGGCGCTCACCCTCAAGGCCCGCTACCAGGCTCGCGGCGGCCGGCGTTACCGTCAGGTCGCCTTCGAGAGCTTCGATGAGGCTGCCGCTGTGTACCGCGCGTGCGATGCGGCCGAGCCGTGGACGAGTCACCTGGTGGCGCTCAAACACTCGACACTCGGCGATGGGGTAGCGCCCGTGCACCCCGACGGCCTCTCCGCTCGCGAGGTCGAGGTCCTCCGCCTCATCGCACGTGGCAGGAGCAACAAGCAGATTGCAGAGGAGCTGGTGCTGAGCGTCCGCACCGTCGAGCGCCACATCGCCAACGTCTACGCCAAGGTCGGCGCCAGCACCAAGTCCCAGGCGACCGCCTACGCCTTCAGCCACAACCTCAACTAGCCCAGGTCCACCACTGCGTAGTTTCCGCCATTTCGTGTGTCGAGCTCCCTCGGGCCGCGCCTGAGGGTTGGGTGATCGAGCGGATGCGCCGCCACTCCCCCATCCCTAGCCTCCTCTTGCCGGGCGATTCGCCGGACGCCGCCGACGAAAGCCTGCCGCACCCGGCGGGTCACCGGCCATGACGACAGCAGGAGGGACGGGTGAAACCAGCATCGACCTCGCATGGCGATGGGTGACGAGATCCGCGCCCAGGGGCTGGCCAGGCCAGCCCGAGCCCCAGCCCCCGCGAGAGGGCTATCTCGCATGGAGAAAGTAATGCTTCGCAAGCTCATGATCAGCACCCTCGCACTGCTGACGCTCAGTGTCGCGACCGTCGGCTTCGGTGCAAAAACCGCCTCTGCGGAGGTCATCGAGAACGTGTGGCTGCCTGCGGTGACCAGCATGGACAACTCGTGCGAACCAGGGACCGTCCCGATCAGCCTCGCCGGCGTCCAGCACCGCGTCTCGTACACCACGCCTGAAGGCACGCTCAAAATGAACATCCAGGCTCACCTCGCGGGCACTGACGCGGACGGGACCGAGTACGTGGCCAACATGCAACGCCACATGGAGCACCCCGCATGGCCCGGCAGCCTGCTGCCGTTCACCGACACGTTCACCACGAACCTGATCAGCAAAGGATCGACCGTCAACGCCCGGATCACCATGGTCTACGACATGTACCCGGCCAAGCCGGTCGTCACGGTCACGGCCTGTCGCGGCTAGCCCGACCGGCCGCCGTTGAGGCGGGCGGACAGTCTGCCCGCCCCAGCCCAAGCCCCCGCGGGAGGGTCATCCCGCTAGGAGAGGGATTCCCATGTCTCATGTCTGGAGACGATCGATCACGACCAGGCTGGTGCTGTTTCTTGGCACAGCCATCGCGCTCATGGGCGCTAGCACGCCTTCCCTGGACGCTCGTGCGGCTGCCAGCGCCTTCACAACGATTGATGCCCCCAACAGCACCAATACCTATGTCATGGCCAACAACGCGGGCGGCGACATCGTTGGCTACTACGCCGACGCGAACAAGGTGTTTCACGGGTTCCTGCTGCGTGCGGGCGCCTTCACCACGCTTGATTTCCCCGGCGCCGACGTCGCCTGGACCCAGGCGAACACGATCAACAACGCGGGTGACATCGCCGGCGACTATTCGCTGAAGAGTCCCGCGCCTGCCGGCAACGTCCACGGCTTCCTGCGGACAAAGGCGGGAGAGTGGACAACCCAGGACTATCCCGAGGGGACCCACATCATGGCGGGTGGCGCCTTTGGCGTCCTTGCCGATGGCACTGTCGTCGGCTGCTTCCACGACGGCGCCCCGATCACGGCCATGTTCGGCTACGCGAAGGGGCCCGGCGGAGCCACGAGCTTCAATTACCCGCCCAACGCGCCGTTTGCCATGCACTATGGCGTCACACCGGATGGCAAGACCCTCGTCGGCGGATACCTGCTCGGCAAGAACCAGCCGGACAACTGGCACGGCTACGTGTTCGACAGCGGCAACGTCGTTTCGTTCGATGTGCCCGGGAAGGCTGGCACCACGGCAATGGGCATCAGCTCCAGCCGGGAGATCGTCGGCGTCTACAAAGTCCTCGCCGGCACCACCTGGGCAGCACACGGCTTCGTCGCCGACACCCGTGGCTCCCTCGACCCGGCGGGCTGGAGCTTCGCCCTGGTTGACGTTCCCGGTGCAACCCAGACGATCGTTCGCAGTCTCAACGCAAGCGACGAGATGGTCGGCTACTACATCGATGCGGGCGGCGCGGTTCACGGCTTCCAGGCGAGCGCCGCAGCGGCGGCCACTCCCGGCAACCCGGCGCCGTTGCCCCCGTCCACCGGGACCGGCCTCGTGGAGGACAGCGGCACCGCCGCCAACCCTCTTCTCGTCGTGTCCCTCGCCTCGACCGGGCTCGCGGGACTGGCCTTCGCGGTGCTCACAATCCAGCTCCGCCGCAAGACCGGGGTGGCCCCGTCCTAGCTACCTCACCCGTCACAGGAGGGGGCGCCCACCCGGCGCCCCCTCCTGCCACCTCATGCAGCCCCGGCCCTCCGCCGGTATCCTCTTCCTGATGGCCGCCATCCTTGTCGTCGACGATGAACCCCACATCCGCGACCTGCTCCGCGGTTACCTCGAACGCGAAGGGTATGACGTCCACGTCGCCGAACATGGCGAGACCGCTCTCCAGCTCGCGCGCGACCTCGCACCCGACCTCGTCATCCTCGACGTCATGCTGCCCGGCCTCGATGGCATCGAAGTCTGCCGCCGCCTTCGCCAGTTCTCCGATGCCTATGTCCTCATGCTCACCGCGCGCTCCGAGGAAATCGACCGCGTCGTCGGCCTCGAAGTCGGCGCCGACGACTACGTCACCAAGCCCTTCAGCCCCCGTGAGGTTGTGGCCCGCGTACGTGCGTTGCTGCGGCGCCCGAGACGCCCGGCGGAGCCCGTCCCCAACGGCCAACGTCAACCCCAGCAACTCGGCGACCTCGTCATCGACCGCGACCGCCACACCGTCACCCGTGGCCGCGTCGAAGTTCCTCTCACGGCGCGCGAATTCGAACTTCTCGCCATGCTGGCGGAGCAACCCGGACGGGTTTTCACCCGCGCCCAGATCCTCGACCACGTCTGGTCCAGCGAGTTCTATGACGAACACGTCGTCGAGGTCCACATCGCCAACCTCCGCCACAAGCTCGGCGACGAATCCTCGGCGCCGCGCTATGTCGAAACCGTGCGCGGCGTCGGCTACCGCGCGGCCGCGCGCGAATGAAAAGGCGCCGCTTCCGCTTCAGCCTCCGGACACGCCTGCTGGTGAGCTACCTTGCCGTCTGCGTCATCGGTATCGGCGTCCTCTTCGTCACCGTGCGGCTCACGGCGCCCAGCTTCTTCGAGCGTCGTGTTCAGGACATGCCGGGGTATGGTGGCGGCGGTCAGGGCGCCACGCGCCGCGCCGAAGAAGCTGCCCAGCTCGACGACGCCATGAACCGCTCGCTCAACCAGGGCCTCGCGATCGCTGCCGCCGTCGCCCTTGCCGTGGGCGTTGCCGCCAGCATCTTGCTCGCCCGCCAGGTCTCAGGCCCGGCCAGCCAGATGGCCCGCGCCAGTAAGCGCATCGCCCGCGGCGAGTACACCGGACGCGTTGCCCCTGCCGGCCCCCCCGAATTCGTAGAGTTGGCCGCTAGCTTCAACGCCATGGCCGGCTCACTTGAAGGCGTCGAACGTCGCCGGCGCGAACTCATCGGCGACGTTGCCCACGAACTGCGCACACCCATCACCGTCATTCGCGGCTACGTCGAAGGTCTTGCCGACGGAGTCTTTCCCGCCTCTGGCGAAACCTGGGCCAAACTCGAAGAGGAAGCCGCCCGCCTCGGCCGCCTCGTCGAAGAACTCAGCGAGCTCTCCCGTGCCGAGAGCGGCGCGCTCCCGCTTGCCTTCGCCAGTGTCCCGCCCGCTGCCGCCATCGCCGCGACCAGGCAAAGCCTTGGTCCCCAGTTCGCCGAGAAGGGCCTCGCTCTCGTCATTGACCTGCCCGACGACCTGCCCCCTGTGCGTGCAGACCCCGACCGCCTCGCCCAGGTCCTGGCGAACCTCCTCACCAACGCTCTGAAATACACCCTCGCGCCCGGAACGGTCACGGTCACTGCCCGCCATTCCGCTGGCGCCGTCGCCTTCGAGGTGCGCGACACCGGCATCGGCATCTCCCCCGAAGATCTCCCCCAAGTGTTCGAACGCTTCTACCGCGTCGACCGCTCCCGCTCGCGTAGTTCCGGCGGCAGCGGCGTCGGGCTGACCATCGCAAGGGCCCTTGCCGTCGCAATGGGCGGCTCCCTCGAAGCAGCCTCCCTCGGCGTCGGCAAGGGCTCGACCTTCACCCTCCGGCTCCCCATCCACTCCTGACCCCCGACCCCTGCCCCCTCGCTCCCTTGAGCCAATCTTGAACGAAGCGATTCCTTTCCCTTGAGCTTCGCGCCCGACCATAGCTCCTGAAGCCAACAGGGCGCCAGGAGCCCGAGGCAAATCGGAAAGGAACAGCAATGAAAACCAGGAAGTTCACCCTTGTCGTCGCAGCCGGAGCAATCGGGCTGCTCGGCCTCACCGGTGCCGGCGTCGCCCTTGCCGACGACCCGACCCCGACTCCCGTGGGCCAGGAAGCCCACTTTGGCCGCGGGCCGCACCGCGGCGCTGGCGAACAGGCCGGTCGCGGTCCCAACGCCACCGGCGCCCAGGAGGGCATCTATCACGAGCAGATGCACGCCGCGGCCGCCGCGGCGCTCGGCATCACCGTCGAAGACCTCGAAGCCCAGCTGGATGCCGGCAAGACCGTCGCCCAGATCGCAGAGGAGCGCGGTGTCGACCTCGCCACCGTTCAGGCGGCCGTGAAGGAAGCCCGGCCAGGTGGGCAGGGCGTCGGCCGCATGGGTCGAGGCCCCGGAGCTGGCGCGGGCGCCGGCACGGGCGAGTGCCCCTACGCCGAGTAGCACCGGGCTCGTTGGGGGCCGCAGAACACCACTGCGGCCCCCAACCACCCGAACACGCGCGCCGGGTCCCGAGACTTGGACCCAGAATCCGGCGCCCGCAGCCGCAACCCATCAGAGGAAACAGGAGGATTACCGTGAGCACCGTCGCCACCACCCCGGCCGCCATTAGCCAACGAACCCACCGCACCCTCAAGAAACGTCTCCAGGCCTACGCGCGCTCGCTTACCGATATCGGGCTCATCCTGCTCTGGCTCTCCGCCACTTTCAGCGGCGTCATCCTCTGGGAAACCCTCGGATTTGTGCCCGAAGGACCAGGCAAGGGCGAGCGGGTCATGCTCTGGGGCCTGTCGACCAACGGCTGGGGTGAGATCCATCTCTGGGTCAGCCTTGCCGCCGTCGCCTTCACCCTCTTCCACATCGTCCTCGACTGGAAGGCCCTCAAGGGCGCGATCAGGTACTTCATCCGCGCGCGCGGCCTCCCGGCCTGATTGCGCACCCGGCGAATAACAGCGAAGGAGAGGTTCCCATGAAACGCGCAC
>Ga0172369_10004129_pt1 | contig 18644 bp, 17 predicted proteins | sample LakKiv25m_FD_114539 | JGI IMG/M metagenome (GOLD analysis project Ga0172369, IMG submission 114539) | Freshwater microbial communities from Kabuno Bay, South-Kivu, Congo - kab_022012_11.25m | ecosystem: Environmental > Aquatic > Freshwater > Lake | place: Democratic Republic of the Congo...
AAACCTTAATTCTCTTGAGTTGGTACATTTTGAGCAATATGGTTTAAGCGTCTTGAGATATATCTATTACCGAGGATTTCAGAAGACTCTTGGGCTGCAGCACCTTGATTCTCGCCAAGGTTGGTGATGATTGCCGCAACATTCGAAGATTATCTTGACTATCTCGATAAGTTCTTACTGCAATTTCTCATCAAGAGCTCCGGGTCAAATGTTGCTACAGGAGATTACGCTGTCACTGATATTGAAAGTCCCGGCAACTTCTGTTTGAGCGATTCAATCAAACGATTGTAGCCGATGTTGGTGAGTACATTTCGATTGAGTCTCTTATTCAAGAGAACGCACTTACGTCTCTCGACGGTTATGAGATTTCCGTGCCAACACCAGAACAAGTCTGTTTCTGGTTCTTCTGCAAGTTCCGTTATTCTCCACTCTGCCAATAGCTCCTTAGTGCAGCGTATAATCATCAGTCAGTTCAGAAAAAGAGAGGTCTGATATGAGCTTCCGCAACGCATAACATTACACCGCCTTATCCTTGGTTTTTTAGAAAAGCCGCCAATCCTTCCCCACGTTTCGTCAAACCCAGCTTCTGCCTCAGCTTCCCCCTATGGAATGCAACGGTCTTTGGGGAGATGCCAAAAATCTCCGCAATCTGGTCCGATGTCAATCCGCTTTTTATCATTGCGCATAGGGCTACTTCATTAGAACTCAGCTTCGTTTGTCCAATTCGCTCTGTGTGCCACCATTCGTTGTCACCATCTTCCGAAGCAAGAAACGACTCCATGAAGTCAAGAATGCTTTTAAGCCGTTCCTGTGATTTCATCGTCAATAGTGTGGGGAGGAGCGAATTGAGAAGGAGGCACAGCGAACGTTTGGTCTGACTAAGTTGGGAAAAATCTTTCTTTTCAGGAACTGCTAGTTTGGCACCTTTCTGGGATATTCTTCCAAATGAGCCGAGGTATTTGCCCTTTTCAGAGTAAATGCCCAGAGCGTTTATCACGACCTCCAACGGATTCCCGTCCCGTGTTCGCAGGGTCGCCTCGTACCTTCCAAATGCCTTGCCTCGTCGTCTGCGACTGAATTCCTCTTGAAATTCGTCCACATTCTCGGGGTTCATGAAATCCATCGGTGTCTTGCCCACCATTTCATTCTGGGTCACTCCCAGCATCTGAGCAAAGGCTTTGTTGGCATAAACGGTTCTTCCCTGACCATCAATGAGAACGAAGCCTTCTGATGAATACCTGAGTAGTTTATCTGCCATCCCCATCGTTTGGTTCACAAACCTAGAAGAGGGAGTCGTCCCAAGCTTACTTGCTTTAAAACTGATACACTCTGACAGCCCAGCCAATTGTTGCTCGGAAAAAGGTCTTATCAAGATTGCCGCAGGCATAACCTTTTGTAACCACTGTCGAACATGCTCGTCGTAGGAGTCAGCTACGAGAATGACTCTTGACGAGATGACAGAATTCTCCGCCGCCGCCTCCGGCGGCTTTATGGTCTTGTCTGATATGTCAAGAATGCATATTTCAGCGCTCGTATTATAAAGAGTTGCTATCGCATCCTCCCAACTCGGTACCGTAACAAGTCGAACTCCCTCCGTAGCGTCGGGCGATTGTAAACCCCGTTGAGTAGTCTTCTTATCTGCCATGTATGAGGGTATATCTCCTTCAAGCCTAGGGTGACAACTCGATTGTAATTCAGGATTGTACCACAAGAAAAGTTGGGTTGGTCTAGATTCTTTGGAGCAATTGTATCTCCCGAAGTCGTTCTTTTCCCACGCCTAATTATAAGGGCTTAGGCTAACGACTCCCTGATTGATATGGCCAATCCGGGACTATAAAAGTAACTGTACAGAAGAGCTACTTCAACGCCTTGGGCAAACCCAGACTCTCTTCCACTTTAGGCAATTCCCAAATCTATCTCGAATTACGCACCGTTGAACCCAGCGACAGCCGTAGTAGTAAGCAATCTGTTGACCTTGTGTAACGGATATTTCATTGTTTATATCAGTCTTGGAAGGAGGAGAACTTGTACTGGCTACAGAAAGGGTGCTTGACCCTAACAGCAGGAGACCACCCACCATCAAACCTGCTAAGGTTACAGATAGCTTCTTCATAGGTAACTCCTCATTTTTTCTTTCATTCTAGGACGTGTGTCCGAGGAATGCAATAGCAAAGAACTCGTTCACTCATTTTCTCAAACTCCAGTCGGAATAGGAAGAGAGCATCACCTCCGTGTTGTTTTGGACCCATCCAGACTAGCAAAAAATATGGCACGAAAGTCTAGGTCGGAAAGATTTGCGGAGTGATCGGCATCCAGGGTCGTGGATTTACTTCTTCACTGGAATGACAGACGGAATCATACGTGCCATTTGCGTTTACCTTCGAGAATCGCTATAGGTGCAAACGCACCAGATAACTAACGCGTTCAATTTCGTTGTTGATTCTGAGGCTGTGAGAGGCTATAGTTAGGACGTCGATAGAGCGCAGGCAAGCGTGTGCTCGGATGGCGGAATAGGTAGACGCAGTGGACTCAAAATCCACCGCCCTTACGGGTGTGCGAGTTCGACTCTCGCTCCGAGCACCATTAATACTGGGTTTTGTAACCTCCATCTTCCGTTTGTTACGTGTTTCTTCCTCTTGGTGTCCATATAGGTTGTCATGCTGCAGTAGGTATCGTTCCACTTAACTTCTTTTAATTTTATTTCAGTTATTTTGTTGCATCGTTTAAAAATGCTTATCGTATTGTTCTCTCCCCGTCCCAATCTTATCCAAGAATAATCCAGGGGAATACCCGAAGATTCTAGACCTCACCTTTCAGCACGTCATGGGAGATTCTTCTGTCTTCTAATATTTTTCGCACAATGACAAGGCATGCCTCAAGCGCCAGTATAGTAAAGCGCTAAGTTACTAGATTTCATTTGAACCAACAGGACAGTCCGCGCAACAAATTTTCTCTTCCGAAAGAACTCTAGAGAAACAATATAACAGCGGATTTGAGTATTTGAGTCAGGTTTATTGGCTGCTGGCCTAAGCTCACGAATCGCTTTAGCCCGCGCGTCGGAACGATCCGGATGCAAAACGCCTCTACGCTTTCTTCCATCCGAGAATGTTATTAAGAGTTTCCAGCAGTTGTCCTAATCTCTTAACGTCATGGCGGTTTTTCATGCCGCCGAGGATCCCAAGACCTTCCGCCGTTTCGTGCAAGTTATCTTCGTCCTCTTCGGTAATGATGATGGAATTGGTTGTCCAAGCAATATTCAGCAATTCTTTTACGACGGCTGGCGATGAAAGAGACTTGTATCCTTCCTCGACAACAGCTAGTTGAAATGGGTCTTTTCTGTGCTCTGCCAACCCGGCGTCGAGATCATCAGCCGCAAAGACGTCGAAGTCGTTTATCCGAAGCTCTTCAATCAGAGGCTCTATCGAAACGATATCGCTGAGAAACAAGATTGCCCTTCTGTTCTCTCTTGAATTCAATATGAGCGGCTCCTCTCTATATTTTCCAAGCACAAAGGTGTATTCTTATTGTCGGGATGTTAACGCGCAGCACCGCAATTGTCAAAGGGATGCAGAAGATTCCATGCAGATGTTTATGACGTGGCATATTTGTTGCTTCAACCAAAATGGGCTGCCTTGCAATATTGATCATGGACTGGTTTGACGTCCAACAACCCCCATAAGATTAGGCTAAGAAAAGTCTATTCTCAGTGTCTCGGATGCACACTAAAAAAACTAGCTGTAAAGTGAAATCTCATAAGCATGGTTGCCCCAAGGACGATTTTCGGCAAAGAACCATTTGAAGGCGCGATGATGGAAAATGCTCCACTCTTCCAGGCAATCCTGAACAGCATCTCAGAAGGCGTCATGACGGTTGATAAAGACTGGCGTATAGCCTCATGGAATCGCGCCGCTGAGAAAATCACCGGTTTCCACAAGGAGGAAGTTCTCGGGAAAGAATGTCTGAAAGTCTTTCGTGCAAACGTGTGCAGACACTTATGTCCCGTGGACAAGGCCTTATCATGCGGCCACCCGTATCAAGATGTCGAGGTCTCCGTCCGAAACAAGAAGAATCAGTTATTGAAATTATTGGTGAATGCGGCTCCACTGTACAACGACAGGGGTGAAATTATCGGGGGGCTTGAGACCTTCAGGGACGTCTCGCAGAACAGGTGGCTCCAGGCGGAGTTGGAAACCCAGTATGGGTACAAGTCCATCGTAGGACGCAGCGCTGCCATGCAGAAAGTTTTTGACACCCTGTCCAGTCTCATAAACTCCGATACTACTGTCCTTATACTTGGCGAGACAGGAACAGGCAAGGAGTTGATAGCACGGGCACTGCATTTCCAAGGGGCCAGAAGCGACAAGGCCTTTGTCGCCATCAATTGCTCGGCGCTTCCGGAAGGAATGCTCGAGAGCGAACTCTTCGGCCACATCAAGGGCGCTTTCACTGGAGCCCTAAACAACCACACCGGCAAGTTCGAACTCGCCAACGGCGGGACGCTTTTTCTTGATGAAATAGGGGACATTAACCCAGCTATCCAAATAAAACTACTCCGCGTCCTGGAAGAAAGGGAGATCCACCGTCTTGGAGACAACAAACCCATAAGAGTAGATATCAGACTCATAACGGCTACGAACCAAGACCTGTACAAGAAAGTCCTGAGCGGAACATTCCGAGACGACCTATATTACCGCCTAAACGTATTTCCAGTTAATTTGCCTCCGTTGCGCGAGCGCATCGAGGATATACATCTGCTGGTAGGCCATTTCATCGCGAAGTTCAATCAGCAGATGGGGAGAAAAATACAAGGGATCGCGGATCGAGTGCTTGAAACACTTGAAGGATACAATTGGCCCGGAAATGTACGAGAGTTCTCCAACGCCATCGAGCATGCGTTCGTTCATTGTAAAGGCGTATTGATTCAGCCCTCGGATCTGCCGGAATCCATCCTTCGCCAGTCCCAGCCCAACAAGCTTCGTGCAGCACCTCAGACTCAAAAGGTCCTCGAGGACGCCGAACGGGATCTGATCCTCAAAGAATTGCAAGCAACCTCATGGAAAAAAAAGGTCGCTGCAAAGAGATTGGGCATGAGCAGGGCAACTTTATGGCGAAAAATGGAGAAACACGGGATACTCGAACCCTAGATATATGAAACACGTTTCACGGTTGAAACGTTCATTTCCCCGCATTGTACCAAACACACAATCGGAACCCCTCGCAATAAAGTTTCAGGCTTGAAACGTTTCTTTCTCTCCGAACAACTCACCTATTCGAGAACGCTACCCCCTACCAGACGACGTATGCAGACTATAAAGGTTTCTCCACTTGAGAACTACTTTTCCAGCGATCGTTGGGGACTATAGGCGCGTGGCATGAACCTTGCTCCACTTCAGGGTGACTCGCTTGAAAAAAACCAGGCGAGTCCGCGACAACCATGAATCCTCGGACAAGGAATGACCTTATCGAGAAAGGAGACCGGTCATGCCCAAAAAAATCCTGATTATTGACGATGAGCCGGACGTCTTAACTTTTCTTGGAACTCTGCTGAGGAAGAATGGTTATGAGGTCTTCGAAGCAGGAGACGGCGTGGAAGGGATGAGGAAGGTTATTGAGGAGAAGCCGGACCTAGTGTGCCTCGACCTGCTAATGCCCGAAAAAACGGGAATAAAGATGTACAGAGAAATGAGAAAGGACGAACAGCTCTCAAAGGTGCCGGTAATCATGGTCACTGGTTTTTCCACCCCGGCAATTGGTTACATGGACTTCAAAAAGTTCATTCATGAAAGATCAATACCCGCGCCGGAGGGATACATAGAGAAACCTGTGGACAAGGACGAATTTCTGAAAGCCGTAAAAGAAGTCGTTGGACAATGAGGCCCTCGAGTGATAGCAGGGCTCGTTGCTCAGAGAGATAAAGGGATCCAATGTTCAAGATGGGTCGGCTCAAACAGATGTGGACGGCCCAGGTTCAGAGCCTTGGTCTCAGAATCAGTCTGAGCGTTTGTCTGATAGTACTAATATCTTACGTAATATTCTTGTATCTCCTTGTGGAGATTCAGCGAAGTTTTTTGGTAGATCAATTGATGAAAGAGGCGGCTTTGTTCAGCAAGGCGGTGGTCAATGCCACGAATCACAGCATGTTGCGTGATGACACCCTCGCTACCTCAAGCATCGTCACCGACGTCGGGAAACAAGAGGAGATAGCCTACGTGAGAATTTACAATCACGATGGTATCGTAAAGTTTTCCAACCACGTCTCTGAAATCGGCGACAAGGCGGATTTGAATTCCCGTCTCTGCGCCGTCTGTCATGCCAGGGGGGTTGTTTCTCGTGAGATTACCAGAACCGGGATGACCGTAATCGACCGCTTTAATTCGTCCCGATTACTGATAATGATTACGCCTATCTACAACAAGGAAACCTGTTCGTCCGCTGCGTGTCACGTGCATCCGGAGAACCATCGGGTACTCGGCATAATGGAAGTCGCTATGTCGCTGGACAAGGCTGACCAGCACCTTGAAAACATAGTGCTCAGGACAATCCTCTTAGGCGTTGCCACGTTCATAGCAGTCTTTGCCACCATTGGGCTGTACATCATGTTTCGGGTGAACAGGCCGCTGAGCCGCTTGAGAGATGGGACAAAAAAGATTGCCCAAGGTGACTTCACTTGCAAGCTTTCTGTGGACACCCACGATCAAATAGGCGAGTGCTCGAAGGCTTTTAACATTATGCGCGACCAAATACGGAGGCGAACCCAGGAGCTAGTGAAGAGCCGATGGGAATACAAGAATCTTTTCGAGCAGGTACCATGTTTTGTCTGCGTTATCAACAAAGACTTCGAAATTGTGCGTCAGAACAGCTTCATGAGAAACCTCTTCAGAGGCAGCATAGGCATGCATTGTTATGAGGTGTTCAAGAAGCGAGACAGCAGATGTGAAGACTGTCATGCTGAAAAATGTTTTTCCCAGAAAGGATCGTACTCGAGTGAAGAATGCGGCATGACTGTATCTGGGGAAGAGGCAAATTATATCAGTTACATGAGTCCCGTGTTGGATGATAAGAATGAAGTTCTTTACACGATGATCATCGCAATGGATGTCCGGGATAAGGTCAAATTAGAAAAAGAACTTCGTGTGACAAAGGACTTTCAGACCAACCTCATTGAGAATTCTATTCACGGCATCATCGCCATCGACGAGAAGGGTGCCGTAGCAATCTACAATCAAGCGGCCGAAATGCTCCTGGGGTATCCACAGGCTGCTGTTCTCGGTGAAACCGATCTAGAAAAATTTTTTCCCAAGAAGTTTGCGGAGATGATTCTCGGTTGCCACCTCGGTAAGGAAATAGAGACGACAAGGTTGGTGGCCCAGGAGGCTTCCATAGTGTCCAGCAGCGGGGAGGAAATACCGGTCAGATTTTCTGGGGCGATCCTGTTTGACCGGAGCAGGACAGTAGGAGCTGTGGTTTTTTATCAAGATCTGAGGACCTTCAAGAAGCTCGAGAGGGAGAAAAAAGAGAACGACCGGCTCGCGGTTATCGGCCAAACAGTGGCTGGTATGGCGCATGGGATCAAGAACATCCTCCAAGGCTTGGAGGGCGGCGTATTTGTCGTGCAAACCGCCATCCAGGACTCCGACAAGGCACTTCTGGAACGAGGCTGGGATATGGTTCAAAACAACATTCGCCGCATCGCTGACCTTGTGAAAGATCTGCTTAGCTATTCGAAAGGACGGATCCCACAGTATGAAGAGGTTGATCCCAATAAGCTGGCAGAAGAGGTCTGTGCACTGTTCGAACCCATGGCTACCAAGAAGTCTATCGTTATCGAAAGGCAGTTGGATAAAGAGATAGAGGAGTCATGCAAACTGTTTCTGGATCAAAGAGGTATCCACACTTGTCTCTCAAACCTCGTGGCCAACGCAATAGATGCTTGCGAAACCGACACAAAAGACGTGCAGCACAGAATAATCATGACAACAGAACTGGATTCTGAGCACTGGATAGTGTTTCAGGTCTCCGACAACGGTTGTGGAATGTCGGAAGACACCAAACGCAACATTTTTTCCAGCTTCTATTCAACAAAAGGCAGTCGAGGAACTGGGCTGGGGTTGCTCGTGACGAGCAAAATCGTGCTGGAACACGGCGGGGAGCTGCTCTTCGATAGTCAGGAAGGGGTTGGAACCACTTTCACGATGCGCCTTCCCGCGGGGAGTGACCACCCGGTGGCGCAGGCCAACGTTTCTGCGTGATGAACAATCGACCCTCTCCCAGCGTGAGGGTGCCTAGGGACACCATCTTACAGCGGTTGCCGAGAACGTAAGGATTATTGGAGGAGCACTTGCGAAACTGAATCAAAATAAACCTAGATTGCCATTTTCCTTCGCTTGCGCCTGCCACGACAGAATTTTCCATTCGTGGCATCGTTAGGGATGCGAAGAGACACAACACGTTATCTTTCTTGGCTAAAACTCCAAAACCGGGAAATGAGTAGCCACACGAACGACAGTTTGCAGCGACAATAATATTCGAATGCAGCAAGCCATTATCACGAGGTCGAACTATGGATCAAATATCACAACCCAGAGATGAAGCCGCCATTGATTGGACTCTTCAGTCCAGGATGATCTGCGATCTCAACGAATGGAGGGACAAGTTCGAAGAAGTTCAAGAATTTGTAGTAAGCCTCGGCGGGGAGACCATAGCAGCATTGGTCAAGACTGCTGAAGACGAAATCAAGCCGTGTGTCAATGGCGAAGTCTGGGAAGAAACATTCGAGAAGGCGTGGTCCTTGCGTTTCGGGCCCGATGGACGTCTGTTCTGTTTGGTCATGAACGATGACGAATGGACCGTGGCTGAGGACGGCAAACGTTGGGAAGAAACGTTCGACTATGTGTGGAACCTCTGCGTCAGTCCCAACGGTAAAGGCGTTGCGGCAAATGTCAGAACTTCCGAGGGATACAGCGCTGTGGTGAATGGAGAACCTTGGGAGAGCAGGTTTGTCGAGGCGCGAAATTGTGCGATTAGCAAAGACGGAACGAAAGCCGTTATTGCGGTTCAAATTTCCCCTCTTGCCGAGGGGGACATCTTTGAGTTTCGAAAAGGGCTCTGGAGCTTAGCATTCGACGGTGACGTCTGGCCGCGAAACTTCCTCAATGTTTGGGGATTCGCCATCAGTGATGATGGACAATCCACTGCGGCAGAAGTGCGCCTGGAACCAAATACGCAGTCCATAGCAGTCGATGGCGAGCCGTGGATGCCTGGATATAAGGCGGTATGGCAGCCGTCATTCGTCCCCAATTCAAAGAGCGTCATCGCCCCCGCCTTGACTCCCAGCGGTTGGCAACTGTTGGTGGACGCTGCACCTCTGTGGGATCGTTCGTTTAATCAGGTGTGGCATCAGAGGTTTGCACCCGATGCGAAGACCTTGGCAGCCGTAATTTCGCCCGAGTTCGGGCGATGGACCATAGCCGTCGAAGGGAACCCATGGAAAACGACACTTGGAGATGTGGCGCTTGCACCAGTGTTCAGTCCCGACTCGAAGAACGTGGCCGCGGCGGTAAGGGACAACGGGCGGTGGATGGTGGCCGTAAACGGTATGGTCTGGAGTCGTCAATTCGACATGGTGTGGGATCCTGTCTTCAGCCCTGATTCGACTAAGGTGGCCGTGAAAGTGGCCATAGGCGACGAACAATTCATATTTGTCAATGAAAAACAGATACTTGGTGGGTGTCAAGTCCTATGGGACCCGCTTTTCTCCCCCGACGGGAGCGAGGTGCTCTTACGGTACGTGGAGGCGGGCAAATACTACCGAAAGGTGGTCCCCGTCACCAAGTAACTTTTCAAAAACAACGGAGCTGTCCCATGTACACTTTTGTAAGCGTATGGTTAGTTTCGATTGCCTTCATAGTGTTTCTCGGTGGACTTATCTACCGATTCGTCAAGCTGATCACGAGAGCAAAGAAGGACAAAGTCATATTCCCGTACATGAGCCTGAAATACAGTCTAAGATCGCTCATCCACTGGATCATCCCCTTTGCGTCGCGCAACATGAGAATGCGCTATGAGATGACTGTGGTGACCTTTGCCTTCCACTTATGTCTCGTCTTGGCGCCGATTTTCCTTACGGCTCACGTCGCCATGATAGCATTTTCCTGGGGAGTTTCATGGCCAATGCTGTCGGAAGCTGCTGCGGATGGTTTGACTATGGTTGTCATCCTGGCCGCTGTGTTTTTCCTCGTACGACGGTGGATGCTGCCAGAAGTACGGTTCGTCACTTACCCATCCGACTATATCCTTTTGCTCGTCGCTGCGGCTCCGTTCATCACTGGCTTCGTGGCGCACAGGCAGTGGGTCAATTACGACGTCATCGTCATCATTCACATGATATGCGGAGCCGCCATGCTTATACTCGTCCCCTTGACTAGACTCAGTCACATGTTGTTCTTCCCGTTCACCAGGGCTTACATGGGTTGTGAATTTGGCGCTGTACGTAATGCAAAGGATTGGTAGCGATTAGGATATGTGGAGGAATTCCAATGGTGTTAGCGGCGCTTCCAAAAGTGTCGGATCCGGGTCTGGATGAATCATCCAAGACCCTTACCAAAGATCAAATAAAGAAAATCATAACTCGGGTTGTGGACAAAGAAACTGCAGCGAGGTTTGAAACGTACCTTAGCACGTGCGTCCACTGCGGCCTATGCTCCGACGCCTGTCACTGGTTTCTCTCCAACGACAGGGATCCTCGCTTCTCGCCTGTAGCAAAAGTGAAACAAACCTTGTGGGAAATCCTGAAACGAAAAGGAGACGTGGATCAAGACCTGTTGAAGGACTGCTCGAGGATCGCTCATACCGAATGTAACATGTGCAGACGCTGCAGCATGTATTGCCCATTCGGTATTGACATCGCATATCTGCTTCTCACGGTCCGTCGCATATGCAGCCTCCTCGGCGTAGTACCGCAGTTTCTCCAGGATACGGTGAATAGCCACGCTGTCACCCTGAACCAAATGTGGGTCAAACAGGACGAGTGGATCGATACCTTACAGTGGCAGGAGGAAGACGCCAGGGCAGAGGTTGTCGGCGCCCGGATTCCCCTGGACAAGGAAGGCGCGGATGTCTTTTACTCCGTGATCGCTCCTGAACCGAAAATCCTTGCCCAACTTATCGGAAATATAGCTCAGATCATGAGAGTGGCAGGCGTTGACTGGACTATGCCGTCTTTCGATGGCTGGGACAATAGCAATATGGCCATGTATTCCGGTGACTTCGAAACCATGGGTAGAGTGGAGAGAGCCCACCACGAGGCCGCTCTCAAGCTCAAGGCCAGAAGAATCGTCATGGGTGAGTGTGGCCATGCCTTTCGAGGAGCTGTGTACGACGGGCCGAGATGGCTGGGGTGGAAAGAACCGCCGATTCCTCTAATCCATGCTGTAGAGTTTTACCATGAATTGATTACCACTGGCAAAATCAAGATCGCCAAGAAATTCGAAACGCCTGTCACGGTACAGGAACCATGCAACATAATTAGAGGTCGAGGACTCGGCCGAAAACTAAGGGAGATAATTTATGCTACCTGCGCCGATTTTCGAGCGCCTGAACCTGCATTCGAGCACAACTATTGCTGCGGCGCGGGCGGAGGCGTCATCAATTGCGGCCCGCCTTGGAAGACATCAAGGGTGAAAGGTAATCAAGTGAAGGCCGAGCAGTTGGCTGCCACAAAAGCAAAGATCGTGATTACGCCGTGCCATAACTGCCACAGCGGCATCGAGGATATCATCGGAGGCTACAAGCTGGGCATGCACGTAAAATTCTTCAGTGAAATACTGATCGAAGTTATGGAAATACCAGAGGAACTTAAAGCTTGATGTTCTGTCCGCATCCATCGTTCCTGAAAACTGCGGAGGAGAGGCATGCAGAGGATAATCGCTAATACAAGTTGTTTGATCGTGACCTTGTGGTTAAGCTTTTTTATCGGCTGTCTAGGGCCGGGTCCAGCACGTGGGGCGGTTACGGAACAACCCACGGCGCCTGACAAGAGCCTCATGCTGTTGCTCCCCCAAAGTCCTCTCGGTCAGCTTCAGCGTCCGCCGGTGACGTTCAATCATGACTTACATACTAGTACGTTGAGGGAGTTGGGTCAGACTGATTGCACAGTGTGTCACGTTACTGAAGAGTTAGCCACAGGTTCTCCATCGCAAAAGGTCGTCGTATTTCGTTTCCCCAAGGCATCTGTCGATCTTTCGAATAGGACGGCAGTTATGCGGGCAAATCACAACGAATGTGTATCGTGTCACAGGAAAATGGCTTCCGAAGGCAAGAAAAGCGGCCCCGATATCGGTCTGTGCGGCAAGTGCCATGTAAGAGTGCCTCTGAAACAGACGCAATGGGCGTGGAAGCCAATCTTCAATTACATAACCCATGCCAAACACCTAAAAAACATTGAACTCTACAAAGTCAGTCCAGAATTCGCCATAGTTAAGGATCTTAGGGTTGATCCAGCAGCCGTTGGTGAAGGTAAACGTTGTGAACTGTGCCACCATGTCGTGGACGAAAGCACGAAAAAACTCATCTACAAAAAAGACTCCGAGAATGCATGTGGCGCCTGCCATAAAGCCCAGGATGAAAAGAGCGTACGCTCTCTGAAGAAGGTTGTCCACGCTGCGTGCATCACCTGTCACATGAAGACTCATGAGGCTGCCAAGAAAGCTGGTGACATGCGCTCGGAACGCAGGTGGGGGCCTTACGAGTGCAAGGGGTGCCACGGCGAGCACAAAGTACCAACCCAAGAAGAAATTCAAAAACTCCCCAGGCTTGTAAGAGGCCAGAAAGAAGTCATGGATTTGTCTTACCCCATGCCGCAGGATCCAAGCCAAGCATCGCCATTGCCCATTGTAAGAATGAAGGCTGTGCCATTTAACCACAAGCTCCACGAGCCACGGGCACAATTCTGTAACACATGCCATCATCATTCACTTGAAAAATGCGCGAACTGTCATCCTATAGGGGGGGACATCAAGAAAGGCGGAGGGGTCTCATACGAGAGAGCTTACCATACCGCCACAGCTAAGGAGGCTTGTGCCGGGTGCCACAATTCTGAGCAGAATAAGGCCACCTGCGCTGGTTGTCACAGCAGGCAAGCAGTGCAACTGCCACAAACGTCCTGCCAGACATGTCACAAAGGCCCGGTGAATGGCAACTGGCCAGAATCGCCAATTATATCTGATGCGGTTGACCTCCAAAAAGTGCCAGAGAGAATCAAAATCAAAACTCTGCAGAAAGAGTTTGAGCCTGCAGATTTTCAACATGTGAAAATTATCAAGCGATTGATAGGAATCTCAAACCAAAATCCGTTGGCAAAATGGTTCCACAATGGAAATCAAAATGTTCTGTGCGTAAGCTGTCACCACCACACTCCTGCCGAGGCGGGAAACAGTGTGCCGAAGTGCGTATCCTGCCACGGAAGATCGTTCGACCCAGCAATGCTAGGACGACCAGGTACGCTGGCAGCGTATCATCGCCAGTGCATGGAGTGCCACGAAAACATGAAACAAAAACCTCAGCCGCTTGAATGCACGAAATGCCACGCTGAGAAAGGAAAAGTAGCTACCACTGCTCTTACCATCGGCAACGACAACGAGCCGAGAAACCGTTAGACAGACAAAGGTCCATGGCCACAGCGACTTTATAAGGGACTAACTTAGGCAACGAAGACCCGCAGCCCTTGATCGACCATAATTATTGGGCGATAGACGGGTGCACGGAAAAGAGAGGGAAAAACAATGCCCAATACACTTCATGAGTTCTTCACGTTCACTAAGGGAATCGAATACGTAGTAGTGGTGGCCTACCTATTCTTGTTTATATCATTTTGGAGATTCCTTACGTATCGCGATAAGAAATGACCACTGATCCTGAAGGTTATTTAATCGTAACAGGAGATGCTGGACGATGGATGAGTATAGAAGATCGTTCTTGAAGACGCTGGTAGGCGCAGGTTTGATGAGCGCCATTGCAGGAAACCCAGTTCAGGCTATGGCAGACGTGCTAAACTTGCCGGGTTATCCAGATCAATTCGGTGTTCTCGTTGACACAACGGTGTGTATCGGCTGTCGCAGATGTGAGTGGGCGTGCAAAGAGTGGAACAAACTCCCGAATCAGAAACCTCTAAAGCAATATGAGAATGACAGGGATGTGTTCAACAAAATTCGTAGAACGAACGCTGATACATATACTGTAGTGAATCGATATCCAAACCCGAGAGACCCTGCACGCGCTATTTACGTGAAGAAACAGTGCATGCACTGCTTTGAACCGGGCTGCGCATCTTCGTGCTTTGTGAAGGCCTTTACCAAAAGGCCAGTGGGAGCCGTTACCTACGATGCGTCTCTCTGTGTTGGATGTCGATACTGCATGGCAGCTTGCCCCTTTGACATACCTGCATACCAGTACTACAACGCCTTCACCCCAGAAGTCACAAAGTGCACGTTTTGTTGCGACAAAATTTCCAAGACAGGTGGAGCCCCTGCCTGTGTAGAAATTTGCCCTGTGGAGACAATGACGTTTGGAAAGAGAAGAGACCTCGTTGAATTAGCCCACAAGAAGATCAGAGACAACCCTGACCGGTATGTCAATCACGTCTATGGGGAGCACGAGGTGGGAGGTACATGTTGGCTATACTTGGCCGGCGTGCCTTTTGACCAAATAGGGTTCCGAACAGATCTGGGGACGGTCGCAATCCCGACCATGAGCAAACCCTTTCTGTCGTTGGTGTCTCCTGTCTTCGTAGCTGTCCCGGCCTTGGCTATGGGCTTTTACAGCTTCAAGAAAAGACGAGACGAGATTGCCCGAGAAGAAATCAAGAAAGCTCTCGAGAAGAAGGAGGGTAAATGATGGAACCCACCGTAGCTGCTGCAAACGAGAAAGCTGATTGGGTCAGGGAAAAAATTTTTCTCGGGATGACCTTCAAAGAATACGTCAAGAGCAATTTCACGCCCTTTAACGCAGTAGTCGCCGTTATCCTCATTGTAGGCATCCCAGTGATTATCTACCGGCTTGCCTTTGGATTGGGCCCGTCAACGAATCTGTCTGACAACAATCCTTGGGGAATATGGATTGGATTTGACATGCTTTGTGGTGTTGCCCTCGCAGCAGGAGGTTTTGTAATAGGTACGGCCGTTCACCTCATGGGCATGAAAGAATACGGCTTCCTCTTTCGACCAGCAGTACTGACCGGTTTCCTCGGATACTTGTTCGCCATCATCGCACTTACCTTTGACCTTGGTCGCTATTACCGCATCCCTTACCCCATGGTGGTGTCGTGGGGGGTGAACTCTGTATTGTTTTTGGTCGCATGGCACGTAGCCCTGTATTTGAGCTGTCAGCTTGTGGAATGGTGCCCAGCCATCTTCGAGTGGCTCAACATGAAAAAATTCAGACGCATATTCGTGAAAGCCACTTTGGGCGCCACGATATTCGGCGTGTGTCTCTCCATGCTTCACCAATCGGCGCTGGGTTCGATCTTCTTGCTTATGCCCGAGAAACTGCATCCTTTGTGGTACTCCGAGTACATACCATTGTGGTTCTTCACATCCGCTGTAGCTGGCGGTATTGTGATGACGATAATCGAGAGTATGGCTTCCCACAAGATCTTTGCCCATCAAATTAAAATCCACGACCCCGGGCACCTTGATCGAGTCACTCTAGGGCTTGGGAAAGCCGCCAGCGTGACTCTGTTCGCCTATTTCTTCATGAAGGTAATCGGGCTGGCGCACGGTAACACGTGGGGATATCTCAACACCGGATACGGATACCTCTATCTTGTCGAGGTCTTGGGCTTTGTCCTTGTGCCCGCGTTTTTGTTCATGTATGCTGTGCAAAACAGATTGCCAGCCCTCGTTCGAGCGATGGCTATAGTTACGGCAGTCGGTATAGTATTCAATCGACTGAATCACTCTATAATAGCGTTTAATTGGCACCTGCCATACGAGCTAAGATATTTCCCGCACTGGATGGAGATAGTACTGACTATCACGATCATCACCATAGGTATTATGACGTTTCAATGGATCATGAACCGAATGCCTATACTATACGATCATCCAGATTTTGAACCCGAAGAAGATTAAACAGGTGAGCGGAGGCCAACATGCCTAAAATACTCGTTATAGATGATGAACCGCACATCGTGAAGTATCTGACCGCCTTCCTCCAGGATAATGGGTACGAAACCTGCTCGGCCTCGAACGGAGAAGATGGTCTCAAAGTGTTGCTCCAGGAAAAACCGGATCTCATAACGTTAGATTTGCAAATGCCTAATGAAACTGGCACGCGATTTTACCGCAACATGATTAAAGAGAAGGAATTTAAGAACACGCCTGTCATTGTGATCAGTGGCATTCCCGGGAGGCACCTCGCTGTATCTAAACCGGTAGCGGTCTTTGAAAAACCCATTGACCGGGAGGCTCTCCTTGAAACCATAAAGAAGACTATAGGTTGACTCGAAACACCTTCTTCTCGAGCCATTGCCCTGACGGGGGGACGACCCCACCTGCTCCGGGGCCGTCCCCATTAGAAACTAGAAAATCTCCCACCGTTGCGCGACGTTTGCATCTCCATGGATGGATAGGCTATTCTATCGGTTGGGCCCATGACTGAAACTGACGCTTCTTCCAAATTCAATTACGAACAGATCTTGCGCAGTCTCCCCTGTTACGTAATCATTCTAGAGCGTTCGCTGAAGGTGGTCTGGGCAAACGAGCTCGTAAAGAAGCACTTTGGTCCAATTAAGGGGAAGACATGTCGGCAGCTTTACCAACTGGCAAAACCCCAGTGCAAAGAATGCCCTACTGAGCGAACCTTTGTGGACGGCCTTGTCCACAGCACTGAAAAGACCTTGATAGACATAGACGGAAATAGGATCTATGTGCTTTGCTTTTCCCAGGCGTTGAAGGACGAATCGGAACGAGTCACACATGCACTGGAAACCAGCGTTGATATAACCTCAGTCAGGGAGATTCAAAAGCAACTCATCCTACTCGGCCAGACAGTTGCGGGCATGGCGCACAGCATCAAGAACATTATGATGGGGCTCGAGGGTGGAATTTATGTCGTGAATAAAGGCATCGAGGGCGACGACCGCCACCAGGTAAAAGAAGGGTGGGAGATGGTACTCCTAAATTTTGAAAAGATTTCCAATATTGTCAAAGACATCCTTTATTGCTCCAAAGAACGCCCACCCAATCTGCAGCACGTTGACCCAAATGCGATTGCAAAGGAAGTTTACGAGCTCTTCAAGAGTACCGCTGAAAGTTATTCAGTGAGCCTCCAGTTGGACATCGACGCCAGCCTCACAGAAGCTGTCCTCGATCCCGTCGGCCTCCACACAGTCCTATCAAACCTGGTGTCCAACGCCATTGACGCCTGTAAGATGGATATATTTAAGGACGAACACCAGGTTGAAATCAGATCAAACAGGGGCAGAGACGGCGCCGTGGTCTTCGAAGTCGCCGACAACGGAGCCGGTATAGACCGAAAAATGAAAGAGCACGTGTTCGAAGATTTCTTTTCCTCCAAGGGTGACAAGGGAACAGGCCTGGGACTCATGGTCACACAAAAAATCATGAGAGAACATGGCGGTACCATAACCTTTCGGTCGCGGCCCCGGCAAGGTACGACCTTTATGGTAACCTTCCCGCAAAGCCTAGATGCCGCCTGAATCCACTGTGTGAGTAGCCATGTAGGCAGAGTTTTACGCTACCGGCCCAAATTATAGCAATTCTAAATACTTCTCACGAGATTGCTTAGCTTCGCTCGCAATTCCCCCCCAGATAATCCTCTTGTCATTGCAGGGAACCGAAGGCGACGAAGTAATGTCAGCTCACATCAATCGAACAGCGAAGTCCGTGTCGGATTCGCGTTTAATATCGGGAACCGCTATATTCTCTAGCCCCGCAATGGTGACCCAATCTCCTAACCTGTCTCAAGAGACATGCTGGAATCCCACAGGGAGAGGCATACATCAGAGGGCAACTCCGTCGCCTACTTGAAAATAACTGAAAAACCAGACATGCATCAAGCAAAGATGTCGCTGGGCTTGTATGGATGGGTCCCCTCGATCACCTCGATGCCTGACTTAGCACGCACCTTGGCGAGAATAGTCTCTTTATAAGGGCAGTGATCTGTAATGCATCACCCCAAATGTATTTTGGTCACTCTCTCTGCAAGGGGGTTGTTCCATAGTCTTATTTGGGCGAGCCTAGTTACGACGGTCGCGCCGGGACAGTCTCCGCAGTTGAGAAGTGCTACCAATTCAGCATCACCGTTCTCATGGCGAGAAGATTCACCTTCTCTTCTATTGAAGGCGACCATGCAGCGGGAACACCCGATGCAGACGTCATCCATAGCTCGCTTGCATCAGAGAATAAGTACCTTTTCCACTGTCATATACCCCTTACTCAGAATTCAAACACAGCACCTGCCTGTGCTGCGTGAAAACGACTGCCGAAATAGGCCCTCAGCCGCGTATTGGGTTCTGGGCCTGTGCAATGAGATGTTCCTAGGCAGCTAACCTTGTAGTTTTCAAATGTGCGAATGGCCGCCTCAGTGGCGGCAGCGTCAAATAAACCGAGGTGTGTGCCGCCCAATAC
>Ga0172369_10004135_pt1 | contig 18625 bp, 3 predicted proteins | sample LakKiv25m_FD_114539 | JGI IMG/M metagenome (GOLD analysis project Ga0172369, IMG submission 114539) | Freshwater microbial communities from Kabuno Bay, South-Kivu, Congo - kab_022012_11.25m | ecosystem: Environmental > Aquatic > Freshwater > Lake | place: Democratic Republic of the Congo...
AGCGCGAACACCGGATAATTCAAATGAAGGGGCACCTTTTCGCAAAAGCCACTGATCAAATACTGGTTGCAGGTTTTTTTCCGAAAATTTTTGAAAAGATTTCTGAATATCCCCAAAGGTTGAAATTTTAAAAATATTGTATTTATAAAACGATTGATATGCCTTAATAAAAATCTCGTCACCCACCATTTTCCGCAACATATGATTAAACATCAGACATTTCCCGTAGCCAATGGCTTCCTCGGCAGCATTGTTCCTGGAGCGGAATCCGATGACAGGAAAATCATTTTCCGGGTTTACATAATCTGTAAATTTTTGTAGGGTTGTCCGCCTGTAATCAGCGCCCTGACCGGCCTGTTCTTTCAATAGGTGATCCGCCATATAGGCCGTAATCCCCTCACACCAGTTCCCTTTTTCGTTATCAACATACACCGAATTGCCCCACCAGTTGTGCAATAACTCATGCGGGTAAGATGTGTAAAGAATGAATGGGAACCGGATTATTTCCTCACCCAGGAGTGTAAACGAAGGCATTCCATAACCGGTTTCCCAGAAATTTTCGACAAGCGCAAATCTACTATAGGGGTATGGCCCAATCAGATCGTCGTACATTTTCAGATATCCCGAAGTTGCACCGATGTATCTGGAGGCGAGTGCTGAGTCTGGAGTTCTGAGAAACGCCTGAACAAGCACATCTCCGGCTTTTTGTTCATATTCGGTCCAGGCAGCGGAAATAAGATAAACTTCCTCCGTTGGATTTTTGCACTGGTATTTTACTTCTCTTTTGTCGCCAGCTACCTGGTTGATGATCCGCTCGCCCTGCGAAACAACATTCCAGTCGCTTCTAAGGGTAACCGTTAAATCGAACGAAAGCAGAGGTTCATCAAAAGCAGGAACCCAAAATGTAGAACCGGCAAGGAAAACACCGGCATCGGTTATAATCCCATTGGTTTCACTAAAACCTCTTGCATATTCAACAGCCCCCGCCTTAATCTCTTCTGCGATAACACCAGAATAATTTATCGAAATTTCCAAATTGTCCTTTGCGGGCTCAGGAATTTCGACCGTGTATTTATAAAAAATTGCCTCCGTGTTATCCTCCGGCATTTTAACCAATTTTATCGACTTGTTAACTGACTCTGGTTTCAGGTTCTTGTTTAACGAAAATGCAAAAACGCTTCTGCCTTCAGAAATCGATTTGGGAATCGAAACGACATCTGTAACTTCTATTGATTTTCGTTCAATGCTCAGGTTAACATTCAGGTTGTGGTGAATGACCTGAGAAAAAGCATTTATTGTAAGCGAAAGAAATATCAGTCCAATAATAAATTTCCAGTTTTGCATGATCATATTTTTTAGTCGTTTAGTATTGGCCAAAAGTAAATAAAAGCTGCGACATTGGAAAAACCAGCAGTCATAGGCTCTTAAAAAGCTACCCACAAGTGTAGGCAGCTTTTGAAATGTAATTCTTAGAAAAGAAAACTTTGGGTAGCTGGAGTTTAACCTTTTAAAGGTAAGTTCCGGATGACAGGGATAAAATGTCTTTTCATGAGACCAGTATAAAAGGTATTTTACGTTGTTTAATATAATCGTAACTTGCTGGTTATAAACCTAACTTCGCTATAGGTGGGGTTAGGTTTCGGCATTTTAGACCGGACTTATCTATAATTTTAATTCATCAATTTATCCTAATTTGACACATTTAATTCAGTATGAGTTTTTTATAACTGTATTGACCTTTACTGAGAATCCGTACGATATAAATTCCCGGTTGACAACCGGTGAGATCAATTTCGGTTCCCTGTTTGGTTTTGCTGATTTCGCTTTTGATAAGCTGTAGGTGTATATCAAATACATCAACGAATGCATCATCATCAACCCCCTGAATTATAAATTTACCTGTAGTTGGATTTGGAAATAACGTAATACCGTGGTCAAAATCTTTGGTTAAGCCAGTTTCAGCGACATTGAACCCGGTGACTATAGAAATCCCGTTTTCAATAAACAAAGCTCCACCGCCAGATTGTGAGAGATCAAACTCAGGAATCAGTATATTTTCTTCACCAGTTGAAGCATTGTAATTTTTGAAAGTGAATGCCTCACCCGGATCAAAACCCTGCTTATGCTTTGCCCAGGCATCGTTACCAAAGGCCACCAAAGCGCCTGCCCTGTGCAAATCGTTAATGAGGATTTGTCCTGCACAGATCCCTTTACTGGTAAAGACACCGATATAATCGCCCGGTTCAAAGTCAAGCATGGCTCTTCCCCTGATGCCGATTACATGGTTGACGGTTGTCGTCACCACGGGATTCCAAACCGGGTTCTGCTTAAAACCATTTTTAGGTGAGGAAAGGGCTGAACTCTTCTCACATTCCCTATAAGATATTGTGGTACTGTTTGCCATCTGCACATAATAGGCTGCGCCGGGATTAAGGGTATCCAGGCTGTTTATTCCCATACCTGGCCAGTAAACACCATATCCGGCTACCTCTTTAACTATTATAAGATCATTCACTACCGGAGCAAACAGGGATTCCACATCAACCGGACAGGCCGATACGACCGGGATCAGATTCCAGCCATTATCGAGAAGCAGGGTTTTATCTTCTTCTGAAGCATTGCTGAGAATATTGAGGCTAACAGCAGCATTGGTCTTGACTTTGTATGCCGAATGGGATACCCAGTTGACAATGGTGTTGATATCATTTGCCGGATAATACATACTTTCTTGTGTTATTGCGATGACGAGCTTATCGAGAATACTGCCAAAAATGTTATCAATATCAGTATCATAAGGCATGATGTAGCTTGATAATCCTGACCAGCCAGACGGAAGATTAATGGTGTGGATAAACCAGGTCTGCTGTGTGACTGTAACAATCGCCACCAGTAAACCATCCGCAGCAGTAACCGATATTTCACCCACCCTGATTGAACCGGAGTTGTTTTCACCAAAATTCACTGTGAGTGTTCCGTTACCGTTTCCTTCGTAAGGATCGACACTCAGCCAGTCGGTTTCCTCGATTACAGTCCAATCGGTATTGGATGTGACAGCGAAAGTGGTCGTTCCGGAAGGTGCCAGAACCTCCTGGCCAGAAGGGTTAACCGCCAGTTCAGGGCCACCTGCTGTCTGGATCATAATGTGTAATTCTTCGGCAGGATAACCCACAGTATTTGCATAAATGGTATCGTAATAAATGCCTCCCTGTAAAATATTACTGCTGATACCAATGTTCTTGAAGCCAGATGTACCACTTAAAGTCCCTGTATCTGGTATTGCTGTGATCCATTCGGGCAGTGTTAGCCAATAAAAAATCTCATCAGAGGAAGCATTGTTTAACATTGCGGTGAAATCAAGGCTGTCACCTTCGTTGATGGTAAACACGAAATTGTCAGGGTTCCAGTGCAACGGCCCCTGATCCACCATGAATGTAAGGCGAGCAGTATCAGCCAACGGATTGCTGTACTCGTCTTTGATACCAAAAATCTTTGCTGTCAGATAGTGATTTTCTATGAAGTACCCTAAACCGGGATTTATAGTGAAAACAATCTTTTTGGTGGCCTGTTTATATTCAACACCGGATCCGACAATCAATCCGGTTTCTTCATCCAGAAGCCTGCAGGTATTGATGTTCACCGATGAAGGGTTGAGTTTTTCATTAAAGGTAAACGATGTCTCATCCCCGATGCTCAGCACGCCATCATCAGGCAATGGGTTTCCAGAAACAAGGGGAGCCGTTCTGTCAATTACACCATTAACCACCCCGGTATAGTTTTTTACGTTTCCTTCACATTCAACCACAGCGCGAAGCTTTTGTGGACCATCCAATAAACCACTCACATCAAGGTCAACATCAAGTATCAATGATTGTATCTCCTCTTTTGGAATGGAAAAAATTTCAATCCAATAATTACCCAGTTTATATTCAAGGCCTACTGACACCAACTCCGGGTTGATCAGTTCATAATCCGTAATCGTAACAGGCAGAATATTGTTGTTTGCCTGGTTAACCACCCAGTTGTTACCGGGTGATGTAATGGAAAGTGGGGAACAGAGCGGAGCAAAATGCACTTCAAAGATTGCGTCGTCAGACAGATTGGGAACCACACCCAGGTTCGCTCCAATCGCTGCTTCACATTCAGATGCCAGCCTCAGGGTTATTCCTTCAAAATCATAAATTTGTCCGCTGGGTCTACTGATTTTAATAGGAATCGTTAAAGTCGAATTTGGCAGTAAATTAAAGTAAACCGGCAATAGCCCTAATTGCACACTGTTAGCCTCTACAATTGCACCATTAGTGTTGGTTTCATTCAATAGGCGTAATCCATAAACATAGGCTTCGTCGGTCTGGCCGGTGTTGGTCATATCCAATAGAAATTCGGCAGCCTCGCTGGCAGGCACATTCCACATTGGATCCGGCTGTGACAATTCACAACCCTGCCTGGGCACTGTATTTTCTTCCCAGGGACATGAAGTACGCCCGCTTATGGTTGTAAATACAGGTGTTCCATATACAGGGTCGGTTGCTACATCCACCGTGAAATCGTCGCCAACATCCCCATCACCCAGATGATATCCAATTTCGGTAGTATATGAATTTGAGGTTATTTCTGAACTCCCGGCGGTGAGAGCAGCCGAAATTGTTACGCCTCCACCCGATGTAACGTTTTTAATCTTAAGACCTGCTTCGTAGGCAACTTCGGCTGCTACTGTCAAATCAAATGTCTGAGTCTTGGTGCGAGATACAGTGCAACTTTTTGTTTTATCATAATTTGCCAGGGCAGATAATGTCCAGTTTTCAGTGGGGCCTGCCGCTACGGATTTCAGGGAGTCGTTCAATGCGATAAATGATTCCCACCTCCTTGCCGAAACGGTATCCTGGATAAGATAAAGTGAAGGAATGACGGTGTTCAATATGTGATATTCCGGATAAAGGTAAGTGGTTTCAAAACCGTTGGGTGCTATGATGATATCCTGAGTAATCTTCACCGTATCACCTGATATGGTTAACACATCCGTGATCCCATACAGGAGGTTCATGGCACCACCCATATACAGGTCGGCCCCCGGGCCTACCACATCTCCACCATCATCCGTCTGAAAGGTCTCGCTCATTTTGAAAGTGAATTTATTCTCCGTAACCGAGTTTTGCTTTATTTTAACTGTAGCCCCGTATTTAAATTCTGTGTTTACCTCTGCATCGAGTTTGACTCCAAAAAGAAATTTTAGTTTAAATTTGAGGCAGGTTGTAGTCTTTGAAAATACATTCAGGCTTCCCTCTTTTTCCAATCCAAAACTGATGGCACGGGAATACTCCGTTTCGGTAGAAAACTTACTGTAACTTTGGTCGCCAGGCGGATCGCGAAGGATCAGAAGCGGAATTTCGGGTGTGGTGGTAGCAAAGGCTGTCTCTCTCGGTTTCTGACCGATGATATATACCCACTCATCATCCAGGGCAACAGTTTTGGTGTCATTTTCATATTTAGCCTTGATAACTTTCTGGTAGGGATGTTGGCCACCACTGTAAATATTGGGGTATCCCGCCTGAAAGGTATAAAACGTTACGGAGTCAGAAATTGAAATAATCGTGTCCTGTTCCAGATCACTCAGTAAATCAGTAATAATAATGTTCCCGGTGTCAATTCTGCATTTGATATCTCCGAATGCTCCATAAGGCTCATACACGTCGATTTCGATTGCATAGATTTCGAATTGTTCCAGTACGATCCATCCGTATTGGTTGGTCAATGTGTCGAATCCTTTGATCTCAATTACCGGATCGGAGTGATAGGTAAAATCACGGATGGTGTCCTGTTTGCTTACATCAACCTGTGCCGTTCCGAAAATGACCGGTTCGCCGTAATAATAAAAGGGTACCGGGGTAATATTATAACTAAATGGTGCCAGATCAATGCTGTAAAAGCCGCTGGCATCGGTGTAAATGGTGTCGTTAAAACCGCAGTCGTTAACACATTCAACTTTTAAACCAATTGAATCAGCAAGGAGAATGCCACAGCCTCCGGTTACATACCCGCTCAGGCTGTAGGTAAATTTATCAACAAAATTAATCCCGCTGTCAGCATGCAATATCAATGCTGTGTAGGATGAGGGAATAAAGCAGTGCCCTCCGGCAGTATCCGGCCTGAAGGTATGAGTACCGATTGATGCCTCCAATGCGTAATTTCCAGCTGAATCGGTAAAGGTAACCAGTTCATCATCCAGGTAAATATATCTGTCACCAACCGGACAGTTGGTATTCTGATAACTGACGTTACCAGCTACGTTAAAATAGGATTCATCTGTAAAAGGGTCTAAAGTTACCGGTGTGTTATTGGGCAGATAAACAGAACGGGATACCGGTATAAAATTATGGGAAACACCCCCCTCGATCTTCGAAGGTTGGACAGTAAATGTACCATATCCGATATTTGATAAAAAGTAAAATCCTGATGAATCGGTAGTGGTTGCAAAGCTGGGATTTGGAGGCGTGTTCTTTGTAGCCGTCATCGTAACATCCTGCACACCTTCCCCTGTAGGGGTAAACACATAACCTTGCACCGTTCCTGTTCCAATTGCTTTACCCTGAACCCACACTTTGTCGGTATACTGGGCTGCATACCCGGCAGTAAGATAACTGGTTTTTATACCAATTTCAGTAGGTTGAAAAACAATTACAACCGGCGCGGTCTGAGAAGGTTCAAGATGAAGAAGGGTGTCGGGCAGATAGTTGCCGTTATTTACTATTTTAAATTGGTCTCCATGACCACCTGCACCATCGAAAAACACAGGACAATCATTAAAGCATGCTACTTTATTCTCGACAGTAAATGTAGCAGGCGCACTTGTTCCGGGTATTTCGACATCAGGAAATTCCCATGCATTGTGATTACCATTGGGATTTAAAAGTGTAAACCTGGGTGTCTGGTGATAGTGAAGGGCGCCCATATCCATCCTCGACTGGTCGGGGTCGCGGTCGTCGGGATCTGTCAGCCAATCGTTGCCGTTGCCATTCAGGTCGGGATCGCCGGTATCGATGCAGGGGGATTTGGTTGCATCGTTAATAGGGAAATTGGTCCAGGTCAGGTTATAATCTCCGTTGGCTGCATTGGCAAACTTCGGGTCAGAAATAATATTTCCTGTTCCTGCATACCCTCCCTGAATGCAGGAATACGTAATTGTAATGCCATAACCATATAAACTGCCATATTCGTTATCCCATAAAATACTGTTCCCGATTGTAATGTCAGCTCCACCCTGACAGGCCACTCCATAACCATTATCCACTAGTGTATTATTGAATGTTTTAGAGTCGCCATATTCAGAACAATAAATTCCTATTGTATTTGATGAGATAATGTTATGGTCGATTTGCGGGCTTGAGATATCACAAACTATTCCGATATAATTCTCTGAAATTTGATTTTGTGTAACCGTTGATAATGAATTTTTGCAGTAAATACCTACTGAATTGTCGACATATATATGATCTGAAATCGTATTATTAATTATTAAACTTGTGTCAGATATACAATAAATGCCGGATGATCCGTTTGAAAGTATCGTATTTTCACTTATTACCGAGGTAGAGCCAAAATTATAAATTCCATTTGCGTTGTTTGATGAGATTGTGTTGTTTCCAATTTGAGTATGTGAACATAGTAAACCTCTTATTCCATTGTTGTCGTTACCTGAAATTGTATTTGCTGCAATATTCATAGAGTCCGAGTACTCACAATAAATCCCATTGCTTACATTATTCAGTATCTGATTTTCATTTACAGTTGAAAATGAGTAACTATTGTAAATCCCACTCGCGCCATTTCCAGAGATCGTATTTCCTGAAATGATGGTGGTATCATACGCGCATTTAATGCCATGTTCTGTGTTGTTTTGTATGCTGCAATTCTTTATTTCAGCATTTGAATTACTTAAAATGATCCCTGAATTATTCCCGGAAATCATGTTACTGTCGATGATGGCAGTACTGTTATTTATTGAAATACCTTCTCCGTAACAGTTTTCAATGGTATTGTCCGAAATGGTGGCGCCAATTGCATGATCCAGGTAAATTCCATAATGATAATAATAAGCAAAAGTATTGTGATCAATTACCGGTTCACATCCTTCGCCGTTGCTGCCATCAATCGCGTAATAACTGTCTCCGTCAAAGCTATTGAAGCTTATTTGAGAGGCAGAACCAGGCCCCAGGACAATATCATTTACATCCTGGTCGTAAAAGGTGTTTTGAGTTATGATGACATCAGATGAATCGCACCGAATGGCGTAAACATTTTTGAAAAAGCTACTGTTCTGCACCGTCCCGTCCATTCCATCGAAACTCAATCCGGCGATCTCTTTGTCATTTTCAGGATCGATAATCATGTAAGAGGCATATTCCATTTTACAATATTCGAAAGGATTTTCAGGGTTGGCTTCATTGGTTAGGTGTATCATGCCCCACCACCCGGTATTACCCGCCTTGGTAAAAACAATAGTGTCAGCCTCGGTTCCCCGGGCGATGAGCGTACCATAAACGGTCATGTATCCAAAATCACTGTTATCCGGTGTAGGTTCCTGTACCAGATAATCTGTTGAGTTTGTCCTGAACTTCACGCAAACTCCCGGCTCGATGGTGAGTGTATCACCAAAGGGCACAATAATTTCATCGCCGACGAAATAAGGGCTGTTGGCTGCGGTCCACACACCGTTTACATTGCCTCCCGGAAAATAATTGGCCGGGAAAACATGAATATAATCTTCTTTGGTCTTCTCGCTCACAAAGCCGTTTTCATCTTTCACTTTCAGGGTCACGGTACAGGTTTGCACATCATCACCGGCGTTTTCATAAATATGCACAGGATTCTGAACCGAGGAGCTGTCGCCATCGCCAAAATACCACTTCCATTCGGCAATAGGCGCTAAATTCAAAACGGAAGCATCGGTGAAGTTCACCGTCAGGGGAGTTGCACCACTCGTTTCATCTGCTGTGAAATCAGCAACCAGATCCGTTTCGTTGTATAGTTCCAATACTTCGGTATCAGACAGGGCTCTTCCGTAAATCCGGACGTCATCCATTTTCCCGTTAACAACGGTAGATCCCGTCCTGGAATCACGTCCGATATAAAAAGGCCCGGCAGGAGTGATGTTCGATCCACCATCCTGGAATGTTGCCACATTTTGGCCGTTCACATAAATTTCGAACATATCGTCACCCCATCGGATGAAGGTAAGAAAATACCATTCGTTTGCCGAAACCACATTAGAGGCCGTTAATAAATTTCTTTCGCCATTATTCCAATAGATACGTAGCTTGAAGTCGGTATATTTCTCGAAGTTGACGTTATGGTCGGTATCGTAACTTCCAAATAAGATACCACGGCTGTCGTCATTAAAATACACCCAGCATGAAAAGGTTAAACTTCCATTAAAAACCGGGGGGTATCCATTGTCTAACCTGACACCTGAGTTGCTGCCGTTGAACGACAGGGCCTTGCCCGGATTGCCATACCGGTCGGTTGTCCAGGATGCATTCATGTTGGTTCCATGATAATTGTTGCCGGAGTAATCCAGGAAATCGCCATCAAAAGGGAACCAGACCTCAGGTAATTCAATGTAACGCAAAGCAGAGCCGGAATCAGCTTTGGTTTTAGTGTTGACACCAGTGTCACCATTAAGGTAATTTATCGAACCACTACCGGATTCCCAATCAAAGGAACCTGCAACCTGATGTGGCAGTTTTCCTGAGTTTTGAGAGAAAGCCATCAGTCTGCCCATCATTGCAAATACAAAGAGAATGTAAAAAATTTTCATTTCATTAAATACTAGCGTGTTTGTGAAAAATGATATTGTAAAAATTGGATCCTGATTTTAGTAAAGACTCAGGTATAATGTTAATTGTGGTGAAATATAATATTCTTTTTAATATACTATAAATGTGAGTATTAGGTATGTTATTACAAATATGCATCAATGAACATTCTTTTTATATTCAAAACAATTTGCCGAAAATACAAAATAATATCTCTGAAAGCAAGCCTTTTCGGAGAACATATTCACATTTATCCATCAAATTCTAAAAAATGATTATTAGTTGCAATGCATACATAAATTTAGCTAAAAACGGCCTTCCTACATAAAGCAGAAAAGCCGTTAAAATAGTGCCTGTACGAAAAATCAACCTAACGCAGCACCAGTTTTTTAACCTCCTGTAATCCTCCTTTGGTTATTTTAAAGTTATAAATTCCTTTCGGATGAGATGATAAATCAATGGTGAAATTGCCGTTTTCGTTACCGGCCAAAACCGCCGAACCCTGCATATTAAAGAGTTGCCATCTAAAATCCTGACTTTCATTTCCTGTGTTTATGTTGAAAATTCCGGTTGATGGATTCGGTGAAATGGATATTTTAGTCCCATAGTTACCAAAATCACTAATTCCCATAATATTGAGGCTCTTTAAAGCAGAAACTCCGTTATCTGTAAAATAACCGGCTTGTGGCATATGATCCTCAAATTCAGCCTGAATCGAATATTCTTTTCCAGATAAAGGATCTGAGATTTTCATAAGGAATTGTTCTCCATTTGCAAAGCCTTCTTTTTCCAAAGTTGTAGGGTCATCGGCATAAGCTGTAACGACAAGGTTTTGCCTGATATCTGAAATCACTTCAAATCCGGCACAATTACCTTCGGAAGTAAAAATACCCAGGACATCGCCCTCTGAAAAACCGGCCAGTAAACCGGCTGGAACGGCGATGAGATGCGAACCACCGGAATTTTGAATTTTTCCCCAGGGACTTTCGAGGTTTGGTTTGTTATCGCTTTGTATAACGCCTGCTTTTTCAGTATTTGGCGGGAAAGTCAGCGCTCCGGGAGACGACAGCAAAACATAATAGGCCTTTCCCGGGTTGAGCCACCCAAGCGTATTGATCCCGAACTCCGGCCAATATATTTTACTACCGGCAACTTCTTTAACAATCACCAGCCCCGATTGTAACTGTTGGGCGGCTAATGAAACTTCCCACGAATTGTTGGAAATTACAGGTATCAGATTCCAGCCCGCATTCATAATGAAGGTTTGGTTTACTTCAAAATCTCCATTTAGTGTAAGTGTGGTTTCATTCGCCATTTTTATTTTAAATGCAGCCTGAACAGGCCAATTTCCTATGGTGTTGATGTTTTCTGCAGGATAATATATGCCAGTCATGGTTTGCGCAATTATAAAATCAGCCGAAACCGGACTGAAAACATCTTCCATTGCAGGTGATGAAGGCATCAGATAACTCGACAATCCACTCCAGCCAGCCGGAATTGTAATGTTGTGAGTTTCGGTCTCATCACCCCAGAATATTCTGTTATATGGGTCATCTTCATAAGTTGTTCCAGCAAAATCTCCCATGGCATTAATGAATGTAACGCTTCCTGAATTTACCCATTTAGCAACATTGTACAACCTGCTTTTTGAAATATGATCAAACTCAACATTTTCAGCTACCAGATCCTGATTTGTGTTAATTGTCAGAAGCGCATTGTTGCATGATTTTCCGTTTCTGAAAATGCAGTTATTAAATGCTTTGTCAACATCAACCACAGCATTTGTATAAACAAATAATCCGGTTTCGTCCAGATTTTCGATGATTGCATTATCCAGCGAAATTCTGCCTCCATCGGCAACAGAAATCTGATAAAAAGAGGAGGCATTAAAACCAGTGATCAACGACTTGTTCTCAGGCACTCCAAAATTCATAAGCTGAGCGCCCTGTCCGACATTTATGGCGCCCGAATTGCCCATTTTTACCGTTGAACCTTCATACAAAATCAGATGCGAACCGTTCAAATCAATGCTTTCCCCGCAAGTAAGCATATAACCGGTATTCACAGTACCACGCCCTCCATCAATTGTTAACGAATTTTCGATAACTGCATTTTCCAGTCCAACATAACGGGGCAGACTGGCCTTGTTGATTCTCAGATTATAAAAGTTTCCGCCGTTTTCGGAACTCACATAACCATCGGTTTCGCCATAAAGTTCAACGGTTCCTCCCGTAGGATCGAATCCGGGATGATCGGCCCTGAAATATCCTGAAGTCTTTATCAGTCCGCCGGTAATATTACTAGTAAAGCTGTAGTCCGGATTTTCTTCAATTAAAATACTCTGCGTTTGAAAATCAAGAATTCCACCACTCATGTTCAGCGAAGCATTGGCATCATAAGGCCAGTTGCTGTAATAACCAGTACCTCCGTAAAGGTTAAATATTCCACCATAAATGCTGATATTTCCGCCAAAATCAATGGCTGTTTCGTTGTATAAATTGATCACACCACTTTCGTATAAAATCCAGTTACCGGCAATCCTGTTATCAACCAGGTCATTTGCAGTAAAGACGCCATAAAAAACCTCGAGTCCTCCTGTTGTCCAGTCGTATTGCTGGCAGATTACCATGATATCGCTGTTTAAAATCAACATGGCTCCTGGAACCTGATTAATTTCCAAAATATTAAAAAATTCGTTTCCGTAAATATGTTGATTTTCAGAAGCATTTGTGGAGTTAAAGATCACCCGGCTCGTTCCTTCAGTAAAGGCTGATAATCCGGCATTATTATACCAGTCGCGCCCAACCTTGATGATGCTGCTGCCAGGTGAAAAAACACCGGATTCGATTTTAATATCCTGTTTGATATTCAAAATATTGGTACGGACGGGATTAATTGTGACATTTCCGGTTTGATTAAAAACAAGCGTATTGAAATAATCATTTACATTAGGGGCAATCACCTGATCAGTTCCTGAGAGAACCACCCTCCCATCTTCGCATTGAAACTGACCATTACAAACCAAAATACCTTTAACATTAATATCCTCCGGGCTATAACTGGAAAACTCATTTCCACCCATGATAAGGAAATCATCATTGAAATTTAAAGGATAGTCAGAAGAAGCGTCAAAACTAACCGATGCTCCAGGGTTTTTCATTAACTGTAATATATCAAACGCACATCCGTCACTGAAAACATAGATTGACGATGGACTATTGCCTGAAAAATATACGCCCCCGTTTGTCAGATTGACTGATGCACCGGGATTAAAATACCAGTCCCCTAATATATTTACTGCGCCATCATCGCCAAAAGTAGCTGTGGAACCTTCGCACCAATATAAGTCCCCAGCGATTCGTAAGCCAGCCTCATTATTAAGGTGACCATAAATATACGCATTAGTGCTCACCCAAAGGTTGTTTCCAAGAATTGTAAGCTCACCCATCACCGTAAGTACATTACAATGAGCATCCTCAGAAACAACAGGCATATTGGGTGCGTCATCCGGAATCAAAACATTAGTCAAATAAGTTGGCACCAAAAAATCGTCCCAGTTTTCTTCTGTATTCCAGTCGGTCGAAACGGCACCTGTCCAGAGGCCGGGCTGGGAGTCTCGCCAGTCGATGCGGTTGTAAGGATCATTTTCAAATATCGCACCTGCACCATCTCCGGAGGCATCAATCATGGTTATTTTACCCACGTTTACGGTTTTACTTACATTCCGGTTTAAAGTCATTTGATATGGAAAAATAGCACCATAAATCCTGATATCCTGATTGTTGTTTATCGTAAGTGCCGCTCCCTGATTTGAAAAAAAACCACAATTTTCGAATGCATTATAAGGATCGATCATGCCGGTAGAAGTAATATTTATGGTAGTAAAGAAATAAAAATACGTATGATTTGTTGAAATAGTACCTCCCGAGACTACTTCGAGATTATACATGCCGGTACCAAATGTGCTTATTAAATTAGGCTGTGCATTAGTTCCGGTTGATCTAAAAATACCTCCATCCGAAATACTAAAATCAGCGCCAGGATATAAATATAATGCACTGTTTGGTCCAAGTGATAAAACCCCCAGTCCGTGGACATCTACATTACCGGCTACATTCAGAATTTTATTTTCATAGTTTAATGTTCCTGAAGAAACATCTAAATTATTGTAAACAAACACATTTGAGTTAAGCGAAACTGACTTATTGCTGGATTTATTTACTGTAAAGTTGTAAAGTGTCCCATCATTCATCAAAACTCCTGCATCCTCGGTCCCACTCAATTCAAGTATTCCGCCTGTTGGGTTGAAGTCGTTCCGCTCGTTATGAAAATTTCCTTCCGTTCTGATTACTCCGCCTGTAATATCGCTTGCAAAAAGATAAGGTGGATTATTTACAATTCCTATCCCGTAAGGATAAACGTTCAGCTCGCCATCGCTCATGGTAATTGAGGCATTGCCGTTGCCCGGCCACTGGCTATCGGAACCCGTTATGATGTTGAATGTTCCGCCATTGATAAATAATCTTCCAACTAAATTTATTGCACTGCTGAGATTTCCCATTGTTATTGTACCCCCAGCCCCGACAGATACGTCGCCGCCAATTGCATCTGCCAGATTTACGGCAGTAAAACTTCCGTTGATCACACTCAAACTTCCGGCATTCCAGTAATAATTATTACAATGGACATCTACATTGGCTTGTATTTCGAGCACACTCCCGGAAGAAGCTTTGTCTAAAACCAATGTGGCAAAATTTTCGTCATTATATATACGCTGAACATTTCCATCACCATTAAACGTGACGGTACTTCCGGTCTCGTTAAAAGCAGCCTGTCCTGCACTGTTACTCCAATCACCTCCAATATTGATAGTTGAATTCCCGGGTATAAATGTTCCTGATTTGATGCTCAGATTATTGTGAACATTGATTGAATTTGTATTATCAGATATTATCATAACATTTCCGGTCTGGCTGAATATAAGCCTGTTAAAATAATCGTTTACATTGGGGGTAATATACTGGTTTGAACCATCCAGTTTTACAGCTCCGTCAGTACATTGCAGCGTTCCGTAACTATTGATATTTCCTTTTACAACAATATCCTGTGAACAATAAGATACGAATTTCGAACCTGTTGTGGTTGTAAGTGTTCCGTTGATTAACAAAGGTTCGGCTGAACTGGCACTAAAGCCTAATAATGCAGCTCCTGTTTTGTATGATGACAGATCATGGAAAGCACAGTTTGAAGACTGGATTCTCACATATTTTGTATCATCTCCGTAAAACGAAACCGAACCATCATCCAGCGTGGCATTGGAACCACCGTTAAAGTACCAGTTTCCATAAGCAAGAATATGAGAGTTTGCGCTAAAAGCAGCTCCTGAACCTGAATTCCAGTTCACATCCCCGTAAATAAAAAGGCGACCTGCTGCATGGTTCATGGCAAGCGTCCCGTTAACAGTAAGATTTAGGCCAACGGATGCATCCCGGGCCCCAACTGTAAGCGTTCCGTTTATTAGGAGGTTCTCACAATATGCAACACCATCACTGACAAGTGGCATATTAGGAGCGCTTACCGGAATGGTAACATCTGTTGTGGCAGTCGGTACCAGCCCGTCATCCCAGTTACCCGGTGTATGCCAGTTGGATGACATTTTCCCGGTCCATAAACCAGGCTGGGTAATTACCCAATCTATGCGATTATAGGGGTCATTTTCGTAAGCAGCACCTGAAAATGCTCCCGTTGCATCTCTGAAGGTAATCCTGCCTGCATTGTTATTTTTCCATACATTTTCTGCTACAGGGACAGTTGGAAAATTTGCACCTTTTATTTCTAATTCCTGGGAGTTGCCAAATAATAAAAACCGGTCCGTTCCATTTTGAAAAGTACACTGATCGAAAGGATTAAGCGGGTCAACAATTGCTGAACTCCAGATATTTACACCATAATTGTATTCAAAAATGGCATATTTTGCTGAGATGGTTCCATTTATCTGGATTTCGTGATTTGAGGTGGCTCCGTTTTGCGTAATGACGGGTTTACTACCTGATAAACCCAAAACTTTGAGTGTACCACCTTCATTCACGGTAAGTGCTTTTCCACCCAAAATTTTCAGTTGAGAAGCGTTTTCAAGCCAAAACGTTCCACCACTGTTAACATTGATATGATCGCTGGTGGTTAAAGTTTTATTGGTGGCTTTTAATGTTCCGCTTTCAATAGTCAAAACTCCGTTAATTACGGCATTTGAACCAAGTGTAACCACATTTGCTGTGTCATCCGTCAAAGTCTTATTAATTTTTAGTCCGCTCAAATTTCCGGAATACAGTTCGAGTGTAACATCATTTGAACCGTACAACTCAAGCATTCCACCTGTTGGTGTAAAATCGCTGCGATTGCAAAAGAAGTCTCCGGCGGTACGGATGGTTCCGCCGGTAATATTTTCGGTGATGGTATTGGGCGATAATGTAGTTAAAGTGATCCCGTGATCTTTAAAATCAAGTGTTCCGCCATTCATCGTAATTAATGCATTTGCTCCCGCAGCCCACTGACTGTTCCCGTTGCCACCATAAACGTTGATGGTGCCTCCGCCGGTAAAAGTCAGACTTCCATCTAAATCGATATACTGAAAATCATCCTGATACAAATTTATTGTTCCTCCGGGGTTAACGTAAAAGCCGCCGTAAAGTCCATTTTCGTATAAATCGTTTGCGGTAAAAGTTGCTGTATTTACATCAATCGATCCGGCTGTCCAATCATATTGTGCACAACTCACCATACCCGAACTTAGTCTGAATGATCCGCCTGAAGTTTTAGCCACCTCAAGTATATTAAAGGTTTCGTTGTAGCAGTATTGATGATAATTACCACCGTTAAAAATGACCCTTCCGGTCCCGGGATTGAACGAGCCAGTACCTGCATAATTGTTCCAGTTTCGTTTTGCCTGAATGGTGTTGCTGTTCGATTTAAAGGTGCCTGCCGAAAGCGTAAAATCACCATTGAGTGTAACTGCTGAGGTCAGGTTAACAATTTGTGATCTGGTTTCATCTGTCAATACTTCACCAGTTTCACGATCAATCCGCGGATATACAATTCCTGAATTTTCTCCATCTTTAGCTGCTGTTTTATTGATCTTTAAACTATAAAGTGCGGCGGTTCCAACACAATAAAGATTGGCATCGGCTGGGCCGCACATTTCTATCGTTCCACCGGCAGGGTTAAAATCTGACCGGTAATTACTGAAGTTTTTGGCTGATTTGATTGTTCCTCCGGTAATATTGGAAGCTAATGTTAAAGTCGTCGCTGAAACCCTGATTCCCTGATCAGCGAAGTTTAAGGTACCATTGCTCATCGTTATTGTGGCGTTGGTATTGTATGGCCAGTAGCTTTCGGTGATCCCTCCGTACACATTCATTGTTCCGCCTGAAATGTTCAGGTTTCCGCTAAGATCAACATAACCACCGCTATTGGTGAGATTGATGGTTCCGGTTCCCGAAACGGTATATTTTCCAAAAAGGCCGTCATCAACCAGGTCGAGTGCCGTAAAGCTTCCCTGTGAAACATTAATCCCGCCTGCCACCCAGTCGTATTGATTGCAGGTTACCACAACCAGGCCGCTGTTAATAATCAGGTCGCCATAATTATTATTTATTTCGAGGATGTTGAAATTCTCAGAACTTTGAATAACCTGATCATAATCCCTGCCACCATTCTTATTTATAATGATATTGAAAACCACTTTTCCGGTTCCTTCAAGAAAATTGGCAGGACCTGGAGTATTTATCCAGTCACCGCTTACATTTACAGTATAATTAGCCGGATCAAAAGTGCCGGATTGAAGGATAAAATCATCATTAATAAAAACATTGTTATCTATCGATACTGTTGCGCCTCCGTTAATTTTAAGGGCATTAAAATAATCTCCGGGGTTTATTTGAATGAGTTGCGTTCCGGAAGCCTTTTCAAAACTTACGGTTCCTGCATTAAAATAAAAATTGCCTGAATTTATTATTCCACTTCCTAAAATTGTTGTAATGTTAGCTTCGCCATAAAGTTTGGTACCTGCGTTTAAGGTAAGCGATCCGGTAATATTCAGCGGGGCAGTTGAAGTTGCGCTGATATAAACGTTAAAACCGGAATTCTTACCATTTGTTAACGACGAAAAACTGCTGTTACTACTTTTATTGATAATATTGGAATGGGTGCTCCCCAAAAAAGTAACATAGCAATAACCCATGTTTATCGCGGAACCGCTTGCAAATTCCCAGTTACCGTTTACTTCCATCCTGGAATTTAAATAGGATGAAATAGTTGCCGTCGAATTCCAGACAACGCTGCCCGCGTTAAGCTTCCCTGTTTTGGTTACTGAACCTCCCATGCTCAGCGCTCCATTAAAAATTACACTTCCGTTGGCAGTGAGGAGAGCATTGTTTGTTGTTGTTCCACTGATGGTTAGCGTAGCGCCAGAATTTACAGTAAGATTGTTGCAAGTGGGAGTAACTGTGCCGCTAATTAAAGGCTGATTGGCCGGTGCCGACGGGATTATAACATTATCACCTGCTGCCGGGACACCGTTTGGTGACCAGTTGGTTGCAGTATTCCAGGCTGTGCTGGTGATTCCTGTCCAGGTTTTCTGGGCAAAGGTTCCGTTTGTAATCAGCAATGTAACGATTGCCAGGAGTAAAAATAACTTTTTCATAACTTATATTTATTTTGTTTATAAAATTTTAAAATCTTCATATCCAATGATTTCTTTATCGTTTTTGACGAATGAATCAATTTTACTGCCTTCAGGTCCTTTCCGGCACCATTCTATA
>Ga0172369_10004139_pt1 | contig 18611 bp, 12 predicted proteins | sample LakKiv25m_FD_114539 | JGI IMG/M metagenome (GOLD analysis project Ga0172369, IMG submission 114539) | Freshwater microbial communities from Kabuno Bay, South-Kivu, Congo - kab_022012_11.25m | ecosystem: Environmental > Aquatic > Freshwater > Lake | place: Democratic Republic of the Congo...
ATCCGCGAGATTGCTCACATGCTGGCCTCGATCAAACCAGCGATGCTATGTTACACGCTTGGCATCACCGAACATACCTGCGGCAAGAACAACGTCATGTCGGTGGCCAACCTGCAAATGTTGCTTGGTAATGTCGGGGTGGAAGGCGGGGGAGTCAATCCCCTGCGCGGACAGAACAACGTCCAGGGCGCGTGCGACATGGGCGCGTTGCCCGGAACCTACGTTGGCTACCAGAGCGTCACCAACCCGGAATCCAAAGCCAAATTTGCCGAGGCATGGGGTACGGATAACCTTTCAGACAAATACGGCCTGATGATGCCGGACATGATGGACGGGCTTCCAACTGGGAAGATTCGGGCCTTCTTTATCTCCGGTGAAAACCTCGCTAATTCCGAGCCGAACATCGCCCACGTCGAGCATCAACTCGCCTCGGCGGAATTCCTCGTGGTCTGTGACATCTTCCCCACCGAGACCACCCGCTTCGCGCACGTCATCCTCCCGTCCGCGTCGTGGGGCGAAAGCGAGGGGACGTACACCAACAGCGAGCGGCGCGTCAATCGCGTGCGCAAGATCAAGGAAGCGCCCGGCCTGTCCATGCCCGGCTGGTGGATCATGAAAGAGATCGCCAAACGGATGGGGCGGGAATGGCCGTCGAACAGCGCCCAGGAAATTTGGGACAACGAGGTATCCGTCCTTGCCCTGGCATATGCCGGAATCAAGTACGCCCGCCTCGAAGGCGACGGGTTGCAGTGGCCCTGTTCGAGCCTCGACCACGCCGGGACGAAGTTCCTGCACAAGGGCGGGAAGTTCGCCCGCGGCCTGGGCCTGTTCCAAAGCATCGAGTGGACTCCTCCCGCGGAAGTGGAGGACGCGGAATACCCGTTCGTACTCAGCACCGGGCGGCGACTGTACCACTATCACACGCGGACGCAGACCGGGCGCGCCGGCCTAGACCAGATGCTCTCCGAGGAGACGGCGGATATTTCCCAGGCAGATGCCGCCCGCCTCGGCATTGCCGATAGCGAGTACATCAAGGTGAGTTCACGCCGCGGCGCGGTGGAGGTCAAAGCCAGGATCACCGAGGAAATCCCGCCAGGGTTGGTGTGGATGGCGTTCCACTTCCGCGAGGGCAATGCGAACTGGCTCACCAACAACGTATTCGACCCTGGTACAAAGACAGCCGAGTACAAGGCTTGCGCTGTGAAAATCGAAAAGATCGCATAATAAGTCCAATTAGGAAAACCCATGACTGACCAACTCTACTCCGACAACTTCCCTCACATGACCCCCGCGTGGTCGCGCATCTTTAATTTTGTTGCCGACCGCGCTGAGGGCTCATACATCTACACCGACGATGGCAGGAAACTGCTTGATTTCACAAGCGGCATTGGCGTGACCAATACCGGTCACTGCCACCCGAAAGTCGTCGAAGCAATTCGTGAACAGGCAGGCCTGTTCCTGCATGCGCAGGCCAACATCGTCATCCACAAACCGATGCTGCAACTTGTGGAGGAACTCCGCAAAATTGTCCCGCCATCGATTGACAGTTTCTTCTTCTCCAATTCAGGCGCGGAAGCGGTGGAGAATGCAGTCAAGATTGCCAAGGCCGCAACGGGCAGGTCGAACGTCATCGTGTTCAACGGTTCGTTCCATGGACGCACTCATGCCACAATGGCATTGACCACATCCAAGATAGGATATCGCACTGGTTTTGGCCCCCTGCCTGCGGGAATTTTTGTTTCTCCGTTCCCGTATGCCTTCCACATGAAAATGACCGAGGAGCAAACCTCCGCGTATGCCCTGGAGCAGTTGGAATACCTGCTTGCCTCGCAGACCGCGCCAAAGGATACCGCCGCCATTTTGATCGAATCTGTGATGGGGGAGGGCGGCTACATCGTCCCACCGGCTTCATTCATGAAGGGCCTGCGCGGGATTTGCGACAGGCACGGGATCATGCTCATCTTCGACGAGGTTCAATCGGGGTTTGGCCGCACGGGCAAATGGTTTGCCCTTGAACATTTCAATGTTATTCCCGATATTATCACCTCTGCCAAGGGACTTGCTTCCGGTATGCCGCTTTCCGGCGTTTTCAGCCGCACAGATATCATGAAGAAGGTGGACGTCGGCGCCATCGGCGGAACCTATGGCGGCAACGCCGTCGCCTGCGCGGCAGGTGTCGCAACCATCCGCGCGATGCGAGACGAAAAGATGCTGGAGAATGCCGCAGACAAAGGCGTCCAATTGATGACAGGCCTCCGCAAATTCCAGGAGGAGTACCCGCAGATTGGCGATGTGCGCGGCCTCGGCCTCATGGTTGGCACCGAATTTATCGTGGACGGAAGCCCGGCCAAAGCCAAGCCGCTTGTCAAGGATGTCATCCACTCCGCCGAAGAAAAAGGCATGTTGCTTCTCTCCTGTGGAACCTACGACAACACCCTGCGCTGGATCCCGCCGTTGAACGTGACATCCGAACAGATCAATGATGGCTTGAATATCTTTGGCGACTCACTCAAGGAAACACTCGGCTAATCGCATTCTTGATGAAAGGTTTGAATGTTTGAAAGTTTAAACGTTCAAACCTTTCCACTTTCCAACTTGTCAACGTAGAAATATCATGATCCCATCTCTCGACCGTGGCAAACTCACACAACTCATCAAGAACGAAGAAGAACTCTTTTACAGGAACCACCCCAAATCTCATGAACTGTATCAGCGCGCGCGCAAATCACTGCACGGCGGCGTGCCGATGCTGTGGATGATCCGTTGGGCGGGATCGTTTCCCATCTTTGTCAAATCCGCCAAGGATGCACACTTCACCGACGTGGACGGCAACTCGTACATTGATCTCTGCCTCGGCGACACCGGCGCGATGACCGGTCACAGCCCCGACGCGACCATTGCCGCCATCACCGGGCAAATCCAAAAAGGCATCACGCTCATGCTTCCGTATGAGGATGTCATCTGGGTCGGCGAGGAACTGCAGCGCCGCTTCGGCTTGCCGTACTGGCAATTTGCCCTCACTGCCACCGATGCGAATCGTTTCGCGCTTCGCATGGCGCGTCTCATTACGGGACGCCCGAAAATCCTTGTTTTCAATTATTGCTATCACGGCTCCGTGGATGAGACCTTTATAACGCTCGACGAGGAAGGCACACCGATGTCGCGCCCCAACAACATGGGGCCGCAGATCGATCCGCGTGAGACCACCAAGGTCATCGAGTTCAACGATGTGGCCGCGCTCGAAACCGCGCTCTCCGCGCGGGATGTCGCCGCGGTCCTTGCCGAACCCGTCATGACCAACATCGGAATCATCCACCCCGACGAGGGCTACCACGCCGCCCTGCGCGAGGTCACCCGTAAATACGGGACCTATCTCATTATTGACGAGACGCACACGATTTGCGCCAGTCCCGGCGGATACACCGCTTTGCACGGTCTTCGGCCTGATTTCCTGACCCTCGGCAAACCCCTCGCTGGTGGAGTTCCCGCGGCGGTCTACGGCTTTACCGGGAAGGTCGCCGATGAATTCTCCGCGCGTCTCGTACTCGAAGATTCCGACGTGGGCGGCATTGGCGGCACGCTGGCAGGCAATGCCCTCTCGATTGCGGCGATGAAGGCCACGCTGGAACACGTGCTGACGGCGGAGTTCTATGCCAACGCCATCGCCCTGCAGGAAAAGTTCACCGCGGGCGTGGAGGACGTGATCCGCGAGTTCAACCTGCCGTGGATCGTCAAGCGCCTCGGCAACCGTTCGGAATACTGGTTTCGTCCGACTCCTCCTCGCAATGGGGGGGAAGCCGCCGCAGCCATCGACCACGAACTTGACCGCTACATGCACCTCTTCGCCCTCAATCGCGGCATCCTGATGACCCCCTTCCACAACATGGCGCTCATATCTCCCGGGACAGCCCTCTCCGATATTGATTATCATACAAAGGTGTTTAGGGAAGCGGTACAGAGTTTATTTGGCTAATTCTTGCCGGGGGTCAAAAGCCGCCAGTGATCCGCTCCCGAAAACGGCTCGGTCTTCGATGTGAGCGAGGAAGTGCTCGATCATATTTTTGACGGGATTGAGTGAAAATAAAAACCCCGGGATTTTCAAAATCCCAGGGTTTGCTTTTACGAACTTGCCATCTTTTTCATTCGATATTGATACAACATCCACCCCGCCGCGCCGAAGAAAAGGGATGTAATGATTCCCTCATTTGTTGGAGTGAAAATGAACGCCAGGGGCCCATGGACCTCGATGAAACCGTTGATAAGCAATGGCATACTTAGGGCATTGATGACGTTGTGCAGGATAAAAACAGGCCAGACGGATTTGCTCAACAGCCTGAGTTCGCCGAACAAGATTGCAGTGGGAAACATGACGATGTAGCCGGTGATAATAAATACGGGGATGCTGGTTGTGATGGCGCTGTTCAGGATTTCACGGTCAAGGTAGTAGTAATAGTAGGGCAGATGCCAGGACATCCAAAGAATGCTTACGATGAGATGGTTTACCATTGGGTGGACTTTCGCCGCGTCCAATCTTGGGGTGAGGTAGCCGCGCCAGGCGAATTCCTCGAAGATGTTCTTCATCAACGAGCCGACGACCATCACGCCTGCCACGGAGAGATACGCGCCGACACCCTGCGCGGCAAATCCGTCAGCGGAGGTGATGCCGAAGAGCGCACCCAGCCCAAAAGTCACAAGAGCGGCGAGCGGATAGACCAGGATCGCCGCCAGATACCACTTCCAGCCTGAGATGAGATTCAGCCCAAAGCCGGCGTCCTTCCAGCCATCCCCGCCAAACGCGCGCAGAAGGATTCCAGACAGGGCGGGAGCAACCAGCCAGACCAGCGCGCCCAGGCTTTGCATGGGCGGCTGGGTGTTGCCGGTGACGTTGTTGAGCCAGATGCCCAACCAGCCGCCGCCCACAGTGAAGAGCGCGGCGATGATGATGTTGCGAATGATTTTGTTCATAATTTCTCCGCAGGTGGTATGACAGCAGGGAAGGAAACGTAAAATTTTGGAGTGCGATATACTTTGGTGAAACAAAATGCCCGCAAAAGCGGACATTTTTACTGAGCCACCGGTGGGATACGAACCCACGACCTGACGATTACGAATCGTCTGCTCTGCCAGCTGAGCTACGGTGGCATTTTATCAGCGGCGGGATTATACAAGAAACCAGTTAAACCCGCAAGTTTTTTGCGTCCCGTGTTGTCTGAACTTCGGCGTCAATTATCGATCAAAGTTTATAAGGCGAAAATCAACCATGCTTCGTATTGCCATGCTTTCCTATCATACCTGTCCGCTGGCAACGCTGGGCGGCAAGGATACCGGCGGGATGAACGTGTACGTCCGTGACTTGACGCGGGCGCTGGGCCCAATGGGAGTCCACGTGGATGTGTTCACGCGTTCGCAGGATGAACATGTGCCGCATGTGCTGCATGACCTTGGGTTCGGCAACCGCGTGGTGCATGTGCCTGCCGGGCCGGAGACGCCGAAAGCCAGGCAGGAACTTGCAAATTACATCCCTGAGTTCGTGGAAGGGATCAAACAGTTTGCCGCGGAGAAGGGACTCAGGTACGATGTGATCCACAGCCATTACTGGATGTCCGGTTTGGCGGCGGAATCTCTCAGCGACGCGTGGGGCGGGACGCCGATCGTTCACATGTTCCACACGCTGGGGGAGATGAAGAATCGGATCGCGCGCTCGGAACACGAACGCGCGGGCGGGGATCGACTCAAGGGTGAGAGGCAGGTTCTCCGCCGCGCGGAGCGGGTGGTCGTCGCCACGCTGGCCGAGTTGACCCAGTTGCGTTTCCTGTATTCCGCCGATGACCGCAAACTGGTCACGATCCCGCCGGGTGTGGACACCAGTCATTTCTATCCGATTTCCCCGGACGAGGCCAAGCAATTTATCGGGCTGAAACCTGAAGACCGCATGGTGTTGTTCGTGGGGCGCATCGAACCCCTGAAAGGGATCGATACATTGATCCAGGCGATGTCGTGTTTGCGCGTGGCCGATATTCATCGCCCGGTTCATCTTGCGATCATTGGCGGCGAACCGGACGCCCAGACGGAAGCCATGTCTGCGGAAATGGCGCGCCTCCAGAAAATGTGCGACGATCTGTGCATGGGGGGCATGGTGGTTTTTCTTGGAAAGCGCGGGCAGGATACGCTCCCTTATTATTATTCGGCGGCGGAGGCGGTGGTGATGCCGTCGTTATATGAGTCGTTTGGGATGGTGGCGTTGGAGGCGATGGCCTGTGGAACGCCCGTGATCGCTTCGGAAGTCGGCGGACTTGGGTACCTGGTGCAAAATGGAGTGACCGGATATACCATTCCGGACAGCGAACCGGATTTGTTGTGTGAGAAACTATCCTGGCTGTTGGGGGACGCGTCCCTGCGCGAAAAGATGGGGCTGCGCGCCGCCGAATACGCGCTGGATTACGCCTGGGACAGGATTGCCTCGCAAATCGTGGACGTGTACCGGGAAGTGACGGGAAACTTCACCCTTGCTTTCCCGCTCAGTCCACAATGAAGAGTTTTGCGCCCGTCGGCGTGAACGAGCGATGCGCTTCCGCTTCGTCCGCCACCTGGTAACTGACGCCCGGGGTCAGGATGAATTTTCTTCCATCGGCAAGTTCGGTGTGTAATTCGCCCTCGAGGCATAACAGAATATGACCTTTTTTGCACCAGTGATCGGCCAGGTATCCGGGGCTGTATTGGACCATCCGGACCCGAATCTCGCCGAATTGCCGGGTGCGCCAGTATGCGACGCCGGTCTCGCCTTTATGCTCAGTCTGCTCGATTGCCGACCAGTCGGTTGTGCCGAAGGGGATGTCTGCCATTTGCATTGCGACGGCTCCTACTTTTTTTCGAATGTAAAATTCACCACCAGCTCATAAATGCCGGGGACTTTTGCGTCCGGGTCGTTCTCGATTTCCCGGTTGACGTGCATCACATAGTGGAGCGTATGCAGTCCCTCGGGAATCTCGCGCAGCCTGATCCTCCAGATGCGATATTCGTAGGTCGTGCCGTCCTCTTCTGCATCAAAATCGGCAATATTAAAGGCCGGCAGGTCAACGGCGTGACCGTCAATGGTTAACTCCCACGTTTTCGTCTCCCAGAGCGCGTCGCGTTGACTTTTGTCCATGCCGCGCACGCCATACCCGATGAATAATTCATCCTCCCAGGGGACGGTGCAATCCGTCGTCTGAATCCCCGGCGTCTCGGTGATCGTGTCGTCGCAGAATTCCCAAATGGACTGGGAGTTGGTGTGACCGTATCGATTGACCCACATCGGGCCGATCTTCTGGCTCGGACGGATCATGGCCGGGTTCCCGCATGAGGCCAGCAGGACTACAGACATCAAAATCAATGTTGATTGAGCAAGCCTTTTCATGGCTACCCTCCGCAGATGGAATTCGTCGCGCGAGTATAACGCCACTTTATCCAAAAAGCGACTGGCTCCGAAACGGGATTTGACTTGGGCGCGTGCCTGGGATATCTTTATTCGAGCAGGTGGGGGCGGCTTACTTCACCGTAAACACGCTTCCCGCGCCGCGTCCTCCCACATCGGGGAAGTAAAACTCGGATGCCGTTGGCGGGATGACCTTGAATGTGCCTGCGGTGCCGGCTCTTGCCAGGTAGGTGTAAACATAAGTTCCAGCAGGCAGGTAATCGGTGGAGAGCGTCACTTTTTCGTCATGGATTTCGCGGTGATAAAAATACCACCAGCCCCAGCCGCGTTCGTTGTAGTCCTTCCGCGTGTAACTTCGCGGAACTTCGACGCTCGTGTTGAGCGAGGCGTCCACCGCCTCGAAACCTGCGGGCAGGGGATCGTCGATCACGAGGTAATGCAGGGCGGCAGGCGCGACAATGGTCAGGCGCACGCGCACGAGTTCGCCGCGCTCGATTTCGGTGATGGGATGTTTTGGGTCGTCGAGCGTAAAGTATTCACGCCAGAGGCTCACGCCCTGGTCCAATGCCTGCACTTCCTCGATGGGTAACGTGGCGTTCAGGGTTGCGGTGTAATACAGGTTGCCCGTCCCTTCGCCGCGCGCGAAGACCAGGTAATTGACTTCGTCTTTCAGCAGGTCTTTCAACTCCACTTGCAGTTTGACGGTCTCGGTCAGGTTATCCTTGCCGGCCGTGCCTTGCTCCAACGACTCACCGTTCAAGCCAATGGCGTATTGATAATCGGTCTCGAATTCCTTCGACTCGACCAGCCAGTTCGTCAGCGCGATCAACGTCCATGCGGTTTCCTGCGTGGAGCGCCAATGGCCTCCGCTGCGGTGTGCCATCAGCCAGCGGACGGCGTTGGCCGTGATGGGATTCTTCGGGTCAACCTGCACGAAGGTGTTCAGCACAATGGCCGTCGTGCGCGTGTCCGTGTTCCAGTTCCAGTAATCGTTCCCGGTCTCCTCCCAATGTGCGCCCGATGCCGACATAACGGTGGCAGAGACGAGGTCCGACATGACCGAGTCGATGCGTTCATCTTCCTTGTCGAGCAGGAGGAAAGTCTGCGCGAGGTACGCTTTCGCGTACAGGCTCAAAACCTCCCTGTTCTCGTAGATGAAGTTGGTCTGCCCCGCGCCGAGTTCCCCGCCGCGCGCCAGCACGTACATCATGAAGACGTAGCGGTTGTACTGCCAGGTGGAATATCCGCCGCCTCCGCCGCCGCGCAGGGATGACTGTCCGTTCTCCCCGCCCATCGAAAGGATGGGCAGGTTGTTTTTGATGAATTCAAGTCCCGTGGTGAGTACGCCTTCTGCAACGGGGTAGCCGCTGTCCTTCGCTTCGAGCAGGCCGTACACCACGTAGGCAGTGACATACGGGTCGCTCTCACTGCCGTCCCACCAGTTCCAGCCGCCGTCGTACAATTGCTTGGCGTAGATTCTTTGCAGGGACGCGTTCACCTGTTCATCGAGATTGCTCTTGAGTTTCGGGTCGGCCAGCCCTGCGGCTTCGAGCGCGCGCGTAGTGATGACATTCGGCAGGAAGCGCGAGACCGTCTGTTCGATGCACAGGTATTCGTACGTTTCGAGATATGTCAGCCCGCTTTGCATGGACGCGGTCAGCGACGGTGAGACTTCAATCGAAAGGCTGGCGTCCGTGTAATTGAGCGTCTCGGGCAGTTGGAATCCTTCGGTTGCAGAGTTGGCCTCCGTCAACATGCCCGATGTGCCGACCGTTTCGAGTGCAGTGAAGTTGTAGACGGGAATGCCCTGGTTATCCAGCGTGCCGAGCGCAGGCTTGCTTGAATCCTTGTATTTGCCGCCCGAGGCGTGGACTGTGAAATCCACGCGCCGCACATCGTCCACCGTCAAAGTCCACGTGACGTAGGATTGCCCGTTCGCTTCCACCTCGACCGACTGGCTGGCCTCGTTATCCAGGGCAACCCCATCCGCCTCGAGTTTGACGCTCACTTTGAGTTTGTCCGCCGTATTGTTGTGGACCACCGCGCCGACCTGGGCTTCATCACCTACAACGAAGAAGCGCGGCGTGGTCATCTCGACGAACAGTGGTTTGGTGCTGAGCAACTCGTTTACCGCCTGCCCAACCCTGCTGTCCGCGGTGACCGCGCGTACATCGGCCTGCCACGTGGTGAGATTTTCGGGCAGGCTCACGGTCACTTGCGCCTCGCCGTTTTCGCCGGTTGTGACCATGCCCTCGAACGCGGCTGTGTCTTTGAAATCCGAACGTACGGTCACGATACCGAGGTCGCCGCCGCCTCCGCCGCCCATCCCGCCGCCCTCGGGGGTGGTCTCCTTGTATTTTTCGTTGAAGTCGTCCGCGCTCGAGACGATGCCGAGCGACGTGCGGACGCCCAATGATTGATCCGGATAGAAATAATCGAGCAGCGGTTCGGAATTCGGCGGGACCAGCGCCAGCACGGCCTTATCCACCACCGCCAGCGACACGTCCGCAGAGACAGGCTTTCCATCCGAATCTTTCGTGACGATGGAGTACGTGACTTCATCGCCGGGGCCTGCGGTCTCCCTGTCTGTCGTCACGCTTACGTCAAGTTCCTGCTCGCTTGTGTCCACCTTGAGCATGGTCATGCCGATCTTGAAATTCGGTTTGCCGGTGTTCTCCGCGCCGCTGACGACCGTCACCGCGACATAGGCCATCGGAGCCATATCGCCGGTGATGGGCAGTTTGTAAATTGTGCTTGTGCCTTTGAGAAGCACCACGTCCTGTTGGTAAATGTGGCCGCGTTCGTATGTCACCAGCGCGTACACTTCGCCTTCGAACGGCTGGGCGATCAAAATCTCTGCCGTGTCGCCGGGCTGGTAATTGTCCTTGTCCGCCACGAGGCTGAATGTGCGGTCATTGGTCTGCTTCCAGGCGATGTAGTCGTTGCTCGAAACCCATAAATACGTGGACGCTGAATGTGTGTTGCCCTTTGCATCCTCCACCGTGACAGTCGCTTTGAAGATGCCGCCGTTTGGCGGGGTGAATGAGACCGGGGCAAGGCCGTTTTCGTCCGTGATGGTGGTCTCTGTACCGGCAGGAATCTCCTCGACGGAGGTTTTCCAGGTCAATTGTCCCTGCTCATCCTGCTCCTGCACGCTGTACCACCTGCGCTCGACGAATTTCACGCTTACATTCTGACCCGCGACAGGCTCCGAATCCCAATCCAACGCGGCCACCTGAAAAGTCTGCGCCTTCCCTGCCGTTCCAATATATTTCTCGGAACGGATGCCCGCGTACACCTCGCTCTGGTGTACGATGACGCTTGTGCTTCCGCTGACCAAATTCCCGCCCACATCCGTCACGTTCGCGTTGAACGAAACGACCCTGCTGGTCTTTGACTCGCCCAGGTCGAGGGTCTGCTCGAGTTCGAGATGACCGTTGGCATCCGTGACTGTACTGCCTTCATCCAGTGTGCTGCGTGAAGTGGATTGCACTTCCGACCAATACGAATCCCTGTCCCAATCCGAGAAACTGAACCGCGAATAATCCTTTGACGGGCGGAAGTAAAACGGCGTGGCCTGCGTGAACCAACTTACGCCGGCGTTGGCAACGTTGCCGCCCGAATAATACGTCATGTCCATGCTGAACGTGACCGTCTCGCCCGAAAGCGCGTCCGTTCGGTCGGCGGATGTGGATACCTCGAATTCGGGTTTGTGGTATTCAGCCACACTGAATGGAAGATAGGCGAAAGTGTCGCCGCTAGGCGAGTAGCGCACGTAGATGTCGTATTCGCCGAGCGCGGCATTTTCATCCAACGTGAGTTTGTCCGTGAAACTGCCCGTCTCGGAAAGTTCGACGTATCCCGCATAGACCTGTTCGCCCCAATGATCGATCACAACGTAGGCTTTCTTCGTGATGGGCAGGCTGTAGTGCAGGTCATCATTCTGGCGGACGATGCCCTTGAAGAACACGTCCTGGCCGGGGCGGTAGATTGGCCTGTCCGTGTAAACGTAGGCAAACGGGCGGTTGGTATTCGAGTAATACGTTTCGTACAAACCGAAGTCACCCGCCGATACCCCGCTTCCCCAATTCAACGCGGTGAATCCAAAATGCCCGTTCCCCTCCGCCTGGACGTAATAGGGGGTATTGCCATTTTCCAGGTAGGCCAGCCCGTCCTTGTCCGTTTTGACCGTGCCGAGTTTCCTGAATTTATCGCTGAAAAAGGTCACATTCACATTGGCTTGTGGTTTGCCGCTTTCCAAATCTGTGACCCAGGCCAGCGCGTCGCTGTCGGTGGCTTTGAACGTGACATTATCCGTGGCGACGATGAACAGGTGCGCTTCGTAAAAGATTCCGCTGGGGGGCGGCAATGAATCGCTGTTCATCCCGATCAGGTAAAATCCCGGCGGGAGCGCGTTGCCCTTCCGGTCCTCGAGTTGGATGTTCTGCCTGCTAATCTGGTTCAATGCGGCAGATTCCACCTCCCATTCGCGGATGGGTTGTGCGGCCGGCATCAGATGAGCCGCTTCAGGCTCGCCCTTGAGCGCACTGGAAAACTCCTCCTGCGACAGGGAATAGAGCGAGATTTTCGCCGACTCGATGATGTTGACGTGTTCGAAGTAAACTTCCTGCGGCCCCTGTGCGCGGTATACAAGCGGCGTCCACGGCAGGGCAAGATGCGCGTATGAGGCGTACGCGGCGGTTGTAAAACTGAACGAAAACCCATCCTTGATGGTGTTGCCGTAAATATCCGCCATGCCGGGTAAAATCCGCACGACGTAATTTGTGCTGGGCTCCAGCCCGCTGACGGTTAATGTCCACGAATAATCGTTGTAATAAATGCCCGGTTCGCCTTTGGGCTTTGGCGTAACCTGAACGCGCTCCTTCATGGTTTTTAAATCCATTGGCGAAGCAAAGGTCAGGTGAATGCTTGGGCTGAAAGTTTCGGCCACCGAATTGGGCTGCGGGATGACATTCACGATTTTCGGCAACTGCACGGTGCTGAAATCGAGCGCCCGGCCTTCCCTCAAAGGCGCGCCGTCGCTGGCTTGCGCCGCCGCCGAAATCGCCAGTTCATAGAAACTGGCAATCTGGTATTTACCCACCGGCTCGATCGTCAACCGGGTCGATCCATTGTTCCATGTCAATTTTGTCGGAAAGGCTTTTCCCGTTTCGCGATTCACAAGCGAGACGGATTTTGCCGCGCTTTCCTGATCCATTTCCTGCGAGAACGTCACGATGAATGCCTGGTCGAGCAATACATTCTCGATGCCCGCGGGCGGATTATCCATCCCGTTTTTCAGGGAGATGTTTGCAATCGACGGCTGGCGCGTCATGAATTGCCAGACGAACGCATCGTCCAGCGCGTTGCCGGTCATGTCCGTGAGTCCCGCCTCAACGCGGACCGTGTAACGGGTTCCGCTTAAAAGGTTTTCCTGCGGCTCGAACACATACACCGACGAGTTGACCCAGTTTCCCTCGCCTTTGATGTCGGGCGAGAAGACCAATGGCTGGGGCAGGCTGCCCTGTTCCTCTTCGATGGTCACAGGCACAATGGGCTTGTTGAATATGATCGTGACGTTTGTCCCCATGTCCACGGCTTCCGCGTCCACTGCGGGAAAGACCTGTCCGACCTTCAAGGCTTCGATGGTTGTGAACTCGAGTGTAATGGATTCCGCGAGGGTGTTTCCCTGCGCGTCCGCCGCGCCGGTGTCGAAAACGGCCTTGTAGGCCGAGGCGGGTTGCAACTCCTGTTCAGGTGCAAAGGAAAATGTGCGGGCGTCGAGCCATGTCACCTGGCCCGAAACCGGTTCCCCGTCCGCGCCCAGGAACGCAAAGGCCGCCTCCGTTTTGGCGGCGTCCATGTCGCGGTCGAATGTGATTTCGATGGACGGGAAAAGATCGAGCCGTTGTCCCTTGATGGGTTTTTGCGCCGCCACCTGGATTTCCACCTGGCCCTGGTTCACCTCCACGGGCAGTGGTTTGGGTATGCCGGTACAATTGCCCAGCGCGAGGGCAAGAATCAATGTGACAAACACCAGCGCGTTGTTTTTTCTATTCACGGGAACCCCGCCTTTCCATTTGGTTTTACACTTCCTGGCAAACCTTACACATCGTCCCGCAGGTTTTCCTGCAAAATTCATGTGAAGCGCCCAAACCTGCGGGATTTCCAATGACGGAAATAGTATGCTTTGTGTTCCATTTCCTGTCAAGCGGCCTTTTGGGTTGAATGGCAAAGCATCCGGCACTCGCCCGGTAATTGTATACCTGCCGGGAGGATGCCCTGGGAAGTGTAATTCATTTGTAAGCGCCCACCCACTCGGGTTGCGCGCACAGCGCCGGGCCAATTAAAAACGGACGGGATTATCCGTCCGTTTTTTGCGCCCGGTAATCGCGGTTAAATCCCCGCGTTGTTCAGGATGTTCATCATCTCGGAGAGCGCCATGGTGAGTTTTGGATGCTCAATTTCAAGGTGGTCGATCGTCTCCTGGATGCGCTTGAGCATGGATTCGTCGGTCGGCTCCCCGGAACGATCCAGCAGGTTGTTGATGTCCGCGCTGACCTCGCGCAGCAGGGCGCGCCCCTTTTCGTCCACGGCGTCGGCGCGTTCGAGTTCCTCATGCAATTGTTGAAGGAGTTCACGGATTTTCAGGTCGTTCATGGAAACACACTCCTTTCTGTTCTGGTTTAGGTGTGGGATGAGGCAGGTTCCATCCATATTTTACATCTTTTTGGATGCCCACGCGCGGTGTCAATGCAAAATTTCGCGCCCAGCCTGTTCGATCTCCTTGTAGATTTTCCCAACGTCCTCCTTCATTTCCCGCGTGGCGCTGGGAGTCATCGGGACGAACTTGATCATGTCGCGCGCCTGTCTCAACAGGTCCTTGACCTGCGCGATGTAGGAGAAGTCGTTGCGTCCGCTTTCAGGCGGGATGGGGAGGTCGTGTGCCTGCTGGATCAATTTTCGCGCTCGGATGATCCGCTCGGCGGCTGGGATGAGGCGTGCCATAACTGCTCCTTGATCGATCGAAAAAGATCCCAAATTTCCCTGCCGGGGGAATTTGGTTCGGATTTATTGTACAATAGAAGTTGTTAATAAAGCAGGTCGATTTTTATCACGCCACCGGCACTTGTGATGAGGTCTTATGCGCGTTTGTATTCTCTCCGACGAGGAAATTCTAGGCTTCGATCCAGCCCCGTTTATGACCGGCTACGACTGGGAAATGATCACCATGACCGAGCCTGTTCGCGACGTATTGCGTTCCCTGGCCGCGCGCAGCGAGTTCGATGTTTACCTGAACCTTTGCGAAGGCTACGAGAACGACGGGGACGGGGAGCAGGGGTACGAGGGAGTGGACGTGGTGCGGGCGCTGGAGGAATTGAACCTCCCGTTCACAGGCACGGATTCAAGGAATTTCGATCCGACGCGCGAGGAGATGCAGGCCTTTGCAGATGCGAATGGGCTTGGGTTCGCCAGGGGATACCATGTGACAAGTGTCGGGCAGGCCGAAATGCTCGTGAAAAACCTGCGGTATCCCATCATGGTCAAGCACCCGAAGAGTTACGGCAGTACCGGCATGTTCAAGGACTCGCGCGTCGAAACGCCCGAACAATTGAAAAGGCAGGTCCAGCGTGTGTGCGATGAGTTCGGCGCGGCCCGCATGGAGGAGTTCATCGTCGGCAAGGAGTTCAACGTGCTGGTGGTGGATAATCCCGATGATTTCAGCGATCCCGTCGCGTATCCGCCCGCGGAATTGATCTTTCCCCCCGGGGAGGAATTCTGGCATACGGACGTGAAGTGGAATTACGATGTTCCGTTTGGTTTCAAACAGGTAACAGAGCCTGCGCTGGTATCCCGCCTGCATGACCTGGCGCGCAGGATGTATCTTGCGATGGATTGCACCGGTTACGCGCGCTGTGACATCCGCATGAATGACAGGGGCGGGTTATATATTCTTGAGATCAACCCGAACGGCGGGATCATGTTCAAGCCCGAGGAATATGGCCCAGCAGATTACATGATTCTGTACGACCCCGCAGGTTACACGGGCTTCTTCGACCGCGTTTTTCAGTCCGCGTTGCTGAGGCAGAAGATGCGGGCTGGTTTGAAATAATAGTGCGGTATTCATGCCGCTCTACAGATCATTGGGGCGCGCGCCTAAAACGCGCGCTTTTTACTTTCTCCTCATCCATCTCCCGCCTGTGAGGAGCGCAAGAATGACCAGCAGAAAACTGACAACCGCAAAGCCTTTGTTATCCGTTGCAAGGCCGATCACGAGGAACATCATGCCAAGGATCAGCAGGTAGGGTGCGGCTTTCTTTGCGTTCATGGTTCTCCAAAATTACGAATCGAATCCCAATCCCAGCGCGTCGAGCGTCTTCAACCACAGGTTGCGCCTGCCCGCATTGTGGTCGGACCGATCCATGGACCAGCGCGTGAGGCTGATGATGGGCGAGCGGAACGGTTCGGGCGGGAAGGGAAACGGCCTGGAACGCACCATCTCGAGCCGCGTCCGTTCGTTGTCTTTTTCGTCGAGCAGGTCGAGCATCACCTGCCCGCCGAAGCGGGATGCACCCACGCCAAGCCCGGTGTAGCCAAGGGCATAGGCCACCCTGCCGCGCATGGCCTGGCCCCAGAACACACTGAAGCGTGAGCACGTGTCGATTGCGCCGCCCCAGGCATGTGTGAAACGCAGCCCCTCGAGTTGCGGGAAGGTTGTAAAGAAATGATCGGCCAGCCGCGCCCACGTTTGCGGATTGTTTTCGAGGTGCGGCCCCATGCCGTTATTCCAGTAGTAGACCGCGTCGTATCCGCCCCACAGGATTCGTCCCTCGCTTGTCATCTGGTAATAATGGAATTGGTTGGACGAATCGCTCAAGCCCTCGCGCCCGTACCAGCCGATCGCGTCGTGCTGGCTTTTTGACAACGGCTCTGTCATCAGGGCATAATCATAGACAGGCACAACGTAAAGGGAAAGTCTTTTCAGCAGGGGAGGAAAGGCGTTCGTTCCCAAAGCGACTTTTTTCGCGCGGATTTGACCGTACTGCGTCCGGACGAGAATCCCATTCGCCTCCTCTTCCAGACCTGTAGCCTGCGTCCGCTCGAACAGGCGGACGCCCAGTTCCAGGCAGGCGCGCCTCAACCCCCACACCAGCCGCGCCGGGTTGACCATGGCGTTGTCCATCGTAATGGACCCGCCGAGGTAGGTCGGTGAGCGGACTATTTTCAGCAGTTCATCCCGTTCAAAGAATCGGAAGGTTTCGCCGTATTTTGCGGATTCCTCCAATTCTTCGCGCAGGTTCTCCAATTGATATGGCTCGGTCGCCACGTTTAATTCGCCTGAACGAATGTAATCGCAGTCAATGTTGTAGCGCCGGACGGTCTCTTCGATGCCGTCGAGGTTGGCATGACCCATTTCGACCAGCCTGCCAAGTTCCTTCGGCCAGCGCGCCAGTCCATTTTGGAAAGTGTGGGTCAACGAAGCGGAAACAAAACCGCCGTTGCGTCCGCTTGCGCCGCTGCCGGTCTCATTGGCTTCGATCAATACGACATCGCGCGAGGGGTCTGCCTCCTTTGCGAGAAGCGCGGCCCACAGCCCGGTGAAACCGGCGCCGATGACCAGCAGGTCGGCGGTGATTGCGCGGGTGAGTGCGGAGGCAGGTTCGGGACGCATTGGATCGTCGAGCCAGAAGGGAACAGGTTTGAGGTCCGACAGCGATGCGAGAAATTCGGGGCGGGGATTTTTATTGAACGGCACAAGGGTCTCCTGTGTTAAATCTGGTTGGTGGAAATTTTACATCAATTATGCAATTGTCTGCGGGATAAATCAGCCGCAGGTTTTTCTGCGGCTGTCTTTTTACACGTACAGGTCGTTGAAATAATTGACCAGGAATACGTTGCACAATTCGTCGGGCAGGGCGTCCAACACTTCGTTGATGAAGGCCATTTCGGATGGCAATTCCGTGCCTGCCAGCCCCGCGCTCGCGGCCAGTTGACTGAACGCCGCCTCGGGGTCCGGGCTTTGGAGCGCCGCGCCAACCATGGCCTTGATTGCGCCCGAGTCGATGGGCGTCATGCCTTTTACGATCTCCACGCATTCACGCAGGTCTTTGAGCAGCGCGTCCACGTTGTGGATGGTGCCATGGTTGACGGAGATGTGCAGGTTGCGCGGCGTCAATGGGGTGGAGAACTGTCCCTGAATATACCAGCCGCGTTGATTCATCTGGTCTGCGAGCTGGTAGACGTTGATGATATCGGACTTGAATGAAAACATGCACATGGCAGGCTCGCCCAGCACCTGCAGGCCGTCGATTGAGTTGACGCCATCGATCAATTTCCTTGTGGCCTCCTGCACTTCCTGGATAATGCGCATATAGCCTTCCTCGCCGAGGAAGTTCAGGATTGCCCAGGCGCCGGCCATCGGTCCGCCCGATTTCGTGCTAAGGACGGTCGGATTGATCAACGTATAGGCTGTTGTGTCCGTGCAGGCGAAGATCTGGTATTTGCGGATTTCCCTGCTGCGATACATGATTACGGAGCAACCCTTTGCCGCATATCCGTATTTGTGCAGGTCTGTGGAAATGGACGTGACGCCCGGCACCGTGAAATCGAAGTCTGGGAGGTTGTATCCCAGTTTGCGCATAAAGGAGAGATGCAGCCCTCCCACACAGCCATCCACATGGAAGAGCAGGTTTTTTCCCTGCGCGATTTTACCGATCTCCCCAATCGGGTCGATGACGCCCTGTGAATAATTCGGCGCAGATGCGACCAGGAGAACGGTGTTTGGTGTGATTGCCCTGCGCATGTCCTCCGCATGGACTTTGAATGTCCGTGGGTCGATGTCCACTATCACGGGTTTGACGCTCAAATAATGAGCGGCTTTGTGGAACGCGGCATGTGCGGTCTTCGGCAGCACCATTTCGGGCCGGGTAATCCCGGGGTGTTCGGCGCGCGCCTTGTCGCGCGCAGTCTTTACGGCAAGCATGATGCTTTCGGTGCCGCCCGTTGTGAGATGTCCCACCGCATTTGAGTCGCCGCGCAATAAATGGATTACTGCGCGCACTACTTCGGTCTCCAGTTTCAACATCGAAGGGAAGACGGTGGGGTCGAGTCCGTTCTCGGTGAGAAATGAAAGGTACGCTTCACGCGTTACTTCTGCCGGATCTTCTCCCGGGTTGTAAACGTAACACCAGACACG